>OLXI01001832.1_pt1 | contig 9755 bp, 6 predicted proteins | sample 1674181 | NCBI WGS metagenome assembly OLXI01 (sample SAMEA103958148, study PRJEB25191) | human gut metagenome | reverse complement strand
TTCGGAGACATCAGAGTTGTTCAAGCCTGAGACTGCCAATCCAAGGCCTTTCTCTTATATATAATAAAAGGTAACTATCCTGTTTTAGCACTTGCTGCCGACGAGTGCTAAAAATTAAGAGTTTGGTAACAAATATCAGGAATTTCCTGCTATACTTAGGTTCAAATACAATTCAGAGAGGGATGCTTTTATGGCTAAAAAACAGTTTAAAGCAGAATCGAAGCGTTTGCTCGATCTGATGATCAACTCGATTTACACGCACAAGGAGATCTTCCTGCGCGAGATCATTTCCAACGCCAGCGACGCCATCGACAAGCTCTGTTACGTCGCGCTGACGGACGACAAGGTCGGCATGAACCGTAGCGATTTTGCCATCACGGTGTCGGTCGACAAGGAGAACCGCACGCTGACGGTCTCGGATAACGGCATCGGCATGAGCCGCGAAGAGCTTGAAAACAACCTCGGTGTCATCGCGTCGTCGGGTTCCTACAAGTTCCGCCAGGAGACCGAGGAAAAGGACAAAAAGGACGCCGATATCGACATCATCGGCCAGTTCGGCGTGGGCTTCTACTCCGCGTTCATGGTCGCCGACAGCATCACCGTCCGCACGAAGAAGTACGGTTCGGAGCAGGCCTATGAGTGGCAGTCCTCCGGCGCGGACGGCTACACGATCACCGAATGCGACAAGGAGGCCGTCGGCACCGACGTCATCATGCACATCAAGCCCGACACGGACGAGGAGAAGTACAGCGAGTACTTGGAATCCTACCGTCTGCACGCGCTCGTGAAGAAGTACTCCGACTACATCCGCTACCCCATCCGCATGCTGCTGCCCGAGCAGAAGGTCAAAGAGGGCAGCGACCCGGAGAAGCCCGAGTACGAGACCGTCGAGGAGATGAAGACCGTCAACTCCATGGTGCCGCTCTGGCAGCGCAAGAAGAGCGACGTCACGGACGAAGAGTACAACAAGTTCTACTCCGAGCTGACGCATGAATTCGACAAGCCCCAGCGCACGATCACCGTCTCGGCCGAGGGCAGCGTGACCTATAAGGCACTGCTGTTCGTGCCGTCTTCGCGCCCGTTCAACTTCTACACGGAAGGATATGAAAAGGGATTGCAGCTCTACTCTGCGGGCGTTCTCATCATGGACAAGTGCGACTCGCTGCTGCCCGACTATCTGCGCTTTGTGCGCGGCGTGGTCGATTCGCCGGATCTGAGCCTGAACATCTCCCGCGAGCTTTTACAGCACGACCGCCAGCTCAAGGTCATCGGCCAGAACCTCGAAAAGAAGGTCCGCGCCGACCTTGAAAAATTCCTCAAGGAAGACCGCGAGGGCTATGAGAAATTCTACGAAAACTTCGGCCGCCAGATCGGCTACGGCATCGTGAGCGACGGCGGCGAGAGCCGCAAGGATTCGCTCAAGGACCTGATGATGTTCTATTCCTCCACGCAGAAGAAGCTCACGACGCTCAAAGAGTACGTCGAGCGCATGAAGGAAGGCCAGAAGTGTATCTACTACGCCGCGGGCGAGAGCATCGCCGCCGTGGACAAGCTGCCGCAGACCGAGCTTTTGAAGGACAAGGACTACGAGGTCCTGTACCTGACCGGCGAGACGGACGAGTTCGTTTTGCAGGCGCTGATGAACTACGACGAAAAGCCGTTCCGCTCCATCGTGGACGGCGACCTCGAGCTCGGTGACGAGGAAGAGCACAAGGACGACAGCGAGAGCGCCGAGCTCATGCAGTTCGTCAAGGAGACGCTCGGCGACAAGATCAAGGAGGCCAAGGTCTCGCACCGCCTGAAGACCCATCCCGTCTGCCTGACGGCGGGCGAGGGCTTCAGCTTCGAGATGGAGAAGTACTTCAAGAACTTCCAGATGCCCGAGCCCATCAAGGCCGAGCGCATCCTCGAGCTGAACGTCGATCATCCGGCGGTCAAGGCGATGGCCGCCGCGCTGGCAACGGACCGCGACAAGGCGGCGCTGTATGCCAAGATCCTCTACGATCAGGCAAACCTCATCGCGGGCCTGCCGCTCGAAGATCCCAGCGCGTACACCGACATGGTCGCGCAGCTGATGCAGTAAGTCAATATGAGCCTAAAGGGCGCGGAGAATTCTCCGCGCCCTTTTTCACGTTTTTCATTCCTGCCGCCTATACTGGCATACAGGCGCTTTTCCGCCTGACAAACCGTAAAGGCGATGAACGGATATGCTTCGACCACTGATGCTGGCTCTGCTCGGCACGTCTTTCACGTTTCTGATGACGGCGCTGGGCGCCGCGACGGTGTTCTTTTTTGCCCGCAAGGTGTGCGAGCGCGCGCAGGGCGCGCTGCTGGGCTTTGCCGCGGGCGTGATGATGGCGGCGAGCGTGTGGAGCCTCATTCTGCCCGCCATCGAACAGACGGAGGCAGAGGGGCGTCTGCCGCCGTTTCTGCCCGCCGCGGCGGGCATCGTGCTCGGCGCGCTGACGCTCTTCCTGCTCGACGAGCTCGTGCGGCGGCGCGGCGGGGGAGAGGTGCACAGCGATTTTTTGCTCCTCTCGGCCATCACGCTGCACAACATCCCCGAGGGCATGGCCGTCGGCCTCGCGTTCGCGCTCGCGGCGGACGGGGAGAGCCTTGCCGGCGCGTTCGCGCTGGCGCTCGGCATCGGCGTGCAGAACTTTCCCGAGGGCGCGGCGGTGGCGCTGCCGGTGTACCAGGCGGGCAAGTCGAAACGGCGCGCCTTCTGGACCGGCGTGCTCTCCGGCGCGGTGGAGCCGCTGTTCGGCGCGCTCGTCGTGCTCGCGGCGGCGGGAATCCACGCGCTGATGCCGTGGCTTCTGTGCTCTACGTCGTGGCGGAGGAGCTTCTTCCGCGCGCGGGCGGACGGCGGGGGACGTGCGGCTTCCTCGTGGGCTTCCTTCTGATGATGATACTGGATGTCGCGCTGGGGTAAGCGCGAAAAATCCGGCATAGAATGGTGCGAGGTGATCGACCATGCACATTCATGTTGTAAAGCGCGGCGACACGCTTTCTTCCATCGCCGCGATGCACGACGCCCTGCCCGCGTTCGTCGCGGCGGACAACGGCCTTGCGCTGAGTACGCCGCTTGTGATCGGCCAGGCGCTCGTCGTGCGGACGCCGAAGACACTGCACACCGTGCGCGCGGGGGAGACGCTTTCGTCCATCGCGCGGGACTATGATTTGAGCGTCAGGACGCTCCTGCGGCGGAACTTTTTCCTCCACGGACGCGAGCTTCTGCGCGAGGGCGACGTGCTTGCCATCGACTACGCAGACGAAGCGCCGCTCGGTACGCTCGGCGTGAACGCCTACGCCTACCCCTACATCGGCGGCGAGCTGCTCGACTCGGTCCTGCCGTACCTGACGTATCTGACGCCGTTCACCTACGGCATCACGCCCGCGGGAGTCCTTGCGCCGCTCGACGACGCGCGCCTGCTCGAACGTGCGGCGCGCTATGGCGCAAAATCGCTCATGCACCTCTCGACGCTGACGCCGGAGGGGAATTTTTCGAGCGAAAACGCCGCGGCGCTCCTGCAAAACGACCGCGCGCAGAGCGCGCTCCTTGCCGAGATTTTGCAGACGATGGCGAAAAAGGGATACTACGGCCTCGACGTCGACTTCGAGTACGTCCCGCCGGAGCTGCGTGAGGACTACGCCGCGTTCGTCTGCCGTCTGCGCGAGGCGCTGAACGCGGAGGGAAAGCCCGTTGTCGCCGCGCTCGCGCCGAAGACGAGCGCGCAGCAGCGCGGACTGCTCTACGAGGCGCACGACTACGCGCTGCTATCAAAAGCCGCGAACGCCGTGTTCCTGATGACCTACGAATGGGGCTACACCTACAGCGAGCCGCAGGCCATCGCGCCGCTGCCGCAGGTGCGCGCGGTGCTCGACTACGCGCGCTCGGTCACGTCGGGGGAGAACATCTTCCTCGGCGCGCCGCTGTACGCCTACGACTGGCCGCTGCCCTACGAAAAAGGCCGCACGCGGGCAGAGACGCTCTCGTCGCAAGCGGCCGTCGCGCGGGCGCGGCTGGTGGGGGCGGAAATTGAGTTTGACGAAACCGCGCGCTCGCCCTGCTACCACTACTTCGACAAAATGCGGCGCGAACACGTCGTCTGGTTCGAGGACGCGCGCTCGCTGCGCGCGAAGATCGCCCTTGCGGCGGAAAAGGGCTTGCAGGGCATCGGCTTCTGGCAGGCGGGGCGGGAGCTCGCGCAGGCGTGGCCGCTGCTCGACGCGCTGCTGACGCTCGAAACCCTCTAAAAAATGCAAAAAACCGCCCAACGGGCGGCAAAGATTGACAAAATGCGGCAAAAACCGTAAAATAAAGGTAGGCGCTGTTGTAAACGGCGGTTAGCCACTCCCTTGCGAAAGGGGGTGATGCGGATGGGAAGAGGAAATGCTCTGCGTTTTCTTCTGTGTCTCGTCATTGTCCTCATGGTAATGACCTACATAGCCCCAAAAGCGTGTTAACCGCCCGGCGGCCACCGAGCGGTTAACATAGTATTGTTTTAACCAGCTTTGAGGGCTAACCGTCATGACAACAGCGCCCTTTTCTATCTCCATTATACCCCGCTTTCCCGCGTTGTCAAGGCGAAAAATTTTTCCTCCGCTGCACCGGTTCGTCCCAAAAACCGCTTTACAGCTTTATAGCTGTAAACGGTCCGCGCAAATGCGTGGGCTGCACAAAATGAGGAGGAAAAACATGTACAACAACACCTATGAACGACCCAGAACCCAGATCGAAAAATGCGAGCACTTGGCGCGGATGAAATTCGAAAACCCGATCGAAAAGGCGCAGCGCGAGCGCGACGAGCGCGTCTACCGCTTTTCGAGCATCGACGAGGCCATCGGCGTGCTGAGCGTCGTGCGCCGCGCGTGGTGAAAGGGGAGGACGCGATGGGAAAAACAGCCAATTACGGCCTGCCCAAGTGGGAAAAGTCGGACTTTATCAAGATGGATGACTTCAATGCGGCGTTTGGCAAGATCGACGAAACGCTCAAGGCCAACGCCGACGCGGTGGCGGCCAAGGCGGAGGCGGAGACCGTGACCGCCATTGCGCAGACGATTGCTAGCAGCAAGATTTGCCGCGCGAAGTTCGGCACATACACCGGCACCGGTCTATCGGGTCAAAATCACCCGAACAGCGTCGAATGCGGCTTTTGCCCCGCGGCGCTGGTGCTGTTCCGCGCGGACGGCGGACAGAAAACGACGGCCATACGCGGCGTGACCGCCTGCTCGTCCGGCATCGGCTCCATGAACAATTACTATACATGGGGTGACAGCGGCGTGAGCCAGGTATCGCAGACGTTAGACAGCGACTCTGGCGGATATATGGCATCCTCGCAGTTCAACAGCAGCGGGAAAGAATATTGCTATCTTGTCCTCGGTTATGACGCGGACTGGATAAAGCAAAAAACAGCCCCGAGCCTTTCGGCTCGGGGCTGAAACTATTTTTGGGGTAGTTTCTTTCGTTCAATTACTGAACGTTGTTGACGTAGCCAGTGTAAACATTGGCGCCATCAGCAAAGGTGAAGTCATTAGCATTGCTGCCGGTGAGCTCAACAGTAGCAACGAACTTGTAGCTGTTACCAGCGATGAAGGGGGCGTTGGTATCAACGACCTTAACATTGTACTCGGTACCAGCCTCGTTCAGCTTATACCACTCGATGTTGACAGTCTTAACGGTAGCAGTGCTGCCCGAGGTGAGACCATCAGTGTACGTAACATCCCAGTTGGAGATGGTGATATCCTTGAAGGACTGGGAAGAGGCAGCGGTAACAGTGCCGTTGGGCTTAACAGCGCTGATCTCACGCAGTTCATCAGCGGTGGTAGCTCTGTCAACAATGTTGGCATGGAGGATAGAGCCGCTGTACTCGCCGGAACCGGAGATGTAAGCGAGGTAGATCACCTTATCACCGAGGTTGGTGAACTCGCTGTTGATCTTGGAGGCGAAGTCTGCGTTGCTGACAACGGAGTACTTGGCGTCGCTGTGCGTGTAGACATTGCCCTCAAAGGTATCGGAAGAGGAACCCTGAATGGTGAGGACCTTAACGTCGTTGCGGTTCATATAGGCGGCAGCGAGCGGGTAGGTGACACCGTTGACAGACGCAGCGCGAATCGGGTCGGTGGAAGTGTACACCCAAGCGCTCGTGTAATCCTTGTCGAGGTAGCCGTTGCTCAGAGCGACACTGTAAATGGTGTTGGCATTGCCGCGACCGGTGGCCGTGTCGATGATGGTGTTCACGTTGCTGTTGTTCCAGCCGACAGCATAGATGGCGGTCTTCTCACCGTCGAGGTAGCCGGGGGTGGTCCAAACGCCGGTCTCGTTGTTGAAGGAAGCCTGCTCGCCAGCATAGAAGAACACGCTGGTGACCTTGGACTCGGTGGGATCAGCCTTGATGAAGACATACTTGGCGAAGTCGTCGCTCATGACGTAGTCGACCTCATCATTCTGATAACGGTCTATCTTGTCGAAGCCGGTAACAGACTTGAAGGTATACGGGCTGGCAGTGGTGTCATCACCGGAGCGGATCAGGTACACAGTGTTGGAGTTGGCAACAAGGCCGCTGGTGATCTGGGTGTCCTTGTAAATAGCCAGGTTCTCGCTGTGGAGATTCTTGTAAGCGGCGGCAGTGCCGGCACCACTGACCTCAACAGCCTTGACAGTGCCGTCAGTCTGAGTGCTGAACTGGAACATATCGTCGTTCAGGATCTGAGCGCCGGTCTTGTCGGCACGGGCGTTCTGATCGATATAGTCGTCGATGTAGAAGTAGCTCGTGGGCGCGGTGCTGTAGGTATCGCCGGACATGACCTTAAGGGCAGCGGTGTTGTGGGACAGTTTGCCGCCCTTAGCGATATACGTAGTGTTGCGGTTCTCGGCGGCAGCACCATTGTAGATGAGGGTGCTGATGTCGAGAACGGCGGTGGTGCCGTCCACATAGGTGACGTTGGCCTTTGCCACGCCGGAACCGTCAGCAGTGTTGCCGACCCACCAGATGGAGTTGATCACGCCGTAGCTGGTAGCAGCAGCGATCTCAACGTTACCGATGAGGTTGCCATACTGGTCGAGGAACCAGGTGTGGTTCCCGGTGGAGTTGCCAGCCTCATCGAGGACGAACTTGACAGCATCATCATAGACAGTGCCAGCAACGTTGTGCTGCTCGTTGTTCCAGTAGATGACGCTCTGAGCGCCGTCAACAGAAGTGGCCTTGCCGACGATCTCGGCATACTGCTTGGTGTTGTTGAACACCTTGCCGCTGACAGTGGCGGAGTTGGGGTCATTGGTGTAAGCGTTGACGAGGACATACTCATCCTTGGCATAGCCATAGTTGTTGTCGTAGTCCTTGAGCGTCAGAGTGGTGTAAGTAGCCGCCTTCTGAGCGCCAGTGCCATTGGTGCCATCATAGACCTCGAGGGTGATGGTGGCAGGAGTCTTGACGTGACCCTGAGCATCATAGGTGATGTCAGCAACATAGGTGACCTTGGCAAGGAAGGTGTCGATCATCACGATGGTCTTGGCATCCTTGTAGACCTCGAACAGACGGCCCTGAGCGCCCATCTTGGTGACGGTGTCGGTCAGGTTGACGAGGTAGTTCGTGGTCTGGGGCTGGCCGTTGACGATCAGCGTGTAAGCGGTATCAGCGCTCAGGCCGAGGTCGTGAGCGACGTCGCACTCAGCAACAGCCTTGGTGTAGGACAGGTCGGGCTTCTCAACGAAGGTAGTGGCCTTGTCGCCGGTGTTGTAGGTCCACTTGGTGGCGGGACGGCCCCACTTGTCGGCAGCAACAGCGGAAGCGAGCTTGAAGTTCTTCTCGCCGAGGCTGTTGGTCTTGGTGCTGATGACCTTATCGGTCACATAGCCGAAGGCCGGGGTGTAGGTGACCTGAGCCTTCTGGATGCCCTGGAACAGGAGCTCAGCGACCAGCTCACGGGAAGCGGGAGCGTTCAGGTCGGTGGTCTTCGCCACGTTGTCCAGAACGCCGAGCTGCTGCGCGGTCTGCGCAACATGGAGCGCCCAGTCAGCGCCGGAGAACTCGTTGTTCTTGTCGTAGCCGACAGCGCGGAGGATCATGGCGAGGACTTCATAGCCGGTGACCTTGCCGGACGGCTTGAAGGTGCCATCGGGATAGCCCTTGACGAGGGAGGCGTTGGCGCAGTAGCCGATGTAGCCCTGAGCCCAACCGGCGCCAGCCATGTCGCTGAACTTGTTATAAGTGGCATAGAGGCCGGACTTATCGTTCTTGGCGACGTCGGCAGTGTAGATACGATAGATGATCGTAGCTACCTCAGCGCGGGTGATGTTGCCCTCGGGCTTGAAGGAACCATCCTCATAACCCTTGAACACACCCATGCCATTCAGGACGGCAGCGGACTCAGCGTAATCATCGCTGATGCTCTTGTCATCCTTGAAGGCTGCGTTGGCGCTGACGGCCAGAGACAGAGTCATGACCAGAGCCAGCACCATTGCGAGTAACTTTTTCATAGATGTTACTCTCCTTTCATAAATTTCCATCCCCTTGGAGCGCTCCGGCAGCGAAAAGCGGGCATTTTGCTGTTCGCGGGCGAAAATGAAGGTTGACCGAAAAAGTTGCAAAGCATTTCGATTTTCTTACATTTTTGACCGTTTTGCAGGAAAACGCGCGATTTTAGTTGCTATCGCATCCCCTTAAAGATGGTTCGTTTGTCAGAAAGGAGCAAGTTTCGGCGTTTCTCGGCTTACTTACCGTGGCATGCCGATCCCGTAACTAAGTCGGGAACGCACCGTTCCCCACCCTTTCTGCACTGTCACCTTACCACAAGCAAAATTTCAAGTCAACGCTTTCGCCCCATCTGTAACACACTTGTAACAAACCGCCGCTTCTGTTACAGCTTGACATAAAACCACAGAAAACCCCATTATCCGCCACCACATACATATAGTATATAAGCACAAATATGAAAAAAGCGGCCTAAGCCGCTTTTTGTGATTTTAGACCCGCGCAGCGGTCAGGCGGCAAGTAACAGTAGTCCGCGCCGCCGCGCGGGGAGCGAAATTTCCCTTTTCCAGCCGCGGCCCGCCGAAAAAAAGGAAAGCCCGCTCACCTGAGCGGACTTTCGCCAATATTTTTTGCACAACCCCCTACAACCCCAAAAAATTCGCGCCCGCAGGCGCGCAATGATCTTGATCGTAAATCGCCGCGACCGGTGCGTGGCGAAAAATACTTCTCGCAGAGTGAGTGTCGAGCCGCCAAGGGCGGCGAGGCACAGAGCGCCGCGCATCCCCTCTCATTTTTGAGAAACGGCTTGCCGTTTCTCAAAAATGAAATCTGTTGAGTACTCCGAACAGCGCCGCCAGACAGCACAGCGCGCTCACGCTGGTGAACACGGCGACGAGCTTCACCTCGCTCCAGCCGCAGAGCTCGAAGTGGTGGTGCAGCGGCGCCATCTTGAAAAGGCGCTTGCCGTGCGTCGCCTTGAAGTAGATGACCTGCAAAATGTCGGACAGCGTCTCGCAGATGTAGACAAAGCCGACGGGGATCAGCACAAGCGGCATATCGTAGGCAAAGGCCAGCGCCGCCACCGTGCCGCCGAGAAACAGCGAGCCTGTGTCACCCATGAAGACCTTGGCGGGGTGGAAATTATAGATGAGGAAGCCGAGAATTCCCCCGACGAGCGCCGCAGCATAAATGCCGAGCTGCTCATAGCCCTGCCACCAGATGGCGAGCACGGTGAAAAACAGGCCGACCGGCACCGTCACGCTGCCGGCCAGACCGTCG
>OLXI01001830.1_pt1 | contig 9762 bp, 9 predicted proteins | sample 1674181 | NCBI WGS metagenome assembly OLXI01 (sample SAMEA103958148, study PRJEB25191) | human gut metagenome | reverse complement strand
AGATCGGGCAAAAGATTGAGTTCCTGATGTATAATACTGATTCCCATTTCCTGTGTGTGTTTGGGGTTTTCAGGAAGGAACAAATTACCTTTATAGTAAATTTCACCTTCATCTTGCTTGTAAATGCCGGTTAAAACTTTCATAAAAGTGGATTTTCCAGCACCATTTTCTCCGGCAATAGCGTGCACTTCTCCCCTTTTTAGTTCGAAATGTACCGAGTCAAGAGCTTTGACACCCGGGAAGCTTTTGGAGATTTTCTCCATTCTTAATAAGTTGTCCATATCTTTCAACATCACCCCATCCAATAATTTCGAAATATCTCAGACAATCTATAAAACTTAAAGGACCAAAAAGTTTAATATCAAACAATGCCAAGAAATTTTACTGTTTCTGTTTCACCAAACACTAGTAAGACTCGCCCTCCTTCTTTACAACGGGTGCATCAAAGCGATGGATACACATTTGTTAACTTTGACTATAAACTACCAGATTTATTGATGATTTGTCGTTAGAATGTATTAGGAATAGGTGGACATTTTTAAGATCCCAACTATTTTGTTCGTCAAAACAAATATAGGCCAATGATTTTTTCGACTGCTTCCCTATTCATAAGCTTTCCCTTATGGAACATCCTGCCTCATGAGTGTTCTTCCAATTCTTTTGTAAACACATTCAAAATAGCATTAGAACACAGTATACAAAAAAACTTGCAAAAGGAATATGTTTTTGTTATAGTCGTATTAAACTCTTGAAGCATGTAAATTAATGTTAATTTTTGGCGTGTTTATTTGTAATTTTAAGAGGGATTATTAATTATGAACGAAGAATTCAATGTAGTAATTGCAGAGGATGAAAAACGTATTTGCAGCTTGATCAAAGCTCTTATTGATTGGGATGGATTACATTTACGTTTAGTAGGTGAAGCACACGATGGTGTTCAAGCTCTTACGTTATTACAACAGGAAAAAGTAGATATCTTGATTACTGACATCCGAATGCCAGGTGTCAACGGATTAGACCTTACAAAATGGGTTAATGATCATTGTAATCAATGCTCTGTTATAATCATTAGCGGCTATAAACAATTTGACTATGCATACGACGCATTACGTATGGATGTTGTCGATTTTCTCCTCAAGCCTATTAAAAAAACTGAGATAAATAATGCGATTTCAAAGATTGTTCAAAAGCGCTCAGTCTCCTCTCCTAATACATCAACAATTCAATTGGAAGTTCAACAGTTTCGTACTTCTTTACGTCGGCAGTGCATTCATTCCTTTTTATATAATTCTAGCTTACGCGATGTGCCACTTGAAACATTTAACAAAACTACTGGAATGGAATTCCAGAATGGTGATTTCGTAGCAATTATACTTCAATTATACGAGCCTAATTCATCGCTTGACGGACATTTTTCTCGTTATTCTACAAGTGCAGTTCAAAGCCAACCTGCGTTTCCAGTTGGCATCGGAGATAAATTACGTGATTTGCTTGTTGCAGGTTTGATTTCAAAAGTGATAGATATTGAAGCTGAGTTCATCGATGACACCCTTTACTGTATTGTCAATCTTGACCCTAATTCGAGGGAATCTTTTATCCGTTCATTGAAGCGCATAAAGGATATTTTAAAAGAACATATTGATGTTTTTCGATATCGTTTTCTTCTTACAGCTAGTAATTTTTATTCCAATTATACTTTCTTTCCAACAGCTTTTCAGGAAGCCCGTATGCTTATACCTTGCAAATGTGCGCTTTCTGGTGAAGGCCCCTTTTTGTGGAATGACTTTCCTCTCCCACCACTTACTTTACCAAAACTCTCATTAAAATCCGAATGCAGAAGAGCAGCTGAAACAAGAGAGACAAAACAAATTTTTTGTGTGATTCATGATTTAATTGAAACGCACAGCACTTTGTTTTTAACAGATCCTAGACTAATAAACAGTTTTTTACGTCAGCTCTTTGATGCCATTTGGGTTATTGCATCCAACCACACATGGTTAACTCCGGATGCGTTGTTAATAATGCAGAAATACTTAGTTTCCTGTTCTTCTAGTTTGCATGATCTAGAGAAAAACTGTTGTCAGCTTATAGATTCCATTTTAGTTCGTTTGCAAAAAGAAGTAGACTCAACCAATTCCATGCCGGTTCGAACAGTTAAACAACTTATTAGCAAAAACTTTGCGAATACAATTTCACTTGATGATCTTGCGAAAGAAGTTAATCTGAGTCCTCCTTATTTAAGTGAACTCTTTAAAAATGAAACCGGGGAAACTATCAGTAACTATATTCAGCGAACACGAATTGAAATGGCACAACACCTACTTTTAACAACAATGATGAACGTAACTGAAGTGGCTGATGCTGTCGGATACGCTGACGCAAAATATTTCAGTCGGGTTTTTCGTAAGCACTTAGGTATTCGTCCCTCCGATTTCCGTTATCTTAATAAATGGGGGTAATTTTCATTGAAATTACGTGCTGTCTTTCGTTTTATACGTGAAACCAATAATTCTTTGTTAATTATTTTACCTGGTCTTCTCTTTTCTTTAGGTTTAGCTCAGTTTGCTATGATTCTTTTTGTGTTCTTTCAATCACCCAAAGCGAATTTGCTTTTACTGGCAATAGTGGTTTTAAATTTATTGATATTTAGCCTCTTTATCGTATTTATAATCCATATAACCACTGCATTTATCCAACCACTTTATGAAATATGGCATTATTCAATATCTCCCGATTCAAAAAAAAGACTTAGTGACAATCCTTTTCTGCAGCGGGTGGAAGAACAAGTTGTGGCGCAGACCGATGAGATTATCAAAAGTCAGTTTGGAAATATTACAAATTTGAAAGCGCTACAAAGTCAGATTAACCCACACTTTCTTTATAATACCCTTGACTCCCTACGTGGCGAATTATATATGTGCGATATGCCTAATTTGGCACAAATGGTTGAGACATTGTCTGAATTATTTCGTTATAGTATCAGCCAGAAGGAGCCACTCATCTCGCTTGAAGCAGAGATTGACAATACCGAAAAATATATACGAATAATGCAATTTCGTTTTCCTAACAAATTTGTTTTATATAAGCGGTTTGATGATGAGACAGATGAAATTTTGGGAATGCAAGTTCCAAAAATGATTTTACAACCGATAGTAGAAAACTCGATTAATCATGGCTTAGAGGCAAAAATCGGACCGGGTAGGATTTTTATTGATATTACCCATACAGAAAGAACTGTGTGTATTCGGGTTGACGACGACGGCGTAGGGATTCCTGCAGATAAACTTGATAGTATCAATACTCAGCTTAGTAAAAATGAAAGTAATTGCGCCGCCGACTCTGTTCGTGGGATGGGCCTTGCGTTGTTTAATATCAATTCACGTATTCGGCTGCTATATGGCGAAGATTATGGAGTAAGCGTCGCAAGTAGTGTTGGAAAAGGCACTCAGGTTCAAATTATGTTGCCTTTAAGCAAGGAGTAATTCTATGGAGGAACTCTTTCGTTTTATCAATGTAAGTTGTGAAACGTCGCGATTTTACCTGCGAAACTTCAGTTTTATGTTTGGCCGCGGGGAACTTATTGCAATTTCCAGTGACACAACATCAGCTAAAGATGCACTCGTTCTTTTGTTAACTCGGCAAATCGAACCAACAAGCGGAAAAATAAGCTGGAATGCAAAAGGGGGAGCTCATTCTCTTATTTCCTATGAAGATCACCTGCTATATAAACATTTGAGTATTGCAGAAAACCTATCGTTAACATATCCTTCGTCTAATCGGTTTTTTTTCTCTCAGAAAAGGAACTCACTAAATGCGCGTTTGATCCTCGAAAAATACGGCATATTCTGGGATGTTAATAAACCGGTGTACAGTTTAACAAAATTACAACAATATATTCTACGTATTGTGAAGGCAGTTTATCTTGGCGCGGAATACCTTATTCTATCTGATGTTGTACGGTTACATTATGATGCCGATTTTAGCCTACTTCGCGATCTTGTGCGAACCCTTCTGGAACATCAGATTTCAATTTTGTTGACCGATAGCTATCAAAATCCCCTTTTTATATGTTCTGATGCTTGTCGTATTCTTCGATTTGAAGGTGGTATGTTTGTTAGACTGCTTAATGGGCGGGAGGATCAGTACATATACGACAGTTATCGTTCATATGATTCAAGCGCATATGCTAGTGTTTATCCTCAAAAAAATGTACCCCTCTCGATTGACTTTTCATCAATAACTATTAGCGATATTCACACGAATCATATTCATTCTCTCTCCATGAACTTACAGCCAGGGGAAATTACATATTTAGTTGGGAAAGGCTTGTATGAATACGATTTTTTGAATGCGATTTTCGGAGAAGTTCCTCGTTTCCGGATAAATTTAGGTAATAAAGATTTCATTAATGCAAAAATAAGCACTTTATTCTATGCCGGAATTGGTTATTTCCCACAGGATGTTAGCAGACTGATATTTCCTGATCTAAATTACTTTGAAAACACTACAATTTTCTCGCTTCGCAGGATTTCTTATTTGGGAACTGTTGTCCGCTCAGCATTTCAAAACTATTTGCTGACTAAACAGCCATTCTCATACAAAGAAGATCCTAAGCATCCATTTTATAAAATAAACTATGAAAATAGAATCGTTGCAGCGGCCAACCGATATGCGTTGTATAATTGGCGACTATTAGTTATTCATCTCCCTAATATCAATCCGACAGGTGTTGAATCGAGAATATTCCAAACACTAATCGACGATCTTGCAAACCGTGGAACAAGCGTGTTGGTTGTCGTAGCTGCTTCGTCTGAAATTCTGACGGGAGCTGATAATCTCTTTGAATTCGATCAGGAAGGAAACTGTTATCAGAAGCTAGATCATCAAAATCATCGCTTACAAAAATAAGGGAAGCATCTTCTGCAAAAAGCCACCGACGACGCGATCGCGCTTTTTGGCGACCGCGAGGCCAGCGGCGTTGTGCTGCTCAAGGGCTATGATGCGTACTATGACGGCTATGAGGAAAATGGCAAGGCTGTTCCCGGTTACCGCGATTTGATCGACGAGCTATCAGGCGAGTTTCCGCTCGGGCAGCCAATCACCGGCGAACAGAAGCAGAAGGATTTTATCAAGCTCTACGGCAATATCCTGCGGCTCAAAAATATCTTAAGCGCATTTGACCAGTTTGCCGGGCATGAGCTTCTCCCGGAGCGGGATTTTCAGGATTATCAGAGCGTGTATCTCGATCTCTATCAGGCGTACCGCCCAAAAACGGACGGAGACAAAGAGAATATCAACGATGATATTACCTTCGAGATCGAGCTCATCCGGCAGGTGGAGATCAACATTGACTACATTTTGATGCTTGTCATGAAGTACCATGAATCGAACTGCAAGGACAAAAGCATCCTGGGAACCATCGACCGGGCGATTGATTCAAGTATTCAGCTGCGCAGCAAAAAAGATCTGATCCACGGCTTTATTAGTACGGTCAACGCCGCAACGGACGTTGACCGCGACTGGCAGAGCTATGTGCAGCAGCAAAAGCAGGCGGAGCTGGAACAAATCATCGCGGAAGAAAAGCTGAAGCCCGCAGAAGCGCAGCGCTTTGTTGCCAATGCGTTCCGCGACGGCGCGCTCAAAACGACCGGCACGGATATTGACCAGATCCTGCCGCCCGTCTCCCGCTTTGGCGGCGGCAACCGCACGGAAAAGAAGAAAACGATCATCCAGCGGCTTGCGCAGTTTTTTGAAAAATATTTTGGAATTTAGTGGGTTCACGCCGGCTTGCATTTCTGCTCCGCTTGGGGCGACAATCGGACATTGAATCCTTGCTTCTTTGTTCTGACAGCAATCCCATGAAGAGAAGATGCACTGCGCAGATCCCGGAAATCATTGTGCTTATGACACAGGTAATACGGGATTCGAGCAGTGCATTTCAAATGTGCGGTATTTGCTATAAAAATCATTGATTGGGTTGGAGCGTTGCGGTTTTTAAGGGCGGCAGTTCGATGCCGAAATTGCTGTACCGCTCCAAAGAATGCAATTCTGTTTTGATAAATGCCCACGAACTGCGATAATCATCGCATACGGAGAACGAAGATTCTTTCATAAACAGCGTAAATCCGTCCGGGTCATCGCCGTACTTCAAGTCAAACTCCTCGGCACACCGAATCTTTTCCCAGTCGGAAAGGTTTGTTCTCCCATGAAGAATATGCTCCAAATTCAAAGAGAAATAGTACATGCTATATGGAATGCCCGCGACTTTGGGGCAGGCAGAAAGTCGGTCGATATTGTTCCGTTTGCGCTGGTTGCGGTCAAGAATCCCGGCGCGATTTGGCGTTTGAATTTGCGTTTCTGTATAGTATGGTGGAGTATCAGTTTCCACCGTATCATTTTCGACAACAGCATCATCAGGGATGAATACACCGTCCATATCGGTAAGATGAACGATTCGGCAAATATCGCTCTTTCTGTAGATACTGCCCATAAACTCCTTGACCTGTGCCCAAACGGCGACCACGATCTTATCCGAAGAAGTGAAATCGCGGGTCAGAATATCTCCATGAATGACCTGAAATTTTACCGTCGCGGAAGAAAAGATACGGTTCAAAACCGTAGAAAGGCTAGTTTCATCTGTCGGCCCCTCTACGATAAAGAGCATAACCTTCTTTTTAGCCATTGGACACCTCCGAGGATGCGTCCCCAGACAAAGAAAGGCTCTCCATACGCTTGCCGACAATTCTCATTGCGTGAGCGATCTCGGACACATTGGTTTCTTCGTAGAGAGTTGCGTCATCATCGCTTCCAAGGATGACTTCACGCAGATACATGGAGCGCAGATTATTTGTTGCCCGCACGCTTTTGATGCGAGTATATCGAGCGCTTGGGTTCGTCGTTGTAAAGACGATAGAATCGCTTTCCAATGTTTCCAGCGGATAGAGATTGTGCGAGGTGAAAATCAACTGCCCCTTGCCGGATTTTTGCATGATTCGCAGCAATTCTCCCAGCAGATACTCGTAGATACCGGAGTCCAGCTCGTCAATCGCGAGTGTGATGGACGGGCTATTATATGCAGCAATCAACAAATGCAGAACAGAGATGATCCTTTTAATGCCCTCAGATTCATATTTTAAAGGTAGGAGATGCAGTTTACCATTGGCGCAGGAAAGCACCCTTGCCAACTGGATTTTTGTGCCTTGCTCGCCATTCTCCATCAACTCCGTACCGAGCTCCACAAGTGACAGTTGTGCACCGGGAACAATTTCACAGAGAACAGTGCTGATAGTTGCTATGACCTGTTGTATGATTTCCAAAAAGCGGTTTGGGATTGTAACTGGCTGATCAATCGGCAGTGCAAACGTACCGCCAGCCGTTTCTGTCCTGAAATTAACAGGAATTGCTGCATCCAGCGAGATCAGCCCGTTATTTCGGTTCAAGATGACAAAGAATGATGTGTTTGCAAAGTTGGACAGTTCGAACAGCGGTTCATCTTTCTCGTCATGTTCCTGCGCTACATCATGAAGCATTTTCAGGAACTCTGGGGAGAAAAGGAAGGACCGATGCTCCTTTTGGCACAGTAATTTTATGACACGAAGCTCGTTTATTTTTGCATTTTGCTTCGAACCGAATAACGATTCCAGCCGAACTTGTGGTGAGAACACAGCGTCCTCTGACTGGTGCGTACACTCGAAGATTGGTTTCATCCAAGCTGTTTTTGCTGAATCAGTTCTGGTTGTGGCGCACTTGACGGTTTCATCAATGGCATCTTTACTCAGAACAGTAGAATAGATGAGACGCCGCTTATATACTACATTGCCCTCATTCAGCTTGAGGATGCTGAACTCAAATTGCAGTTCGGCTTTCTCTTGTCCGTAGGAAATGCAGTCTGACAGTTCTGCTCCGACCTTTTGCCCGGACAGCAACGTTTTCAGGATTTCCAGTGCATCAATAAACGTTGTTTTGCCGGAGCCGTTCTGACCATAAATGCCGAGGACATCAGCTTTCGGCGCAAAAATATCCTCGCTATAATTGCAGGGAAAGCGGATTTCGCCGGATTCAACATTTCTAAAATTCCGAATGCTTGCCCGTTGGATTCGGATAACAGGAGCTTCATTCACAGATACCACCTCAGTACTCAGTATAACCACCTTTTCAGAAAATAGCAATACAAAATAATAAAATCGAATAAATAATTCGATTATTGAAAATTCAATGGGCAATATATAAAATTCAAACCAGCAAGCCGGGCTTTGTAGCAGATTTGCATTCCAGCGCACTTTAGGGTATACTGCAAATAAGAAGTTCAGAAAGGGCGGTGTCAATATGTGTACGCGCAATCAAGCGTTTGAGATTTTGAAGATCGTCTATCACGCCTGTAATCCAATTCTAGGGCACAGCATCCACGATGCAATTTTGTACGGATCCTATGCCCGCGGCGATTTTACCGCGGAGTCGGATATTGACATTCTCCTGACCGCTGATCTGACGCAGGAGCAGATCGTGGAAAAGCGCCGTGCCATTGCCGCGCTGTCCAGCGATCTCAGTCTTGCCCACGACGTTACGGTTTCCATTCAGATCGTTCCGCTGGCGCAGTTCCACCGCTATGCGGACTTTCTTCCGTTCTACCAAAATGTTCTGAGGGAGGGTATCCGCTATGCTTCCTGAACAGAAAATTGAGATCTCAAAGGCGCGATTCGATCACGCCAAAGAATGCTTGCAGGATGCAAAGCTGCTGCTTGCCAGTGAGAGCTATCGGAGCGCCGCCAAACGTGCTTACTACGCAATATTTCACGCGATGCGCGCAGTTCTGGCGCTGGACGGCGTGGACATGAAGCACCACAGCGGCATCATCTCTGAGTTCCGCAAGCGGTATATCAAGACCGGTGCTTTTGACACAAGCCTTTCCAGAATCATCTCGGAACTGTCGTCGGTTTGTGAAGGCAGCGATTCAAAGCATTTAAGCGCACAATATTGACCAAGCAGGCTCCTGTATTTGGGGCCTGTTTTTTTATGCAGCGTCTGACTGTATCCCTGTTCCTGCTCATGATTATCCTGTTTATACCCCATCGCCAGCCGCTTCTGCATGAGCTTTTTGCGGCGCTTAGAGTCGATGCGGATTCCCATTGGATTGCTGGGCGGCGCAGTATCCTCGCGTCACAGAGAATAAATAATCGTCCAGTAAAGCATAGATTTTTTAGAAGGCAACTTGCAAGTTTCCAATCTCGCAAACTTTTTTTCTCTGCAAACTCAGAGTTGGCTTTGCTGCCTGTTTGAGAAGCAGCTTGCCGATGCGGTCACCAAACATACTGAGGATGGCTTCGAGCGTTTCTCCGAGGATCTTCGGCAGGAAGTCTCCGGCATATTCGCTTTGCAAATAACCGCAGTAAAACATGATTGCTTTTGCAATGAATTCGTTCTGCGTGCTGCATCCATCGCTTTTGTAGTGTTCCTGCACCCGCTGCCATACTGTATCTTCCATCCAGACTGTGTGGCGGCTTCGTTCTTCTGTTTTCATGGTCAAAACCTCCCAAAATCGTAATAGCGTCAAAATTGTCCTTGATTTTACTGGCGTTTAGCGGCTTTCTGGCAATAACAGCGCCATTCCGTTTTTAGCAGCCGCAAAAAAGCGCCATTTTTATCCCCCGAAACTGCCCGCACTGCGGGCAGAAGTGGACGGCCGGACGCAGAAAAGCGTCAGGCCTTTCTCCTGCTTCGCCGCTTGCGGCTTCTCCCTCTGCCGAAATTCGCTCGCAGACGTCC
>OLXI01001811.1_pt1 | contig 9833 bp, 6 predicted proteins | sample 1674181 | NCBI WGS metagenome assembly OLXI01 (sample SAMEA103958148, study PRJEB25191) | human gut metagenome | reverse complement strand
CCGAGAGTTTTTCGAGCACCGTGACCGTATATTGGTTCGTACCCTGCCCGGCCAGCGTCGTCAGGGTTTCGATGGCGTCGTCGCGCTGATCGGAGCGGAGGTAGCAGTCGCTCAGGAAATAGAGCGCATCGTTCACGTAATAGCCCTTGGGATAGCTCTTGACGTAACTGCGCAGCGATTTGGCGGCGGCATCGGTCTGGCCCGCAAGGTAAAGTTTCTGCGCGGAGGCGAACGACAGCGAATCGCGCGACACGGCAGTCAGATCGCTCTCCAGCCCCGCCTTCTGCGCATAGTCGAAGTAGTCGTCCACCCGGCCCTCCGAAACGTAAATCTCGCGGATGCCTTCCATCGCGCCCTTGGCTTCGGACGACTGCGGAGCCGTCTCGACGACCATGTCGTAATAGCGGAGCGATTTCTCCTTGTCGCCCAGATTGAGGTATGCGAGGCCCAGATCGGAAAGGGCCTGCGCCCGGCGCGGCGACGAGGGATAGTCGGCGACGAATTTCTCCAGCTGCGCGGCGCCTTCGGCGTACTGTTCCTGCGCGATGTGGGAGCGTCCCAGTTCATAGGAGGCCTCGTCGGCATAATCGCCCTCCCCCGCGGCGATGATCTGCCGCAGCGCCTGCTGTTTCTGCTCCGTGCGGCCCAAAATGCCTAGCGTCACGGCGCGCTTGTACTGCGCATAATACTTTTCGGGACCGCCCAAGGCCGCAGCCCGGTCGTACTCGGCCACCGCCGCTTCGAACTCCCGGTCGGAGTAGCGGATGTCGCCCAGACGGTTGCAGGCGTCGGCGCGGTACCGGTCACGTGCGGGATAGACGGCGAGGAATTTCTCGAACGAGCCGCGCGCCTGCGCCATGTCCATACGCGAGAAGGCGCAGTAGCCGAGGTTGTACAGCGCCATGGCATACTCCTTTTCGCTGCGGGGCGCACGTTTCAGATAGGCGTTGTATTTGGCCGCCGCGACCGTATATTCGCCCTGCGCAAAGGCGATTTCACCCTGCCAGAAGGAGTTGAGGGCCGAATATTTGGGGCTGACGTTGATCGCCGCAGACTCGGCCAGATAGCGCTGCGCCGCACGCATGTCGCCGGCATTGTAGGCTTCCAGTCCGCGGAAATAGGTGATTTTCTGCAACGCGGCGCGGATGTCGGCATCCTGCGTCGGGAAGGATTTGATGGCCCGGTAGGCCGCGTCGTAATCGTTCGAATTGTAGTAGGCGGCGATCAGCAGCGTACGGGCTTCGCCTACGCGCGGCGACGCGGGATACTGCTCCACATAGCGCGTCAGCACGTTGATCGCGCCGTTGAAGGCTCCGCCGCCCAGCTCATACTGCAGTTTGCCGTAATTGAACAGCGCATCCTCGGCGATCGTCGCGTCGAAGCGGTCGTCCGCGGCCATGGCGAAAGCGTGCATGGCGGCCCGCTTGTCGCCCGCCCGCAGGTAACAGTCGGCCAGATGATACGAGGCATTCTGCGTCAGGGCGTCCTCGGCGCCGCACGCCCTGCGCAGGTATTCCGCCGCTTCGGGATAGCGCGCCGTGCGGTAGAGCGAGAAGCCCATCAGGTAACTGCCGTCGCGGTCCAGCTCGCCGCCGGCTGCAGCAAAAGCGTCCAGATGTTCGATCGTCTTGTTGAAATCGCCCAGCCGGAACCACGACTCGGCAATGACGCGCTCCAGCTCCTTGCGCCGTTCGGGAACGGCCCGCTGCACCAGTTTGCCGCCGTTCTCGACGACATAGCGGTAGTTGCCCTCGTGAAATTCGATCTGCAGCAGGTAGTACGGCACCACATCGCGGTAGGCGTCGCTGCGCTGCAAAGCCGTGAAGCCCTGCTTGGCACGGCCGTAACGGCCTTCGGCATAGTCGATATAGGATTTGTAATAAAGCGCGTGGTCGGCATATTCGCTCTGCGGGCCGATGCGGTCGAAATAGCCGAACGCCTTGTCGTAATCGCCGTCGGTGAATTCGACATAGCCCATGCGAACGTCGTACTGCTCCTTGCGCGCCCGGCCGAGGGCTTTGTAATCGGTCTTTTCGAAAGCTTCGCGGGCGCGTTTCATATCGCCCTCGGCGCAATAGTAGGAGCCTAGCGAGAACCGCACGTCGTTGGCATAGACCGATCCGGGGTAACGCGCTTCGAATCGGCGGAGCGCGGCCTCGGCGTCGCGGCTGCCCAACTCGACGGCGCAGGCCGCCAGATAGAAGTCGACCGTCTGCGCCGCCTCGCGGTCGGCGGGCGAAAGCGTCTCCCGCGCCTGCAGGAACTCATGCCGGGCGTCGGTCCAGCGACCGAAGTCGAACAGCGACCTGCCGCGGTCGATAAAGGCAGCAGATTCGGGGGTTCCGGCCTGCGCTCCGGGCGCGCACAACGCACACACGGCAAAGGCCAGCAATAAATTCAGATTTTTCCGCATACGACACTTAGATTCTTACAAAGGGCAAATATACGAAAATTTACCTTTTTTCCATATAGGGAAACGAAATATATGCCGCGGCCGGATTCTCCGCAAACCGCCGCTTTTGCATCTGTCGAAAATTATCCCTACCTTGCGGCGTCACTGATTCGCTAAACCTCCACTCGATGAAATCGCGTCTTTTTCATCACAAGGACCCGCGCGCAGCCTCCCGCACCGGCGCCCAGTCCGAGACAGACACGCTGAGCATGCTGTCCGTCGGCGCCGTCACGCTCACTCCGGAAGGGGAAATTACGGAAATCAACGCACGGGCATGCGACGAACTCCGCATCCGCGGGGGGGGATTTTGCACATCCGCTGAACATCTCCGACATCCTCTCGGTCTGTCATGACCGGCAGGACCTTCTGCCCGGCATTCTCGCCCGGCTCAGGGAGCGGCACCGCTACGGAGACCTGCCGCCATGGAGCTATATCCGGCTTCGGGACTCCAACCTGAAATTCTACATCGAAGGCCGTTTCGTCGGCCGCTACGACCGGCGGCGGCAGCTGCGCCGGATCGTCTTTCTGTTCCGCAACACCGAGGAGGAGATCACCCGCAAATTCATCCTCGGCATGGCCCTGTCCCAGACGAAGATATTCCCGTGGTTTTTCGACCTCGGACACAACAGAATGGTCATCGACGAGCGCTGGTTCGCCCACTTGGGACTTCCGGCGGGCGACGGCACGATCGGCGCCGAAGATTTCTTCAGGCTCGTGCATCCCGAAGACCGCGGCAGGCTGGCCGACGCCTTCGCAAAACAACTCGCAGGAGAGCTGAATCCCGACACGTTCACCTACCGGCTCCGGCGCGGAGACGGCACGTGGGAGTGGTTCGAGGAGCAGTCCGTATACCTCGGACAGACCGGCGACGGATCGCCCTGCCGCATCGTGGGGATATGCCAGAGCATCCACGCCCACAAGATCTCCGAAGACGGGCTGCGCGCAGCCCGCGACAAGGCGCGGGAGAGCGACCGTCTGAAAAGCGCGTTTCTGGCCAACATGAGCCACGAGATACGCACGCCCCTCAACGCCATCATCGGCTTCGCCAACCTGCTCACCAGCGAAGACATCCCGTTCAGCGAGGCGGAAAAGCAGGAGTACAGCCGGCTCATAACGAGCAACGGAGACCAGCTGCTGCGTCTGATTTCGGACATCCTCGACCTCTCGAAGATCGAATCGAACACCATGGAATTCCATTTCGGGGAGCACTCGCTGCACGCCCTGCTGACGGATATCTATCAGGCCCAGCGGCTCTGCATGCCGGAAGGCGTCCTTCTGCGGCTCGACATGCCGCAGGCGGACACACCGATAATCACCGATGCATCGCGGCTCAAGCAGGTCGTCAACAACCTCATCAACAACGCCGCGAAATTCACGGACGAAGGCAGCATCACCTTCGGCTTCCGCTCCCCGCAGGGGTGCGAACAGGTCGAACTGTTCGTCCACGACACCGGAAAGGGCATCGCGCAGGAGCATCTGGACCGGATTTTCGAACGATTCTACAAGGCCGACTCGTTCGTCAAAGGCGTCGGACTCGGACTGTCGATCTGCCGCACGATCACCGAGTATCTGGGCGGCGCCATTTCGGTCGAGTCCGAATCCGGCAAAGGCACCCGGTTCACGATTCAGCATCCGCTGAGCAGGCCCGAAGCGGCTCCGCGGCGGGAGCCTGCGGAGACGGCCGGAATGCGGCAGTAAGGTACGATTCTTGCCCGAAGAGCGTTGTTCAATAAAAATTCAGCCATATGATTGAAAAAGTAACGTTGCAGCTGACCGGGGATTCGAAACTCGTGCCCGAAAACGGTCCCGACTGCGGGGAGATGAATCCCAAGACCCTGCTGCTCTATGCCGCGGCCAAATGTTCGGGGATGACGGCCCTGATGATCATGGAGAAGGAGCGCCTGCGTCCCAAGCGCTTCGAGATCAGCGTATCGGGCGAACTTTCGACCGAAGAGGTCCGGTCCGAAAGCGTATTCAAGTCGTTCCACGTCGTCTACAACATCGAATGCGACACCGAGGACGATCAGGCCAAGGTGAGCCGCGCGGCGACGCTGACGCACGAGAAATACTGCGGCATCATGCGCATGTTCCGCATGATCGCCCCGGTATCTCACGAAATCGCGGTGGTCAGCACCGAACCGGCGAAAGCCTGACACCGCAATCCGGCGAAGAAATCGGAGGGTCCGTCGGACCCTCCGATTTCTATTTCCGGGCTACTGCTGCGCCGTAATCCGCCGGTAATCCGACACCGCCACGGCGTAATTGTAGTGCGCCTTGATGGCGTTGGTATAGAGCTGAATCCAGCTCAGCTGCGCCTGCAGCACATCGAGAATCGTCGCCAGCCCCTCACCGTAGGAATAGGTGCTGATGTCGAGGTTCTCGCCGGCGATGCGCAGGCTCTGCTCCATGGCTTCGACCTGCGCACGGCTGTTCACCAGCGCCGTCCAGCCGTTCATCTCGTCGCGTAGGATATCGTCGTAGAGTTGCGCGGCGTCCCATTCGCTCTGCCGCTGTACGGCACGTGCGACGCCCGTCGCGCGGCGGCGTTCGCCCCAGTGGAATATCGGCAGCGAGAGTTTCACGAACGCCGAGCCGTCCACCGTCGTAGCGCCCGTGCGGTTGGGATAATAGGGCTGCCACGATCCCCCGACGCCGACGCTCAGCTGCGGATTGAAGGCCGCACGGGCTGCGCGGACGCCGGCTTCGGCCCGGTCGCTGCGCAGCTGCGCGGCGGCATAGTCGGGTCTGAATGCCGCCGCTTCGGCGGCGGGCACCCGCACGGGCTGCGGAAGCGAATCGCGGATGCCCTGCGCCAGCGTTACGCCGAGCGCAGGATCGGCGCCCCGCAGGATGTTGAAATTGTGCAGCGCCACGGTGTAATTCCGCTCGGCGGAGATCAGTTCGTACTGCGCTTCGCTCAGGCGCGTGTCGATCATCAGCACGTCGCCCTTGGCGATGTACCCCTCGGCAAACCGGCGGTCCACCACCTCCTTGAGCGAACGGATGATGCCGACATACTGGCGCATCGAAGCGGCATAGAGCGCCATGGCCGAAAGGTTCCAGTAGGTATACTCGGCCGTATAGCGGACGTCGAGCCGGGTGAACTCCTCGTCGCAGAGGGCGATGTCGTATCCCAGTTCGGCCTGCCGGTAAGCCGCACGCACGGCTCCGCCGCCGTAGACGACCTGCACCAGCTGGGGCAGAACGCTGAAGTTCCAACGTTCGACGCCGTCGTAATGATGGACGGTGGCCGTGAAGTTCCCGTCGAGTGACAGCCGCGGCAGGTAGCCCGTCCGCGCCTGCCCCACGGCTTCGGCGGCGGCATCGCTTCCGGCGGCGGCGACTTTCAGCCGGCGGCTGTATTCGGTCACGTCGCGGCGGTAATCGTCGAGCGTGGTCTGGGCATGCGACGGCAGGCAAAACAACAGGATAACTGACAGCAGAAACGGTTTCATGATTCACGGATATTATAGAAAATGGCGTAGACGACCGGCAGGACGCAGACGGTCAGCAGCGTGGCGACCAGCAGTCCCCCCATGATCGTCGCGGCCATCGCCCCAAACATCGAGTCGAACAGCAGGGGCAGCATGCCGAGGATCGTGGTTCCCGAAGCCATCGCAACGGGCACGATACGGCTGCGCGTGGCGGAGACCAGCGCATCGTAAGGCCCTTTGCCCTCGGCCCGCAGGACGCCGATCTGCTCGACAAGCACCACGGCGTTCTTGATATTCATTCCCACAAGCCCCAGCAGTCCCAGCAGCGAAAAGAAGTTGAACACCTTGCCCGTAACGGCCAGCCCCAGCACCACGCCGATAAAGATCAGGGGGATCATCAGCAGGATGATGACCGGTTCGCGGTAGTTGCGGAAGAGCAGGAGCAGGACGATGAAGATCAGGACCATCGTCAGGGGCATGTACTCGGCCAGCGCCGAATTGGACTCCTGCTGGCTCTCCTGCTCGCCGAAAACCTTCATCGAATAGCCTTCGGGCAGCGGCACGGCACGGGTCACCGAATCGCGCAGGGCGGCGAACAGCTCCATCGTATTGACTCCGCGCGCCGGGTCGCACTGCGCCTTCATCACCCGCTGGCGGTTGTAACGCTTGACCACCCCGCCGCGGTATTCGAAGCGGAAACCGTCGGTCGCCTGCTCGATGGAGTAGACCTTGCCCGCAGGCGTGAAGATCGGCAGCGCCTGCAGGTTGGTCAGGTTGTAGGCGTCGATATTCTCGTCCTTGAGCAGGATCGGCATGAACTGGTCGCCCTCGCGGTACTCACCGAGCCGGTAGCCCTGCGTGGCGATGGTAATGCCCTGCGCCATCTGACTGCGGGTGACGCCGATGCGCTGGCCCTTCATCTGCGAGTAGAGCGGCAGCCACGTCGGAACGCGGTTGCCCCAGCTGTTGCGGATATTCGCCGTGCCGGGCGTACGCCACATGATCTCCTCGGCCGCCTGCGTCAGCCGGCGGAGCGTGTCGATATCGTCGCCGATGAACCCGAATTCGATCGCGGCGTCGGGCACGGGCGAAAGCTTGAAAAGCGACGAGCGCAGCCACACGTCGGGACAGTTCGCCACGACGTAGGCGTTGAAACGGGTTTCGACCTCCTCGGTCTGTTTCCGGTCGTACAGTTCGATCAGGATATTGCCGAAATTGGGGCGCAGCGAAATACTGCTGCTGGCCAGATAGTAACGCGGCGGCGTGGAGCCCATCGTCACCGATACGGTCTTCACTTCGGGCTGCGCATGGAGCCACTCCTCCATCAGACGCAGGTTGCGCTCCGTATCGCGGATGTTATACCCTTCGGGCAGCAGCACGTCGGCCCGGAAATAGGGCTTGTCCAGCGACGGGAAGAAATTCTGCGGCATGAGACCCATTACCGCCAGCGAAAGAGCGAAGAGCGCGATGACGCCCGCAACGACGCCCCACCGCCAGCGCAGCAGCCCGGCCAGCAGACGGTCGAATTTCCGGTAGAACTTCGTATCGTAGGGATCGTGCGCCGCAGGTTTGACGCGGAGCATGAAATCGCCGAAAAGCGGCGTCTGCGTAAGGGCCAGCCCCCAGCTCAGCAGCAGCGAAAGTCCCAGCACGACGAACAGCGGCTTGACGATCTCGGCAACGGACGAAGGGGCCAGATAAAGCGGCAGGAACGAGAAAATGGCGATCAGCGTCGCCCCCAGCAGGCTCCAGCGCGGAGCATTGGCCCCGTCGATGACGGCCTGCCGCCGCGCGACGCCCCGCAGCATGGCCTGCTGCGCATTGTCGGTCACCACGATGGCGTTGTCCACCAACATGCCCATCGCGATGATGAACCCCGCCAGCGAGGTGCGGTTGAGACCTTCGCCCAGAAACTGCATCAGCAGAAGCGTACCGCCTATGGAGAACAGCAGCGAACTGCCGATCAGCACCCCGGCGCGGAATCCCATGACAAGCATGATGATAAGGATGACGATCGCCACCGATTCGGCGAGGTTCAGGATAAAGGTGGAATTCGCCTCGCGGGCAATGCGGTCTTCGGGATAAAGCACCGTGAGGTCCATGCCCACGGGCATCTGGCGCGTAAGGCCGCCGAGCACCCGGCCGATCTTCTCCCCGGCCTTCACCACGTCCACGTCGGCCTCGGTCGAGATGCCGATGCCCACCGCCCTGCGGCCGTTCACGCGCATCAGCGTCTGCGGCGGATCGGCGTATCCCCGCTCCACGCGGGCGATGTCGCCCAGCCGGTACTGCTTGCCCGAAGAGGAGATGAGCAGCTGGTTGGAGATGTCGCCGAGGTCCTTATAGGCCCCGTCCTCCAAGATCTGTATTTCGAGCGCCCCGGCCTGCTTCTCGCCGCTGTTGACGATCGTGTTCTGCTGGCCGATGGTCCTCATGATCGATTCGGGGCGGATCGAGAAGTTGGCGAGCGCCGCAAGGCTGACATAGACGTTCACCACGGGCGTCTGCTCGCCGAAGAGCGTCACCTTCTGCACGCCGTCCATCTGAGCGATGGCGTTCTCCATTTTCGCCGCGCAGTTCGCGCAATCCAGATCGATCAGCTTGAAAACCTTCTTCATGATGATTTCCTCCGTAAATGTTGTTTTGTATTTGTGTTGGTGGATGGTGATTACTGTGTGTCTTTTTTCATGCAGGCCGCGCAGACGCCGCTGACGGCGATGCGGCAGGTCTCGACGCTTGCGCCGGTCTGCTGCTCGACCTCCTGCAGGGTATCCGCGGGAAGCTCGAGCCAGTTGATGTCGCTGACGGCGCCGCAGACCCGGCAGATGAAGTGCGCGTGCGGGTCGGTGCGGAAGTCGAACCGCTCAAGCCCATTGTACACGCCGACGGAATCGATGGTCCCTTCGGCCTTGAACATGGCAAGATTGCGGTAGACCGTGGCGAGCGAGAGATCGGGGATCGTGGGCTTCAGCTGGTTGTAGACCCATTCCGCCGTCGGATGGCTCGTTGTGCAGCGCAGGCATTCGAGGATCGCGTCGCGCTTATGGCTGTGCTTGCGGACAGTGGACATAGGCAAAACTCCTTGTTGAATTAATACTGATAATAATTATCATTACGGTTATAGTATAACGATGATATCCGGATTTGTCAATAGGGTTTTTAAAAAATTTGCGCTGAAAAAGAAGAGAAGGGGGAAGACCGCAAATTTTGGAGCACTCTAAAATCTGCGGGTTATCCCCTCTGTCATTTGCTGGCGCAAATGACACCTCCCCTTACCGCGCAGAACGCGGCAAGGGGAGGCTTTGATTCACTGCGTTTTTACGGAAATCTTCGGAAAATTTGTAACTTCTCAACGGGCCGATGTGGGCATCGGCCCCTACAGGGCCTTGGCGGATCCGTACTACCTTGCAAGTTTTGAGTGCAAGGCTAATTTGCTGCAGCTATTCAAAGGCAACTGCTAGCAAATTTGTTGTTTCGTAACAGGCGGCGCGTACCATAGTGCTCGTAGGGACTTAATAATTGATGCTTGCCAAAAACGTATCCGCAGAATGCACCGACTGCGTCCCAGCGCCCTTTTCTCCCCAATCTTTTCCCGCGCAAGGAAAAAAGATTGGGCCGCCGAAGGTGCGTCGGAACCGGCCTCGACGGAACGAGTCCTCGCTGTGCGCGAAGCCTCTTATCCTCTGAGCCTGTTTCCTCCTTCCAAAGCGCAAACGCTCCGCTGGTTTGCACTTTGGCGGTTAGGCCTCGACGGAACAAGCCGCCGCGTTGTGCGGCGGCTTGACACGTCGGAGCCGGGGATTAGTATGCGATGCCCCAGTAGATCATTTTCTTGGCGGGCTTGCCGCAGATCGGGCAGGTATCGCCGAGGTGTTCCTGCTTGAGCGGCATGCAGCGGGAGGACATGCCGCCCTCTTCCTTCATCTTGAGTTCGCACTCGAGTTCGC
>OLXI01001804.1_pt1 | contig 9866 bp, 7 predicted proteins | sample 1674181 | NCBI WGS metagenome assembly OLXI01 (sample SAMEA103958148, study PRJEB25191) | human gut metagenome | reverse complement strand
ATATGCTGGGCCGTGCCCGCCAGGTGAAGGTCACCAAGGAGAACACCATCATCGTCGACGGCATGGGCGACAAGCAGGCCATTGCCGACCGCGTGGCCCAGATCCGCGCCCAGATCGGCAACACCACCAGCGAGTATGACCGCGAGAAGCTCCAGGAGCGGCTGGCCAAGATGGCCGGCGGCGTGGCCGTCATCAAGGTGGGTGCTGCTACCGAGACCGAGATGAAGGAGAAGAAGCTCCGCATCGAGGACGCCCTGAACGCCACCAAGGCTGCCGTGGAGGAAGGCATTGTGGCCGGCGGCGGCACCATCTTTGTCAACGTGATCCCCGCTGTCACCGCCCTGCTGGCCGACGTCGAGGGCGACGAAAAGACCGGCGTGCAGATCGTGGCCAAGGCTCTGGAGGAGCCCATCCGCCAGATCGCAGCCAACGCGGGTCTGGACGGCTCCGTGATCCTGGAGAAGGTCCGCTCTTCCGGCAAGAATGGCTACGGCTTCGACGCCTACAAGGAGGAGTACTGCGACATGATCGCCAGCGGCATCGTGGATCCCGCCAAGGTGACCCGCTCCGCTCTGGAGAATGCCGCCAGCGTCTCCGGCATGGTGCTGACCACCGAGTCCCTGGTGGCCGATAAGCCCCAGCCCGCAGCTCCCGCAGCCCCCGCACCCGACATGGGCGGCATGGGCGGCATGTATTAATCCCCCCGCAAGGGCATAACCGCATAACAAAAACCGGCGCCTGCATAGCAGGCGCCGGTTTTCAGCTTGTCAAAAACGGCTTTTTGACAAGACGAGGACTATATCGCAGCAGTCTTTTCCCCGGTTGGCAAGGGTGAACGGGCAATTTTTTCTCCGGCGTCGACTATTCCCGGCCCGGCAGAATGGGAAAGCGCAGGACGATGCAGAAGCGGCCGTCCTCCGTTCCGTGGGAGACGCTGCCCCCCAGGGCGCTCATGACATCCTCGCAGATCACCAGGCCATAGCCGCTGTCACCGGCGGCGGTTTTGACGGTTTTGCGCAGGACGGCGTTGCTCTCCCGCAGCACCAGGAAGCCCTCCTCCACAGACGCCGTAAGCTCCACGGACTGGCTGGGGGAGCCGTGCTTGACGATGTTGGCGCATATGTTGTCGATCAGGCGCATCAGCAGGGTGATGTTGGCCCGCATGCGGAAGGGCCCGCCGGTCCGGTCGGCGTAGTCCAGGCGGAAGCGGTTGCTGGTGAGGAAATTGTTGATGCTGGAGGACACCTGGGCCAGCAGTTCCTGGCCGTTGTAGGTATCCAGAGGTAGGGTCCGGCAGTTCTCCTCGAAGGCGAACAGGTCGTCGGTCAGACGGCGGATGTGGTTGGTTTTTTCCAGGGCCCGGTCGATGAACAGCGCGGCGCTCTCAGGGCTGCCGGCATAGCCCTTGGACAGCAGCTCCAGATACCCGATGACCACCGTCAGCGGGGTGCGGATATCGTGGGCAATGGACTTGACGAACTGCTCCTTCTGCTTGAGCTTGGCGTCCTCCGTCAGCAGCAGCAGCTGGATGGTGTCCCCCAGGTGGTTGATGTTGGCGGCCAGGGTGGACAGCTCCGTGCTGCCCCGGATGGGGATCTGGCGGCTGAAGTTCTTGCTGCACAGGGAGGATACGTTCTGCTCCATCTCCTCGATGTACCGGATGTGCTTCTGAAACAGGAGATAGAACCCCGCCACAAAGGAGATCAGGAACAGCCCGGCGCATATGCCCTTGCGCATGGAGGTATAGGCCTGGTCGAAATAGCCGCTGAAATACACCTTGCAGGTTTCGTCCGCCAGCCGGAGGCGATATTCATAGGTGGGCAGGACCTTGGAGCCCCAATAGAAGTGCTCCTGGTCCTCCTCGGTATAGGTCATGTTATAGGACACGAAGGAGTTGTAGCACAGGGCCTCGTTCTGGCGGATGACCATCAGGGAGACGTAGTGATACCGGTCATTCCACTGGGTGAAGGGCTTGCCGTCGGTGCTGACCAGGTGATTCTCATCCGCAAAGCGCTGCAGGTCCTGAAAATGCCGGTCCGACAGGCGGCGGAACACCGCAGGCTCCGTGGCATACTGCTGGAAGAAGCGGGTCAGCGCCGCGTTGGCTCCGGCGTATATGGCGGCGCTGACGGCCACGGCCAGCAGGATCTCCAGAACGATCCGGGTGCTGAGCCGGTGAAACAGCTTAGTCAATGTAGTACCCCTTTCCCCATGCGGTTTTCAGAATGGTGGGATGCTTGCAGTCCGCCTCGATCTTGTGCCGGAGCTTGAAGATGTGCACCATGACGATGTTGTTGGCAGCATAGCTGTACGGCTCGGTCCAGATGGCCTCATAGATATCCTGAATGGACAGCACCTGGCCCCGGTGCTTGAGAAACAGGTGCAGGATTTCATACTCCGTATAGGACAGCCGGATGGCCCGGCCGTTCACCGTGACCTTGTTGTCCATGCCCAGCACCAGGCGCTCCCGCTCCGGCTCGGCCCGGTCGGCCCCCTGATAGACCCGGTACCGCCGCAGCAGGGACCTGACCCGGGCGGTAAGCTCCGCCGCCGAAAAGGGCTTGCACAGATAGTCATCGCCTCCGGCCATCAGGGCCGCCACCTTCTCCGAGTCGCCGGACATGGCCGAAAGAAACAGGATCGGGACATAGCTGCTCTCCCGGATTCTGTGGCAGACCTCGAAGCCGTTCATGCCGTCCATCATGATGTCCAGAATGATCAGCTCCACCGTCTCGTCCAGGCTGGCCAGGGCCTGGGTGCCGCTGTATGCGGTGCAGGTCTCGAAGCCCTCCCCCTCCAGCAGGATCCGGATGATCTGGGTGATGTCCCTGTCGTCGTCGATAATCAGTATTTTCCCCGCCATAGTCCAATCTTCTCCAAAAGTCTTGATGGTTTATTATCCCACAGGCCGCCGCCGGAACCGCCGGACGGTAAGAATTTTAAGATTTCAAGGAAATTCATTATAATTCTTACAGATTGCATGATTTTCCAGCAGATTGCCTTATAATAACCAGTATAGACCCTATACTCCGCAATATCAACCAGAAATCGAGGAGGAAACATGAGAAAGAGCAAAGTTTTGACCAAGGCTTTGGCGGCCATCCTGTGTATCGCGATGCTCATCCCCATGGCGGTCACCGTGGGCGCCGCCGAAACCAGCAGCGAGCCCCAGGCCACCATCAGCGTCAGCACCAAGCGGCTGTCCATGACGGATCAGCGGGAGGTGGCCCTGTCCTTCAACCTGGGCTATAAGCCCGAGGCGGCCAACCTGGAGTGGTCCTTCGGCGACCAGCCCTTCAGCCAGTGGCTGAACTGGGAGGGGGACGACGGCGAGCCGGTGTTCACCGTGAAGGACCTGACCATTGCCGATAACGGCGATGTGACGGCCACCCTCTGCGTGGACTATCTGTTCGACGGCGACGACGCCGCCTATTGGCGTCCCTGGTACAGCTATCGCGGCGAATATGCCCTGACGGTGACGGACAAGTCCACCGGCCGCAGCGCCAGCCAGACCATGCGCTATGAGGTGTATGATTCCTACACCCCCTACAGCGAGCTGGACAGCAAGATTCAGGAGATCATCCGCACCTAGACCAACGGCCTGTACATCTCCTATGAGTCCACGGGTCTGTCCACCGACGGCAAGGACGTGATGGAGGTCATCGTGGCCCGGGACAAGGCCGTGGTGGATAACTATCTGGCCCTGCTGAAGCGGGCCCAGACCGATCCGGAGGCCGTGGCCGCCGACGTGAAGTCCGGCCGCCTCAGCGACTATCAGGTCCCCGTGTACATCACCAACATCCACCCCAATGAGTGCCCCGCCGTGGACCAGCAGATCGAGTTCCTGAAGGCCGTGGCCACCCAGGAGACCATCCCCTATCTCAACGGCGACAACGAGACCTGCACCTATAACGTGAAGGACGTGCTCAACGACGTGTTCTTCATCATCCGCCCCACGGAGAACCCCTATGCCCTGGAGCACTATCAGCGGGGCAACGTGGAGGGCTTTGACCTGAACCGTGACAGCACCTATCAGACCCAGATCGAGTCCCAGGTGGCCACCGCCGACCTGGTCAAGTGGAAGCCCGTCACCCTGATGGAGCTGCACGGCTTCATCTACTATGCCCGGACCCAGCTGCAGATCGAGCCCTGCACCCCGCCCCACGAGCCCAATCTGGAGTATGACCTGTTCATGAATTACGCCCTGGAGGGCGCCCGGGCTTTCGGCGACGTGGCCTCCATGAACTCCATCTATAACTCCTCCAGCGAATACGCCAAGGAGAACGGCGCCACCGAGGACAACCAGCCCTGGTACGACATCACCATGGAGGCAGGCTACGACCCCGCCACCGGCCGGTATGAGTACCCCTCCGACGACATGTCCACCAACTACACGCCCACCTATGCCCTGTTCCACGGCACCATCGGCTACACGGTGGAGTGCGGCGAAAACAACGAGGCCTCCGTCACCATGGGCAAATACGGCCTCATCGGCCACACCGCCTATGTGGCCGAGAACAAGAACGACCTGTATCTGAACCAGCTGGAGTTCTTCCGCCGGGCCCTGAACAACGAGGAGTCCCCGGAGACGGAGAAGTGGTTCGTCACCCAGGACAACCAGGTGGAGGAGAACTTCCGGGAAAAGGACGAATACGGCAAGTTCTATCCCGAGTATTACGTGATTCCCACCGATGCCGCCTCCCAGCGGGACATCGCCGACGCCTATTTCATGCAGGAGTATTTCATCCGCAACGGCGTGCAGGTGGAGAAGCTCACCCAGGACGTGACGGTAAACGGCGTGACCTACAAGGCCGGGGCCTTTGTCATCGACATGCACCAGATCAGCCGCAGCTTCGCCAATGCCGTGCTCTATAAGGGCAAGATCGTGAAGAACTGGACGGGCCTGTTCAGCGAGTCCGTCACCAACTTCCCGGAGCTGCGGGGCTTCGACTGCACCCCCATCACCCAGCCCGGCGTGTTCGAGGGTAAGACCGTCGACGCCAACACGGTGGAGCGCGGCACCGCCTGGGTCACCACCTACGGCACCAAGGCCACCGTCATCAGCAACAACGGCCTCGACGCCGTCAACGCCGTCAACGACCTGCTGGCCAAGGGCGTCACCGTGGGCTTCATCACCGAGGCCGGCGACCACTACAGCAAGGGCGATTTCGTCATCGACCATAAGGACGCCGCCCAGATCAGCGACCAGTATGTCATCGAGATCACCCATGTGGCCGACGTGCCCCAGGCCAGGGTCATTACCGAGCCCAAGGTCTATGTGGACGACGACAGCTTCGACCGCTTCGCCTTCACCCGGCAGATGAACTTCAAAACCGTGGCCGATGTGTCCCAGGCCAACGTGGTGTTCTCCAGCAACGAGCCCGAGGAGGACGTGAAGGCCGCCGTGGCCAACGGCCTGCCCTTTGTGGGGGCCAGCGTCAACATCCTGGAGTATGCCAAGGCCACCATCCCCGGCTTCGACTTCAAGATCCAGTGGATCATTGAAGAGGGCATGTACGGCCCCGAGGAGGTCTATAACGACTATGAGGCGCTGTTCAACGTGGAATACGGCGACAGCCTCATCACCGCCAGCTACGCCGCCGACGGAGACTTCACCACTTATACCAAGGGCGGCTCCATTATCTCCGCTTATCCCCAGGAGGCCACCGTCCTCATGCGGGCCGGCAGCCAGGACGACTTCTATAAGGCCGGCTGGTGGAACGGCATCGACGATCCCGACGGCGGCCTGAAGGGCCAGGTGGTTGCCATCGACTATCAGTCCGGCGGACTGGACATGACGGTGTTCTGCACCAGCATCACCAACAAGGCCCACCAGACCGACGATTACCGTCTGGCCACCAACGCCATCTACAGCAAGCTCCTGGGCGCCGACTTCACGGTGTCGGACGCCGGACAGGATGAGCCCGTCCCCGAGCCCGTGCCCGAGCCCAGCAGCCCCCGCACCGGCGACGACATGAACGTTGTGGCGTGGACCGCCGCAGCGGTTCTGTCCATGGGCATGGCCGCGGTGTTCACCACCCGGAAAAAGGCCCGCTGACAGCCGCAGCGCCCAGCGCAGGAACCCATAAAACAGCATCCCCCGGCGCGATGCGCCGGGGGATGCCCCTTTTCCCGTTATTCCTCTGATTTCGGTCCCTTCAGCCGGTCCAGCAGACGGCGAAGAGGACTTTTCTTGTCCACCGGTTTGTCCTCCGGCTGGGGCTCCGGCGGGGCGGCCAGCGCGGCCCGGACCCGGTCCAGGGCTTCCTTTGCCCCGGACACTCCGGCTCTTGTCCCGGCCTCATACAGCTCCTCCGCCCGGTGGAGGTCCCGCTCCACCCCCAGGCCCTGCTCATACAGCCGCCCCAGGCGGCATCGGGCCAGGTCGCTGCCCTGCTCCGCCGCCTGGCGGTACAGGTTGGCAGCAATGGCGGGGTCCTTCTCCGTCCCCACGCCGGTCTCGTAGCAGATGCCCAGCCGGAGCATAGCCTCCGGGTGGCCCTGCAGGGCGGCCCGGTGATACATGTACGCGGCGTACCGTGGCTTTTTCTCCACCCCGTCGCCGGTTTCGTAGCACACCCCCAGCAGATACTGGGCCCGGGGCATTCCCACGGCGGCAGGCTTTTGCAGCAGGTGGGCGGCCTCCCGGTGGGACTCCGGGGCCTTTCTCCGCCGCAGCAGCCCCGCCAGGCAGTACTGGCCCTCCAGTTCGCCCAGCGCCATGGCCCGGCGATAGAGGTCCTCGGCCCGCTGCACATCCTGCTCCACGCCGTGGCCGGTTTCATAGCACACCCCCAGCCGGGTCATGGCCCGGGGATGCTCGCGCTCCGCTCCCCGGCGGAAATATTCCGCCGCCCGGTCATAGTCCTTCTCGGCGCCGTGGCCGAAGTAATAGCACATGCCCGTCTGGCAGAGGGCCTCGGTATAGTCCCCCTGGGCGGCAGCCAGGAAGCAGCGGAAGGCCTCCTGGGCGTTCTGCTCCACCCCGGTGCCCTGGTCATAGCTCAGGCCCAGAAAGTGCCAGGCCCGGGGATAGCCCCCCTCCGCCGCCTGGCGGAACAGCCGGACGGCCTCCCGGTCGTCCTGGTCCACCCCCTTGCCCTGGTGATGCAGCACCCCCAGGGCGCACTGAGCGTCGGGGTATCCGGCCCCGGCGGCCTCCCGGTACAGGGCCAGAGCCCGGGACACGTCCTGCTCCACGCCGTCGCCGAACTCGCAGCACACCCCCAGCAGATACTGGGCCCGGGGCAGCCGCTGCTCCGCCGCCTGGGCAAAGCAATAGGCGGCCTTTTTCAGGTCCTTCTCCACCCCCTGGCCGAAAAAATACATCACGCCCAGGTTGCACCGGCCCATGGGATAGCCCCCCTCCGCCGCCCGGCGGTACAGCTCCACGGCCTTTTCCAGGTTCTTTTCCACCCCCTGGCCGCTTTCATAGCACACGCCCAGGTTGCACAGAGCCGGGGCATAGTCCCCGGCGGCGGATTCCTGATACAGGCGGCAGGCCCGGTCCTCGTCCCGCTCCACGCCGAAGCCGTTGTCGTAGCACACTCCCAGCCAGTAAAGGCCCGCCGGGTCGTCCGGGGCCGTCTGGGAAAACCACCGGAAGGCCTTTCCCGGGTCCTTGGCCTCGCCGCCAATGCCGTACAGGCAGTTCATGCCCATCTGCACCACGGCGTTGGCGTCGCCGTTCTCCGCCGCCTGGCGGCAGTCCTCCAGGGCCTGACGGCGGCGGTCCGCCAGCTTCAGAAGCTCCGGGGAAAAGACCACGACCTGGGGGTCCTGGGGATTCTGGGGTTCGCGCTGAAATGGTTCGTGGTCCGTCATTTTATCGCTCCTTATCGAATGATTGATTTATCGGAAGGACAGCAGCTCCTCCGTCTCCTTGCGGCCGGGGCCGTTTTTCCACTGCTCGGGATAGCCCATGGCGATGAGGCAGGCAGGGCGCAGGCCCTCCAGCTCCAGCAGACGCCCGGCGGCGCCGGCGTCGAATATGCCCAGGATGCAGGTGCCGATGCCCAGGTCCCGGGCCGCCAGGCAGAAGGTCTGGGCGGCGATGCCGGCGTCGAACATCTCCCATCCGGCAGCCTGGACCTCCGTCAGGGGGGCGTCTCCCTGGCCGGACAGGCCGGGAATGTAGGTGACCACCGCCAGAGCGGCGGCCCGGTTGATGGTCTTGGTGTTGAAGCCCTGGCCGGGGATGCACTCCCGGGCCATCCGCTCCTTCAGCGCCGGGTCGTCAATGACGATATATCGCACGGGCTGGGTGTTCTTCCAGCTGGGGGAAAACCGGGCCAGGTCCACCACCCGGCGGATGTCCTCCCGGGGGATGGGGGTTTCCTGAAAACGGCGGCAGCTGACCCGCTGCCGGATGCATTCTGCGGTGGTCATGGGATGATACGCTCCTTTTGGTAATAGTATTTTTTATTGTAGCACAAATTTTTCTCTCCGTAAAGGGCGGCGGGGCCGTACTTGTAAAATCCGGGAAAATGTGATACAATGCGGGATATTATCGGGACAAAGCCGGGACAAAGGGGGGACAAAAAATGGGCCTGCACGACGGACACCGCCAGCGGAAGCGCCAGCAGTTTTTATCCCACGGACCCCACAGCATGGCCGACCATGAGCTGCTGGAGCTGGCCCTGTTTTACGCCATCCCCCGCCGGGACACCAACGAGACCGCCCACCGGCTGCTGGAGCAGTTCGGCTCCCTGGACCGGGTGCTGACCGCCCCGGAGCAGGAGCTGGAGCAGGTGGAGGGCGTGGGGCAGAACGCGGCGGTGCTGCTGCGGCTGATAGGCGCCATGGGGGACCGGGCCAGGCGGCCGGGCCGGGAGGAGAAGATCGTGGCCTCCGTGGACCAGGCCGGGGCCTATTTCCTGCGGCTGCTGGACGGGCAGCGGACGGAGCAGCTGTATCAGCTGTGCGTGGACGGCAAGGGAAAGGTCCTATCCTGTCGGATGCTGTCCCAGGGGCAGGCGGACATGACGGTGCTGAGCCTGCGGCAGGCGGTGGAAAACGCCCTGCTGTCCGGGGCCAGCGGCGTGTTCCTGGCCCACAACCACCCCAGCGGCGTGGCCCTGCCCTCCCAGGCGGATGTTCAGGCCACCGTCCAGGTCCGGGACGCCCTGAAGCGGCTGGATATCCGGCTCATCGACCACATTATTGTGGCCGATGGAGACTATGTTTCCATGGCCTCCAGCGGCCTGCTGCGGTAGATTCCCGCCATTTTAGGCAAATTCACGAAGAAAATTGACAGAAAAGGGTAGAAATGCTGCAAAGAATCTGTTATAATAAGAGAATCTTATAATCTAATATGAGATATTACTTTTGCTTGTAAAAATGCCAATAAAAAAACAGGAGAAACCAATGGAAACACAGAAAAGACGGCGGGGCGACCGCCGTGACGGCCGGCTGCTGCGGGAACTGGATTCCCTGCACTTCATCACCGGCATTATTTACCCCAACCGCTGCGACAACGAGGCATACATCTCCGAGCGCATCGACCTGACCCCGGTGAAGGCCTATATGGCCCGCCGGAACGAGACGGAGAAGGACTTTCCCTATACCTATTTCCACCTGGTGCTGACGGCCCTGGTGAAAACCATCACCCTGCGGCCCAAGATGAACCGCTTCATCGTCAACGGCAACTTCTTCCAGCGCAATGAGGTGACGGCGTCCTTCGTGGTGAAAAAGCAGTTTTCCGACAAGGGGGCCGAGGCTCTGGCCATGCTGCACACCACCGGCGACGACACCATCGACACCGTCCATGAATACATCCGCCAGCAGGTGACGGAGTGCCGCTCCGACAAGGTGGACAGCACCACCGGCGAGATCACCTTCCGTCCCCAGCCGAACCAGAACTAAAA
>OLXI01001776.1_pt1 | contig 9946 bp, 10 predicted proteins | sample 1674181 | NCBI WGS metagenome assembly OLXI01 (sample SAMEA103958148, study PRJEB25191) | human gut metagenome | reverse complement strand
TTAACCTTTTCCAACCACCTGCTATTATACAGACGGCGAAAGGGAAATTCCCCCCGAAAACGCCATGTCTTTCCCCTAAAGCGCCATGATGCTCAGTGCAGTAATAGAATAATTCATAAAGCTATGCTATAATAAGAATCATTGCTCAATAGACAAACCGAAATTTATGGAGGTGTTTTTTTGCGAGTATACAAAAGTAAAGAAGAACTCAAAGCTGAAATCAATAAAACATTTGAGAAATATATTTCGGAGTTTGACAGCATACCAGAAGCCTTAAAAGATAAAAGGGTTGATGAGGTTGACCGGACCCCGGCAGAAAACCTTGCCTATCAGGTGGGTTGGACAACATTGGTTCTTAAATGGGAGGAAGATGAAAGGAAGGGGCTTCAAGTAAAGACGCCGTCGGACGAATTCAAATGGAACCAACTTGGCGAGCTGTATCAGTGGTTCACGGATACCTACGCTCATTTGTCTCTTCAAGAGTTGAAAGCCGAACTGAACGAAAATGTCAAGTCTATCTGCGCAATGATTGATTCGCTCAGTGCGGATGAATTATTTAAGCCGCATATGAGAAAATGGGCTGATGATGCTACAAAAGCAGCTGTATGGGAAGTTTACAGGTTCATTCACGTTAATACTGTTGCTCCTTTCGGAACGTTTAGAACTAAGATCAGAAAATGGAAAAAGGCGGCGCTGTAACTTCCGGTTCATCAAGCCAATATGCCCTTAAAACACGAGCGGCGGGACAGCCTTTATCTGTCCCGTCGCTCTGCTTTTTCAGCGGTCAAAGTTTTACTTATGCGTAGGCTCGTTTACAGCCCCGCGCGAATGGTTAATTCCGCCCAGCACTAACATCAATGTGTATGCCGCTGCTGAGCAACTCACATTTCAAATGATATAGTTTCCACTGGGCAAGATCTTCCTCGAAATGTGCTGCCTACTATTCTGGTTTTTCAAGGGAAGATGCAATCTTTGTAATTTCCATCCAAGTAACCACAAGAGAATACACCTGTGTCTTTGCTCTTATGTTTCAGAATGGTAAGCTCCGCTTATATTCACTCGGAGTGCATCCAAACTTTTTTCGGAAGGCGTCGCTGAAATGGCTGATGTTGCTGTACCCCACCAACCCTGCTATGTCTTTCACCTGAGCATCGGGCGCGGACAACAGTTCGCAGGCATGCTCCATGCGGCGATTTAACATATATTGATATATGGTGATTCCATAGTGCTTTCGAAATATCTCACGGAGTTTGGATTCACACATAAAGTGCTGTTTGGAGAGCTCCGCGATGGTCACGGGTTCCAGAAATCCCTCATCTATCTGTCGCCTGACCCGAAGTAACGTCTCGCTATCCGCCCAGCTCAACGACCCCTTCACAGCAACAGAATTCTGATCCATCATCTCGTTCGCAAAGGCGGCAACAAGTTCCAGTATCTTTCCTTCTTGATACAATGACTTTGCACAGTCATTGTAGTTACACTGCAATATCTGGCGTATTGTAGCTTCTATGGTAGCGGTGATTCTATGTTTTGGCGGGTTTTTTCCCCCGTTAAAGGCGGTGCAAGCCTTTTTCTTCTGCAAGCCATCCATCACAGACCGAAACCGACAGGGATGCAGGTTCAGCCCGACGCCTATATATCTCTGTCCTGCCTCATAGATATTTTCCGCATCAAACAGACCGCTGCCGTATACGCAGCAATTTCCCTGTTCCAACAACGTTTTTTGGTTTCTGCCCGAAGCCTTCCACTCCAACGCATCGGAAAGAGAGAAAATGACGGAAAAAGAATCCTTGTACACCTGCTCCCGCAACACTGTGTCCCTGTAAAACATTACATCGCAGATATACATCTCGATATTGGGGCACGGTGAAATATAGCGGAAATATCCTTCTCCAATATCGCTTGGCAAAGCAACCTGATTGTCTTTCATAATACCACAAAGCTGCTGCATTGCGGGGGAGAAAAAGTCGCTGCGATCCGTTTGCCCATGAAGAAAATCATATTGTGCTTCTTGCATACCAGGCCACCTCCTCCGACACATGATTAGACACTTTTATGCAAATTAGTCCATTCCACCTTTCCAGTTCTGCGCACAGGTTAGCCTACTCTAACCGACGGATGAAAGAAAAGGCAGGCTGCCTGTACGCAGTTTGCCTCAAATCCGACGGCACAGCGCCTGTGAAAAATATTGTACCATAAGCGCGCAGGGATTTCAATGTAGAACACCAGGCATCCCTGCTTTTCCTGCGAATTTTCCGTTTGCCCAATGTCATCCGTGTGCCGAGAGGGAATGCCTCAGTGCTTTCAGCAAAAGGACCAGCCGATTCAAACATGTTTTCTTATTCCGCTTTACGCCTACTCAACACAGTGCCTCTCTGTTCACCTGTCTTGGATGCTTGAGCATATTCTTTTTCAATACTCGCCATACAGCGCAAGGCAGGAACACCGCAAGAGGTGTCCCTGCCTTTTCGGATAGGCTGTTTGGCAAATGCAACCCGCGCAATCTGCCGCTAAAGTTACCGTCAATGGCAGGCATCATTTTTCATTCCACCAACGCCTTACCCAAGGCGCGGCAGGCCTCGAGCGCCGCATCGTCGGGCGCGTCGCAGCAGGTGACGCTCTCGCACACGAGGTTCAGCCCCGCGTCGCCGCAGTCCTTCTCCCAGCTGCGCATCCACTCGCCGTCGCCCCAGCCGTAGGAGCCGAACAGCGCCGCGCGCTTGCCGCCGAGGCTGCGCTTGCACGCGTCGAACATCGGCTGGAATTCCATTTCCTCCAGCACCTCGCTGCCCATGGCGGGACAGCCGAAGGCGATGGCGTCGTAGGCGTTCAGATCGCCGGGCTGTACCTTGTCGGGCGTGAGCAGCACAGCCTCCGCGCCCGCGGCGGTCATGCCCTCGGCCACGGCCTTCGCCATGGCCTCCGTATTGCCCGTGCCGCTCCAGTAAACAACAGCAGTTTTCATATTCGTATGTTCCTTTCGATGATGATATAGTATCAAACTGCGACGGCAAGCTGCTCGAGCTTCGAGCCGGTCTGCCAGAGTGCGCAGTAGATCTCCGTGCATTTCTTGAATTTCGCGAACAGGGCCTGCGCCTTGGCCTCGTCGCCGTAGACCTTCCACAGCCCCGCGCACTTGAAGCCGTTCGCGCGGTGATCGATGAAGCCCTTGACGTCCTCGGGCGGATAGCTGAGGAACAGTCCGACCTCGTGCGGGAACTCTCCGCTCTCGCGGAAGCGGCGGATGAGCTGCGCCACGCAGCGCGCGCAGCTCTCATTGGCGTAGCCCGCTTGACGCAGCAGCTCGGACGCCAGCGCGTCCTGCAGGTCGCGCCGCAGCTCGGCGGGACGGTAGAGGTAAAGGAGCGCCTGCCCCTCCAGAAAGCGGATCGGCAGCAGGCACAGGCCCTTCGGCACCAGCAGCCGGTTTAGCCGCCGGATGTCGGCCAGCAGGTCCTCGCGGTCCTCGCAGGGGCAGGGAAACAGGCTCCCCGTCTTGATGCCCGCGAGCGTCGGCGCGCCCTGACGGATCAGTATTTCTTCAGACATTTGCTCTCTCCTCCTGTGGTAGTCTTGTGCATCTATCTTGTTTCGTTCCCCTTGCCCGTTTCGCAGTTAGTGTCCTCTAACCGTTATACTTTGGAATGGGGCAGGGATACAGATCGCAGTTTCCCTGCCCCGATTCCTTATGATTTGCTTTCGTCCAGCAGGTCGGTCATATTCCGCAGGCTGATGCCCAGCGTAGACCCGTTGTGCAGCAGTGCCGAGGTGGCAGGTGGCAGTACCCCCGCCACACCCAGCGCGATCAGCGTCAGGTTGAAGCCCACGATGAAGCGGTAGCTGCCGTGGATACGCTCCATCAGTGCCTCACCGAGCCTGCGCAGTGTTACCAGCGCAAACAGATCCTCCGAGGCAACGGTGATGTCGGCGATCTCCCGGGCGATGGCCGCACCGGTGGAGATGGCGATGCCCGCGTCCGCTTCGGAGAGGGCGGGAGAATCGTTGACGCCGTCGCCCACCATGATAACGGTGTGTCCCTTTTCCTTTTCCTGCCGGATAAAGGCGGCCTTGTCCTCCGGCAGCACCTCGGCATACACGGCGTCCACGCCCACCTCGGCGGCCACAGCCTCCGCCGTGCGGCGGTTGTCGCCGGTCATCATCACCACATTGGTAAAGCCGCTCTCGTGCAGCGCTCTTACCGCCTCCCGTGCCTCCCGGCGCAGGGGATCGTGGATGCAGATCACCGCCGCCAGCTCCCCGTCTATACAGAGATACAGCTGGGAATACGCGGCGGGCAGCGCGTCAAATTTCGGCTGCTCTCCCTCCGGGATGCGGCAGCCCTCGTCCTCAAAGACAAAGTGGGCGCTGCCGATGATGACCTTCTTGCCCTCCACCATACTGGAGATGCCGTGGGCCACCACATACTGCACCTGCGAATGGTACTCCTCGTGGGTGAGCCCGTGCCGCTTTGCCTCCGCCACCACGGCGTTTGCCATGGAATGGGGGTAATGCTCCTCCAGGCAGGCGGCAAGGCGCAGCATTTCCGCCTCGTCGTGTCCGCCGAAGGGGATGACCGCCGCCACGGTGGGCGTCGCATAGGTCAGCGTGCCGGTCTTGTCGAACACAATGGTGTCCGCCTTGGCCACCGCCTCCAAAAAGCGTCCGCCCTTGACGGAGATGTGATAGCCGCTGCTCTCCCGCATGGCGGACAGCACCGCGATGGGGATGGCCAGCTTCAGGGCGCAGGAGAAGTCCACCATCAGCACCGCCAGCATTTTCGTCACGTTCCGGGTCAGAAGATAGGTCAGTGCCGTGCCGCCCAGCGTATAGGGCACCAGTCTGTCCGCCATCCGGGAGGCTTTGTCCTCGGCGGTGGATTTCAGCTTCTCCGACTCCTCGATCATGCGAACCACCCGGTCATACCGCCCGCTGCCGGAGGATTTCTCCACGGAGATGACGCACTCGCCCTCCTCCGCCACCGTCCCGGCATAGACGGGACTGCCGGGATGCTTGGCCACGGGCATGGACTCGCCGGTGAGGGAGGACTGGTTCACCATGGCCTCGCCCTCCACCACCCGGCCGTCCAGCGGGATCATGCCGCCGGTGCGGATCACGATACGGTCCCCCGGCTTCACATCGGTGATCTTCGTCAGCACCTCGGTGCCGTTTACCTGCTGCCAGACGCTGTCCACCCGCAGGCTCATGGCGGAGGCAAGGTCGGCCACGGACTTTTTGTGGGTCCACTCCTCCAGAATTTCGCCCAGATGCAGCATGAACATCACAGAGCCGGCGGTGGCAAAATCGCCCCGTGCCATGGACACCGTGACGGCGGTGGCATCCAGCACGGCGACGGACAGTTTGCCGTGCCACAGTGCCGAAAGCCCCTCCCGGATGTACTTTACGGAACGGAACACCGCCAGCGCCGTGGTGATGGGCGCAGGCAGGAACAGCTTGGAGATGCATCTGCGCATAACGGCAACTGCCAGCTTGTCCTCAAACTCCCGGTTCAGTGCCCGGGAGGTATGCTCCGGCACCAGCTCCATGGCCTCCGCCTTGGCGAAGGAGAATACTGCCAGCGCACGGAGTATGCTTCCACGCTCCGCGTCATAGAGCACCACCGCGTCCTGCGTCCGGTCGTAGACCCTGACCTCCTGTACGCCGTCCTGGGCGCGCAGATAGTATTCCAGCACATCCGCTTGGGATACTGTCATCCGCCCGCAGCACAGGTGTACCCGCAGCCGTCCGGTCGTTTCATGTAGGATTTTGCATTTCATGGCTCACTCCGCCTTGCTTTCCTCCGCAGAAGCGTCCTCCACCACAGCAGCAGCCTCCGCCTCTGCGCGGCATTCGTTGATTGCCTTCGCATCGGCGTAAACATCCTCCGCACCCTCACGCACCGCCGTGACCGTTTTCATCACGCCCTCCTTGGCACGCAGCGCGGCGGCGGTGGTGTGGGCGTAGACCTTCTTGGCATCCTTGCTGCCCAGCAGCTTAATGCCTGCCGTTCCGAACAGCACGCCTGCTGCAAATAAACCGAGTTTTTTCATAATGATTGTCCTCCTATATAAAATATATATGTCAAACCGATGGCCGCGATGGCGGCATCGGAATGAGTTTCGTGTTTTTCCCCGAAGCTGCTCTCGAAACAGCGGTGTAATCAACGTCTGTATGTCCCAAGGCATCCCGGTGTATTTCATTACCTGCCGCCGAATTTGATCCTCACGATCTGCATTTTCATCATACCGTCGCCGACTCTGGCGAGGAAACGGAAAAATCCGCTGACGGACGGGTCTTTCAAATCGTTGTAGCCCAGCATATAGCCTCGGCTGGTGACCTGCAAACGGCTGTCCCACGCGCCGATTTCTCTGGGAGCGTCCGAAACCGCGAAATACGCGCCCACATCTTGAATTTTTGCACTCTTGAGCCATGTTTTTGCGATCATCTTTACCGCCGTCTGGTTTGCTGCGTCAAATACCAGCACGCCGCCGGGGAAGGCGTCTGCCATGGCCTGCACCAGTGCTTTGACCTGCTCGGTCAGAAAGTAATAGAACACGCCGGAGGCAAAGAACACCGCACCGTTTGAAGCATCGATTTGAGAAAACCATGCTGTGTCATTCAGATCGCAGGGAATGTTTTGTTCCCGATCTCCGGCGGGCAGCAGCTCGTTGCGCACGGTAATGACATTTGGAAAATCCAGATTGTATATTTTACAGCTGCCGTTGTCGCAGGATCTGCCGGTGCAATCCAATCCGCAGCCCAAGTTGACCACCGCCGCGTTGGGGCGAGATCTCAGATAATCCCGCACCTCGAAGGCAATGTCATTCTGCCGCATGGCCACCTCCAGTGAACCGAAACGCTGCATCGGACTGCGGGAGTTTTTCTCTACCTCAGAAAAATCGTAGTCGATCTGATCGATCAAGCGTACCGCCGTTTCATCTTGAAAAAGGTTTGGGTACAGCTCCGTGCATAGTTTCCGGGAATAAAGTGGAATGACCAGCGTTTCCTGCACGGTGTTTTTCTCAATTTTGTATTTCATAAGCACCTCCGCGCCTATCCCAGCGCCACATCCAGCGTCATCATGATGCTAAAGCCCACGGCAAAGAAAATCGTGCCGATGTTGGAGTGCTTTCCCTGTGACATTTCGGGGATCAGCTCCTCCACCACCACATAGAGCATGGCGCCCGCCGCAAAGCTCAGCAGATACGGCAGCGCCGGGATCACAAGCTGCGCCGCAAGAAGCGTCAGCACCGCGCCGATGGGCTCCACCACGCCGGAGAGCACGCCGCCGAGAAATGCCTTACCCTTGCTCTCGCCCTCCGCGCGCAGCGGCATGGAGATGATGGCGCCCTCGGGGAAATTCTGAATGGCGATGCCAAGGGACAGGACAAGCGCGCTTGCCGCCGTGATCTGCGCGTTCCCCGCGAGGAAGCCCGCGTACATCACGCCCACCGCCATTCCCTCCGGGATGTTATGCAGGGTCACTGCCAGCACCATCATGGTGGTGCGGCCCAGCCTGCTTTTCGGGCCCTCCGCCTGGTCGCTGCCCACATGGAGATGGGGAATCAAACGGTCAAGCAGGAGCAAAAACAACACACCGACCCAGAAGCCGATAAAGGCAGGGAGAAAAGACAGCTTGCCCATGCCCTCCGATTGCTCTATGGCAGGGATCAGCAGGCTCCAGATGGACGCCGCCACCATCACCCCGGCGGCGAAGCCTGCGAGCGAACGCTGCACCAAATCACCGAGGGATTTTTTCATAAAGAACACGCAGGCCGAGCCCAGTGCTGTGCCAAGAAAGGGAATTAGTATTCCGAGAAAGGTTTCCATTTGTCTCACCGCCTTTGTATTGCAGTATTATTTATTTCTTCGATAGCCCGCCTCATCCCGATATTCGGGATGTTCTTTTACATACGGGTCCTGATCGCCGCAGATGGTATAGTCGCATCGGCAGCCATCCACGCAGGTAGTCGTCCGCACCAGCCTTGCGTGGAGCAGCTCCATGGACGCATAGTCCACATTGCACAGGGCGGGCATGATATCCGTAAGGCCGTGCCGGATGGCGAACTCCGCCGCCGGACACGATGTAAATTCATAATAGATGGGCTTGCCGTTTTCATAAGGTGCAACCGTCATCTCGTAATCGTGCCATTTGTCGCAGCCAGTTTTCGCCCGCACAAACGCTCTGTACATCAGCTTCCTCCAGAACGGCTTGTTGCAGTCCACGAACCGCAGCCTGCGGAAGATAGGCAGGATCAGGTTTTCCTCCATCTCCTCGATCTCGCGGAAGGATGTGACAGCTTTGCAGGCTACATAGTAGCTCATAATGGCGATGCAGTCGTAGGTGCCGCCTACGCCGTTGTGGAAGTTCTTTTTGCCGCCCAAGTCGGTGCGCCAGTCGGAGAGAAAGACCGCGTACTGCCGCTGCACCTTTTCCCATACTGTCTCCCGCTCTGCTTCCGGATAGTGCAGGGCGATTTTCGCCAGGATTTCTTTCTTGCAAGGCTTTGAATACAGCACATGGCTTTTGCGGTCGAATAGAAGCTCGTTGTCCTTCATCTGATTGCCTCCCTCCTTGTTCTTTCCTGCGTGCATGAGACCATCTCAGATTTAACCCGCTTTTCGGCAGACAAACCATGCCATGCTTTTCAGGTTTCCCATGTCCACATCCGTATACATTCCATCCAGCCGTGCTTTCAGACTGGAAACCGTCTCATAGGGCGGTGTGAAAAAACCTGCCTTTTCATAAACATGCCGGACAAACCAATCCGTCCGCTTGTGCTCGCCCATCACATAAAAGCAGCCGCAGAATGTCCCGCCGGGTCTCAAAACCCGGAAAACCTCCCGATAGGCGGCTTCCTTGTCCGGAAAAGCATGAAAGCCATTCAGCGACAAAACGATGTCGAAAGTATCGTCTTCATAGGGAAGCGCCCCCACATCGCCCTGCCGGAAGGTTACATTTTTCAGGTGCAGGCGGTCAGCCTTTTCCCGTGCCTGCCTCATCATATCGGGCGAATAATCGAGACAGGTGATGTCCGCCTCCGGCATCGTTTGATAAACCGGCATGGTCAGAATCCCTGTTCCCACCGGCACTTCCAGCAGCTTGCCGGAGAAATGCTCCGGAATACCGGACAGCGCCTTTCCCAGATAATCGTCGCATTCCACCTTATTCATAGCCCACACCAGGCGGCATACCGCTTTCCCGCTCAGGGTGGAGCAGGTGATCATGCCGTCATAAAAGCTGCTTTCGCCTGTCAGTCGGTATGCGCTGCGAATGGCCTCTTTTCGTTTCATGGTTTTCTCTCCGTGTTTCAATCAACACACGACCGTTTCCGGTCTCATTTTTTCAAAATGTCCACGATTTTCGCAAAGTCCTCCTTTGCCTCCTTGAAGATCGGCAGCATACAGTAGCAATGCACCATCTTCGGGCGGGCGGACACCGTATAGGGGACATTTGCCCGTTTGCAGGCTTCCTCAAAGTCCGGCAAAGCACCGTAGAGCACCTCGTCGGCAGAATAGAAGAAGTGGATATCGCCTACGCCGGTAAAATCTCCCCGGGAGCCGGAGAGCATATAGTCCGGCACATTCTCGCAGCCATGCCGCATGAACTTTTCCACCGTCACCATAAAGGCATAGTCGATGGAAACATCTCTTTCGTTCAATGCCTTCATCCGCGATTTTTCGCCATCGTTCCACGGCACTTCGCCGGGAGATACGGCGACGATATGCCGTGGCTGCGGCAGCGGCTCGGGCTGCGCGTTGTTGTGCGCCGCGATCCCCAAAGCCAGCGCACCGCCGGAGGAAAAGCCGCAAGTACTGACATTTCCGCCGCCGTACAGTGCAATCATTTTTCGATAACATTCGTACACCATCGCATAGGTTTCAGTAATGCAGTGCTCCATGCAGAGCGGGTAAAACGGAAACCACACATCACAGCCGGTCTCGCGGC
>OLXI01001773.1_pt1 | contig 9957 bp, 9 predicted proteins | sample 1674181 | NCBI WGS metagenome assembly OLXI01 (sample SAMEA103958148, study PRJEB25191) | human gut metagenome | reverse complement strand
CGAAAAATTTGACGACGCATCTGTCGCACAATCTTTGTGCGGTATTGCCATAGAATGAATATGGAGGCATGACAAATGCAAATGCAGATACAGCACCAGCTGCGGCGTGTCGCTGCTGCCCTGCTGACCGCGGCGGTCGCCGTGGGCACAGGAGCCTTTTCCGGTCTGGCATTGGAAACCGATTCCGGCACTCTGGAAAGCTTACAGGCGTTCCTGCTGGGAAAAGAAAATGCCGGTGGAACGGACTGCAACGGGGACGGCGTTGTGGACGGCATGGACTTGGCACTGCTGCGGCAGCAGCAATTCGACGGGGGAGAAATACAGGACGGCTATGCCGGCTTTATCCGCACAGACGGCAAACTGCTGGTCGATGAAAACGGCAAGCAGTATCTCATCAAAGGCATGGCAATCGGCAATAATGTGTGGTCGAATCCCACCACAGCCCCTGCCCAGGATCACGATGCGGCAAGCTATCAGGAACTGGCGGACATGGGCTTTGACTCCGTGCGGTTCTATCTGAACTACGCCATGTTTGAATCTGACAGCAAACCCTATACCTATCGGGAAGAAGGCTTCCGCTGGCTGGACACCAACATTGCATGGGCAAAGGCGGCAGGAATCCGGCTGGTGCTGAACATGCACTATCCGCAGGGCGGCTACCAGTCGCAGGGGAACGGCACGGCCCTCTGGACAGAACCGGAAAATCAGAAGCGGCTCTGTGCCCTCTGGACGGAAATTGCCAAGCGGTATGCAGACGAGCCGGTGATTCTGGGCTATGGACTGGTGAATGAACCGGTGGTAGCTGCTGCCAGCGGTGAGGAGAGCCTTGCCCTGTGGCAGTCCGTAGCACAGATGCTGACGGACGGGATCCGTACTGTAGACCAGAACCATATGATCTTTGTGGAACGCATGTGTGCGGCACAGAATCTGGCAGGCACACAGGAACAGTGGATCAATTTCAATGACGAAAACAACTACGTGCATCTGGACGATGACAACACGGTGTACGAGTTCCACGACTATGATCCGCATGCTTTTACGCATCAGGGCTTCGACTGGGCGGGGACACTGGGCAATGATGTGACCTATCCAGACGAAAGCTATCTGGTGTCCAGCGGCAATGCCCAGTGGGGCACTTCCACCTTTGCCGGCGATCGGGCGGACACGGAGAACACCGGGTGGCAGTATTTGAAAAGCGGCAGGATCACGCCGAAATCAGACGGCAAACAGCTAATCAGTCTGGTATTTCAGGCACAGAACATCGGGGACTACGGCTACGCCCGGGCAGATGAACTGCGGCTGAACGAATATGACGAGGACGGCAGCTTTGTCCAGACCATATACGCCAACGACTTTGACAGCACGTCCCTGCTGAACTTCTGGTCCAGCAACGACTCCGGCGGACAGTACTACGCTTCTTCCGAGGGACATCTGGAAAAGGGCAGTCTGATGCTCTCCGGCACCACCGATGATGCCAACACCAGTACAAGATATTTCCGTCCCACGGCAGGACACAGCTATGAGGCATGCGGTTATTTTCAGGTGAACACCAAGAATGCCGACGCCATTGTCCGTCCCCGCGTGGACGTGTGGAATGTGGATTCTGTGGAAGTGCTGAATCGGGACTATCTGGAAAAGAGCGTGGCACTGAACGCGGCGTTTTCGGAAAAGTACAATGTGCCGGTATACTGCGGCGAGTTTGGTGCCGGTTCGCACTGCTTTGAGAACGACCGCGGCGGTGACCGCTGGATCGGGGACATGCTGGAAATTTTCCGTGACGGCGATGTCAGCTTCAACTACCACGCCTATCACGACGGTTCCTTCGGGCTGTATGAGGGCGGCGGTCTGCCCAGTCCCGCAGGGAGAAATGATATACTATATCAGGTGCTGGTAGAAAAACTGAAAAAATATACGGAATGACAGGATTTACGAAAGGAACTGATATGAAAGAAAAAGATACAGAAAAGCAGCTGAAAGCCTTGGAAGAAGCTGTGCGGCAGGAGCAGGAAACCGGCGGAAAGACGGCGAAAAAGCATCGGGAAAGCAGCTCTGCGGCGGCGAAAGAAGCCCACCCGCTGGCTTCGTTTCTCATCGGGCTGGTACTGCTGGGAGCAGGCATCTTCTGGGTGCTGAACTCCTTTGTGGTGTCCTTCTCGTGGGGCAGCCTGTGGGGCGGCTTCGGCATGAACACTTCGCTGGCAACTGGTCTGATGCTGGTGCCGCTGCTGATCGGCATCGGTCTGCTGTTCTTCTTGGACAGAAAGTGGATCGGCTGGGTGGTGACGGCAATCGGACTGCTGGCAATTCTGGTAACGCTGCTGACTTCGGTGCGGTTTCGTCCGGTGTCGGCTTCGCTGTGGCAGTATGTGGTCATGTTCGGCATGATCGCCGCCGGCTGTGGTCTGGTGGCGAGAGGACTGCTGAAAAGCAGAGATTAAGGGAACGCAGAAACCGGTTTTGTACGGTGTTTCCTGAAAAAGGCGTGTGGTTTTGCGGAACTGCACGTCTTTTTTTGTGAGAATGCACGGCTTGCCAACCATGCGAAATCATGCTATAATAAAAAAGACGGTATAAAGTTTACACATTGTTTTGCTGCGGGTGGGAATTGACACCTATTTAAGCCTATAGCTTGCCTGCATCTAAACTTTATGCAGTGCTCTCAAAAAACGATCACAGAAACAGGAGGCATATCGATGAACTATCGGATATTTCTGGTGGAGGACGACCGCAGCATTGCGGACGGACTGCGGCACCAGCTGGAACAGTGGGATTTTGCAGTACAGGTGGTGCAGAATTTCCGCGGCGTGCTGGGAGAATTCACGGCGTTTGACCCGCATCTGGTGCTCATGGACATCATGCTGCCCTGTTATGACGGCTACCACTGGTGTCGGGAGATCCGGCAGGTGTCACAGGTGCCGATCATTTTTCTGTCCTCGGCTTCGGACAATATGAATTTAATTATGGCAATGAACATGGGCGGGGACGATTTTATTGCCAAGCCCTTTGACTGGAACGTGCTGCTGGCAAAGATACAGGCACTGCTCCGGCGAACCTACGACTTCGGCGGGCAGACGGCTCTGCTGGAACATCGGGACGCGATCCTCAACACCGCAGATGCCGTGCTGACCTATCACGGAGAACGCATTGACCTGACCAAGAACGAGTACCGGATCCTACAGGCTCTGCTGGAACAGAAGGGCAAGGTCGTCAGTCGGGAAACCTTAATGGAACGGCTCTGGGCAACGGACAGCTTTGTGGACGAGAACACCCTGACTGTCAACGTGAACCGGCTGCGGAAAAAACTGGACAAGGCGGGGCTGCACGACTTTATCCGTACCAAAGTGGGCATGGGGTATCTGGTGGAATAGGAGGACGGCATGAAAATTTTCGGGGATTATCTCCGCCGGCATCTGGGTGGTATCGGGATATTTCTGGCATGCTGCGGCATTTTTGTGCTGGTATTTTCTCTGTACGACCTGCCGGCGGAAGCCGTGCTGTACGGCGGTGTGCTGTCGGCGGTGCTGTATTTGTTCTGGTTTTTGGTGCGTTTCCGGAAGTATTACCAGAAGTGCCGCACACTCCGGCAGATGCAGCAGGAGATCGTCATTACTACCCGGCACCTCCCGCCGCCGGAGGACGCGTCAGAACAGGCGTATCAGGAACTGGTGGAACTGCTGTACCAGAAGCAGCAGGAACTGACACAGGAATGGCGGGTGCGGTACAGCGACATGATGGAATATTACACGGCGTGGACGCACCAGATGAAAACGCCGATCGCTGCCATGCGGCTGCACCTACAGGCGGCGGACACGCCGGAAAATCACATGCTGCTGGAAGATCTACAGCGAATCGAACAGTATGTGGAAATGGTGCTGTGTTATCTGCGGCTGGACTCAGACTCCACGGATTATCTCTTTGTGCAGTGTGATCTGGACAGTATCGTCCGGCAGGCAGTGCGGCGGTTTTCTGCCCAGTTTATCCACCGGAAGATTCGGCTGGAATATGAGCCGCTGGATTGTCAGGTGCTGACTGATGAAAAGTGGCTGCTGTTCGTGCTGGAGCAGGTGCTCTCCAATGCGTTGAAATATACTCCCTCCGGCGGGACGGTTTCGATTTTTCTGGAGGAGCCGAAAACGCTGTGCATTCGGGATACGGGAATCGGCATTGCAGCGGAGGATCTGCCCCGTATTTTTGAAAAGGGCTTTACAGGCTGCAACGGCAGAACGGATAAAAAGGCAAGCGGCATCGGGTTGTATCTCTGCCGGCGAATCTGCCGGAACCTGAACCATACCATTACAGCGGAGTCGCAGGCAGAGCAAGGCACCACCATTCGCATCGGCATGTTTCGGGAAACACGCGGCATTGAGTGATGTGACAAAAATGTAAGAAAGAAAGCGGGAAATGTAAGCCGAATCGATGGCGAAGCATTTCCCGTTTGTGGTATACTGTAGTAGTCAATAAAACATACATGCAAAGATGAAGGAGGTCATTGCAATGGCAATGCTGGAAGTAGCACATTTGAAGAAGGTTTACACCACTCGTTTCGGCGGCAATCAGGTCGAGGCTCTGCGGGACGTTTCCTTTACGGTAGAGCAGGGAGAGTATACGGCGATCATGGGGGAATCCGGTTCCGGAAAGACCACGCTGCTGAACATTCTGGCGGCACTGGACAAGCCTACCAGCGGCATGGTACAGCTGGACGGAAACGACCTGACACAGATCAAGGAATCCCGTATCGCCGCATTCCGTCGGGATCATCTGGGGTTTGTCTTTCAGGACTTCAACCTGCTGGACACCTTTTCACTGGAGGACAACATCTATTTGCCGCTGGTGCTGGTGGGAACGCCCTATGCGGAGATGCAGCGGCGGCTGGAACCCATTGCGAAACAGCTGGGCATCACCCAGCTGCTGAAAAAATTTCCCTATGAGGTTTCCGGCGGACAGAAACAGCGTGCCGCCGTGGCTCGTGCCCTGATCACCAACCCGCGGCTGATTCTGGCAGATGAGCCTACCGGTGCACTGGACTCCCGTTCCTCTGATGAACTGCTGGCACTGTTTTCGGCGATCCACCAGTCGGGACAGACCATTGTCATGGTGACCCACTCCACCAAGGCGGCGGCAAGTGCCGGACGGGTGATGTTTATCAAGGACGGCGAAGTGTTCCACCAGCTGTATCGGGGGAACGACACCAACGAACAGTTCTATCAGCGGATTTCGGACACTCTGACATTGCTGACTACCGGAGGTGAGGCACGATGAACATGCATCTCTATCCCAAATTGGCATGGCACGGCATTATCAAGAACAAGAAAACCTATGTGCCGTTTCTGCTGACCAGCATCGGACTGGTCATGATGTTTTACATCGTGTCCTATCTCACCTACAACAAATCCGTCAAACAGATGCGTGGCGGCGGTGATATGCAGCTGATCTTGTCATGGGGCGTGCCGGTGGTGGCATTTTTTGTCGTCATCTTTCTGTTCTACATGAATTCGTTCCTCATGCGTCGCCGGAAAACGGAGTTCGGACTGTATAATATTCTGGGCATGGGAAAGGGCAATATCGCCCGCGTGCTCCTGTGGCAGAATCTCATGCTGTTTGCCGTTTCCATTGTCGGCGGTCTGGGCATGGGCATTCTCCTGTCCAAGCTGGCGGAACTCTGTGCGGCGAAAATGCTGTCCAATCAGGCTTCTCTGGCATTTGTCATTGAACCTTCTGCGGTGCGAAATACCCTGTTTCTGACAGTCCTGTCTTTTGTGCTGATCCTGCTGTATTCGCTGGGACAGATCCGTGTGGCAAAGCCAATAGAACTGCTCCACGGGGAAAAGACCGGCGAAAAGCCGCCGAAGGCACGCTGGATACTGGCACTGCTGGGCATGTTATTGCTGGGTACCGCGTATTATCTGGCGTTGACCACAAAAGATCCCATAAAGGCATTGTTGGTGCTGTTTATTGCCATTGTGCTGGTCATTATCGCTTCTTACCTGCTGTTCATCTGCGGCTCTGTGGCACTGTGCAAGCTGCTCCAGAAAAACAAAAAGTACTACTATAAACTGAACCACTTCGTTTCCGTTTCCTCTATGTCCTACCGCATGAAGCGGAACGGTGCCAGTCTAGCTTCCATTTGTATCCTCTCCACCGGCGTGCTGGTGATGATCTCGTCCTCTCTCTGTCTGCGGATCGGCGAAGATGCCAGCCTGCACACCCGCTATCCCAGAGATCTGGAAGTCGGCGTTTTCACTAAGGACTACGACCAGAGTGTTGCGGCGTCATCTTACATCGAACAGCAGGTCGATGCTGTATTGCAGACATCGCATCAGACCAGAAAGAATGAACTCGCCTACAACAATCTGAATTTCGCGGCGTTAAGGCAGGGCAGCAATCTCTCGGTAAAACAGTATACGGAAGTCAGCGGCACTCAGTATGCGGAGAGCATCGACAAACTGGTCATGCTGAATATTGTGACACTGGACACCTACGAAAAAATCACCGGCACAACAGAAACACTGGGCGAAAATGAAGTGCTGCTGTGTATGTTTCGCGGAACGTTCAGCGGAGATGCCCTGAATATCGATGACCAGTTCCAATTTCATATCAGGAAGCAGGTTCCTGACTTTCTTGAAAGCGGTGACAATGCCATTGCGACCTATCCGACCATGTACCTGGTGGTTCCGGACGGCGAAACTATGAGCCGGCTCTACGAGTATCAGTATTCTGTCTACGGCGAAAAAATGGCATCTAGCTATCAGACCTGGCTGGGATTTGATCTGGACTGCAACGCAGACACACAGATGGAACTGGAAAAACAACTGGAGCAGCAGTTTGCCGACAACGCACAGACACATCAGGAATATTTTTACGAAGTCAAAAGTTTGGAGATGCAGCGGTACAGCTTCTACTCCCTGTTCGGCGGGCTGCTGTATCTGGGCATTTTGTTGAGCGTGGTATTCCTGTTCGGCACGGTGCTGATCATGTACTACAAGCAGATCTCCGAGGGCTACGAAGATGCAGCACGGTTCGAGATTCTGCAAAAGGTGGGCATGACCCGAAAGGAGATCAAAAAGAGCATCAACTCCCAGATTCTGACAGTCTTTGCCGCACCGCTGCTGGCATCGGGTGTGCATCTGTGCTTTGCGTTCCCGCTGCTCCGGAAGCTGCTGATGATGTTCGGGCTGTCGAATACGCCGCTGCTGGTGGGCGTGACTGTGGGCAGCTATCTGGTGTTTGCAGTGCTGTATGCGGTCATGTACAAGGCAACTTCCCGCAGCTACTACCAGCTGGTAAAATGATGCGGCAGCGAATTTACCGCGGGGCAGTGCTGGCTGTGGGGCTGATGCTGCTGGCAGTCGCAGCCGTGCCGCTGGCGGTATTTCTGGGAATTGCCGGTGCGGTGTGGAAAATCATGAACTGGCTGTTGGAAAGGGGCAATGCAGAATGAAACTGCGGAAAATCTGGGTGCTGCCGCTGCTGCTGACACTGGTTTGCAGCGTGGGCTGCGGCGGGAAAGCGGACCTGCTGCACGGCTATGAAAAGGTGGTGTCCTCCATGGGCTCGCTGGCACGTACCTCGGAGCACAAGCTCATTGGTACGCGAACCTGCGGGAGCGACAACTACACCGGAGCCTATGCCGCCACATGTCGGCAGGCACGGGGAAAAGATGTGGTTTTCGGCGGGTGCAGCTTGCAGGAAAGGCGGCTGCAAGTCACGGGCTCGGTTGCCTGCCAGTCCGGCTTTGTGCAGCTGATCGTGAAAAACGGCAGCGACGAACTGTGGCTCACACCCGATGCAAACGGGAACATCTCACAGGAGATCACCGGCAGCGGCGGCGACTGGTATCTTTCGGTGGAATATGCCGATTTTTCCGGCAGCGTGACATTATGCAGTGCTTATGCGAAATGAAAAAAAGCGTATCGTCTAGGACGGTACGCTTTTTGCTATTTCACACGGACGATCGTGTTTCTTTTTGCTGAGCCTGTTGTTCGGAGAGGGTGTCGAGAAACTGCTCCAGCCTGCCCTTGTTGCGTTCGGTGAGGGCGGTGTATTTTTGCAGCACCAGCAGGGCATCGTCTGCAATGGTGATCCCGTGGGGATTTTTCGGGAGATTGGTGCGCCCGGCGAGATAGTCCAGACTGACATCGTAGAAATTCGCCAGCAGGACGGCACGGGAAAAGGGAAGTTCTCATTCTCCCTTTTCATATTTGCCATAATACTGGGCAGTTGTTCCCAGATATGCTGCAATTTCAGTTTGTGTTTTGTCTGCATCTTCCCGCAAGTCGCGGATTCGCTGATAAAAAGCCATTTGTGCCACTCCTTTTTGCATTTATTTTATCATAAATGACTAAAAGATATTGACTTTTCAATCTAAATGGATTATAATAGAAAAAAAGAAGTCAGATGTGACTACTTTAAAATTGAAGGAGTTGGTACAAATGAAAACATGCAGAAGAAAATGGTTTGTCCAGTGGGTTGCGGCGTTTGTCAGCATTGTGTTATTTGGAACATATCTGGGTTCTTTGTCAATGAATACACTGACAGTCTCTGCGATTTGCTGTCGAAAGGATGGCTTTGATAAGAGCAGATATACTCTGACCGGCAATGTTGCACAGGATGTTGCGACGATAGCGAAATCACAAGCTGGTCGAACTTGTTCTGATTTTGGGTATTCTGGGGTCGATTATGGGGCATGGTGTGATGAATATGTTGCGGACTGCCTTGAAAATGCCGGATGTGATGATTCAATCGTTGCACACGGTGGAACGGTTGCAGATTTTGAAAAAAAGATGCGAAAAAGAGGTGCGGTTGTAGTATCTTCGCCGCAGCCGGGAGACCTGTTGTTTTTTTCATGGTCGCACGTGGAAATTGTAACAAGGGTCGAGGGTGGCACTGTGTACTGTGCCGGCGGTAATAACCAGGGGAAAACTTATCCTGGCGGAAGATGTGCCGGAGAGAGAAATGCACAGAGCGTTGCGAAAAGCATGGGCGGTTCGATTCGGTTGTATTTGAGACCGAATTATCCGAATCCGAATCCGCCGACTTGGGCAACGCTATCTGTAGAGAATAATCAAACTGTTTTCTATAGTGGAGATACAGTTAATTTTTCTATGGCATCAGACTATGCAACAAATTATACAATGGGAGTTGATGTTAATGGAGTACGTGCACTCACACAGGAATGTAATGGAAATACATCTTCAAATATAATGAACGATGTGGGTGAGTATGCGGTTTATGTAACCGCATGGAATTCAGCAGGATATGTAGATAGTAATGTTGTATATTTCAAAGTTATTGAACGTCCATGGTATTCTTCTTTGACACCAGTAGATTTGGGAGAACAATTTGATTCAGTTATTCTTGCAAAAGAGCCTTGGATTACATTCTGTGCTTTTGGAGAAGACAAAGATTATAATGTTGAATTAAAAAAAGAAGAAGGGATAACAGCAGAAATGTGGCGTTTTAACAGGCAATCTGACGGAAGTTATGTTATAACAAACTTTGCAACAGGTCGAGTGTTAGATGCTTATGGCTTGGGGACAACAGATTTTACAAATGTATTTACCGATGAATATAATGGGGGAGATAATCAAAAATGGTTTATTTACGGAAAAGATGGTGGTGGATTTGTTATAAGAGCAGCTTATACCTCTATGGTGCTCGATATAGATCATGCGATTTTTGAATCAGGAACAAATATTGAAATGCACACAAAAAATGACTCTAGTGCACAAACAATAGCACTGTATTATGAAAATGCTACTTATGGATCTCCGAAAATTGGTGATATTGTCAGCACGTCAACAAATAATAGTATAACATTAAATTTATCTGATAGTTATTATGTTGATAAACGTAAAGTTTATCGAAGTACTGATAAGAAATATTGGGAATTGGTGAATGAAAGCACAGATGGAAAGGGTACGGAAATAACAGATAATAATTTGAAGTCAGCTACAACGT
>OLXI01001771.1_pt1 | contig 9958 bp, 7 predicted proteins | sample 1674181 | NCBI WGS metagenome assembly OLXI01 (sample SAMEA103958148, study PRJEB25191) | human gut metagenome | reverse complement strand
TCGGAAGAAGCTTTCGATCAGATGAACTTTTTTGAAAAAACAGCTTATGCCGGTGTGCGGTACGGCACGAGGAAGGAAGATATTCAGGAACTGTTAGATCAGGGAAGATTTGCCGTGATCCCGGTGGATATGTGTGGTGCCATTGCCATGAAACGTTCTTTTCCCACCCATATCATCTATGTGGCAAGAGATAAGGAAAAACTGATCGCGGATATTATTGACTCCGATTACGACACCGAGGAAAAGACCCTGCGGATCCTGTCCATCGACGCGGAGAAGCGGAACCGCAAGATCTGCGATCATGTTATTCATAATGATATCATAGAAGGAAATTACGTCAGCGGTGCGGAGGAACTCAGACGCCTGATTGCGACTGCGGAGGGAAAAAACGCAGGAGCAGATCCGGTGCAGGATGCTTACTTGTCGACAGGAAAGTAATATGCTATACTTTGGAATGATAAAGTAATGAATTCTACGATGAGGGAGAATACAAAATTGAACGCTACCAAAGATGTTTCCAAACAGAAGTCACTGTTCAGAATATGGATCTGTTTTTTTGTAAAATATATTGGAATTTTGATCGCAGCGGGAGTGGTTGGGATCCTGCTCCTGACTTTTGCCTATCATATTCCGGTCAATCAGGAATCGAAGGAGTCCACGTTTGAGTACAGCGAGCAGATGGGTTGGGCACCCTTGGTCAATAACCGCTATACCCAGTACATTCCATTCTTCACTTCCTATGAGATCGGAACCCTGGATGATGCCACAGACCGGACGATCCTGAACAATTGCTATAATGAAGGAGAGGAATCCGCCATCAAACGTGCGGCGGATATGAATGATTACGGAAGATACTGGCACGGTTATGTTGCTATTTTGCGTCCCATCTTCTATTTTATGGACTACTGGGACTATCTGTTGGTCAACAGCTTTGCCCAGCTGTTTGTCATGGGATGTGTAGGCTATGCCATCTATAAGGCGACGGGACAGAAAAGATATCTACTGGCATTTTTCTGCTCCTGTGCGTTCCTGACACCGGCAGCCACTGCCATGTCACTGCAGAATTCGCCGGTATTTTATGTTGCTATGCTGGGAAGTTTGTTTGTTCTGCTGAAGACGGACTGGATCCTGGAGAAAAACAGAAGATATTATCTGTTTTTGTTTCTGGGAATTGTGACCTGCTATTTTGATTTCCTGACCTATCCGTTACTTAGCTTCGCATTCCCGTTCTGCTGGCTGTTGGTGGCGGCAGGAGAGAAGGTGAATCTGAAGGAGCGGATCACACTGTTATTTGGCGGCGGTATTTCCTATGTGATCGGCTGGGGTGGATTCTTTGGTGTAAAATGGGTTGTAGAGACGATTGTATGTGGTCCTTCGATCCTTGACAACGGTATCGGCGCGGTATTCAATCATCTGTTCAGTGGAATGCCCGATGAGAACAGACTGCTGCACCAGACCTATTGCAGGATCGATACACTGTATAACAATTTCAGACATTATCTGTTTCCTTTGTTTATTCTGATATTACTCGCATGGATCGTAGTGCTCATCTGCGGATTCCTGCGGGGAGGATTCCGGATAAAAACAGAACAACTGATATTTGCGGCAGTGACTTTAACCTCTCCGGCATGGTATTTTATTATGAATACACATACCAGCTATCACCATCTGTTTACTTACAGAGTCTATGGGGCATCATTGCTTGGGTTTATGTTGTTCGTCTGCGGCTGCCTGGATAAAAGCAGTGAAGAAAGCATTGAAGGTAAGGCGAAGATCGCTGTGGCTGACCTGGTGAAAAGAGTCGCAGTGCTTATATGCTGCCTGGCAGTGGGACTGGGAGCGTCCAGACTTGCCATGGAAGACAGGATGGATATCAACGGAGGAGATAATGAAGAGTTTCCACTGGCACAGGGAGATACACTGGAATTCGAATTTACTCCTGTAGTGAATAATGTGAAGGGATTTACGTTCTGTGTGAAACCGAATGGGTCCACGGACGGAGACCTGGTGATCGGAGTATATGACGGAGAGACCCTCTGTGGGGAGGAGATAACTCCCATAGAGACTTATGAAGATACAGTATTTGAAATGCAGCTGACAGACTGGAAGCTGACCGCAGGTAAAACCTATCAGATGAAGGTGGCGGTGCGGGATAATGCTGCCGGAGTCATTCTGCTGGTAACTCCGGAGGGTGAAAAGCCCCAGGCGGAATACGGCAGAGCTTATTTAAACGGTGAACAGCTGCCGGATATCGCACCGCTGTCCGGAATCACGTATCGCGGACATTTCCAGTCAGTGCAGATTAAATTGTATCTGTCTGTGTGTGTGGCAGCATTTTTATTGATGTGGTTTATGGTGGCGGATACCTTATTAAAGAATAAATATGCAGGTTGCATCAAAGAGAGCAAACCTTTATAATAAGAAAAGTACAGTCTGAAAGGATGCAGAGATTGCAGACGTAAATTCGGACGCGAACAGGAGGACGAGCATGATTCAGTTAACACAGGGCGGCGCTTACCTGGTAAACGGTACAGATATTGTAGCGGATACCTCCGAAGCAGCCAGACAGATACAGGCGAAGACCGGCATTACGATCTCCAGAGAAGAAGCAGCGAAAAACACCATGGCATATGGTATCCTGCGGGAGCATAATACTTCCGGCAATATGGACAAGCTTAAGATCCGCTTCGATAAGCTTACCAGCCATGATATTACCTTTGTAGGTATCATTCAGACCGCAAGAGCATCCGGACTGCAGAAGTTCCCCATGCCCTATGTACTGACCAACTGTCATAACTCTCTGTGTGCCGTAGGCGGCACCATCAATGAGGATGACCACATGTTTGGCCTGACCTGTGCGAAAAAGTACGGTGGTGTCTATGTACCCCCTCATCAGGCTGTTATCCACCAGTTTGCCAGAGAGATGTTAGCCGGCGGCGGCAGGATGATCCTGGGTTCCGATTCTCATACCCGTTACGGTGCTCTGGGTACCATGGCTATGGGCGAAGGCGGTCCCGAGCTGGTGAAGCAGCTGCTGAATCAGACTTATGATATCAATATGCCCGGCGTGGTAGCCGTATACTTAAAGGGTGCTCCCGTAAAGGGAGTAGGTCCTCAGGACGTGGCACTGGCCATTATCGGTGCTGTATTCAAGAACGGTTATGTGAAGAATAAAGTAATGGAGTTCGTAGGTCCCGGCGTGGCTTCCTTAAGCGCGGATTTCCGTATTGGTATTGATGTCATGACCACAGAGACCACCTGTCTGTCCTCTATCTGGAAGACCGACGACCAGATCCGTGAGTTCTATGAGATCCACGGACGTACCGAAGATTACAAGGAACTGAATCCCGGTCAGGTAACTTATTATGATGGATTGATCGAGGTAGATCTGGACAAGATCCGTCCCATGATCGCCATGCCGTTCCATCCCAGCAATACCTATACCATCGAGGAATTGAATGCGAACCTCATGGATATTCTGGATGAGACCGAGAAGCGTGCGAAGGTAAGCTTAGACGGAGCAGTGGACTTCACTCTGAAGAATAAAGTTAAAAATGGAAAATTTATCGTAGATCAGGGTATCATCGCAGGTTGTGCCGGCGGTGGATTTGAGAATATCTGTGCGGCGGCGGATATCCTGAAGGGCAGATACATCGGTGCGGATGAATTTACATTAAGCGTATATCCCGCATCCATGCCCGTATACATGGAACTGATCCGTAACGGCTGTGCAGCGACCATCTTAGAGACCGGTGCAGTCATGAAGACGGCATTCTGTGGTCCCTGCTTCGGTGCCGGAGATACCCCTGCCAATAACGCATTCAGTATCCGTCACTCTACCAGAAATTTCCCGAACCGTGAAGGCTCCAAGCTGCAGAACGGTCAGATCGCTTCCGTAGCTCTGATGGATGCAAGATCTATCGCAGCTACCGCAGCTAACAAGGGCGTGCTGACTCCCGCAACAGAGTTCGACGGTGACTTCGGAAAATATAAATATCATTTCGACAGCAATATTTACAAGAACCGTGTATTCGATTCCCACGGTGTGGCAGACGAGAGCGTAGAGATCCAGTTCGGCCCCAATATCAAGGACTGGCCCGCTATGGGTGCCCTGCCTGAAAATCTGGTATTACAGGTAGTATCCGAGATCCACGATCCTGTAACCACCACCGATGAGCTGATCCCTTCCGGTGAGACCTCTTCCTACCGTTCCAATCCTCTGGGACTGGCAGAGTTCACCTTAAGCCGTAAGGATCCCCAGTATGTAGGACGTGCCAAAGAGATCCAGAAGGCAGAGAAAGAGCGTATGAACGGCGGACATCCCTGCCAGGCAGTTCCGGTACTGAAGGATGTCATGGGAGAAGTGAAGAAGCAGTGTCCAGAGGCTGGCCGTGAGAACACCGGATTCGGTTCCACAATCTTCGCAGTGAAGCCCGGAGACGGTTCTGCCCGTGAGCAGGCTGCTTCCTGTCAGAAGGTACTGGGCGGCTGGGCGAACATCGCCAACGAGTATGCTACCAAGCGTTATCGTTCCAACCTGATCAACTGGGGTATGCTTCCCTTCCTCATCCAGCCCGGGGATCTGCCTTTTAAGAATCTGGATTATCTGTTCGTTCCCGGCATCAAGAAAGCCGTGGAAGACAAGGCAGAAGAGATCAAAGCTTATGTGGTAACACCCGGAGAGGGCATGAAGGAATTCTCCCTGAAGTTAGGCGAACTGACCGATGAAGAACGCCAGATCATCCTGAAGGGCTGCTTAATCAACTATAACCGTGTATAAGGAGCAAAAATATGGAATTTAACAAACCGGTATCTAACCCCATGATGGTGGGATCCATTGAATTATTAAAAGCAGAGGACACTCCGGAACACAGACAGCTGTTCTTAGACGAGCTACAGAAGGCAAAGTTTTTGTCACCGGTCGTGATCGATCCGGTACCTCAACCCGATGAGAAGGGGCAGGTGAAGATTGCCAGAGATTCCAAGGTACAGTTTCCTATGCTGTCCACAGAGGACGGACGGAAGTTCTTTATGGCTTTCACGGACAGGATAGAGTTAAAAAAGTGGAAGGACGAAGAGAATCAGCAGACCTTCGCCATGAATTTTGACGATTATGCGGGGATGCTGCTTCGTAAGGATGCGCAGGGTAATATCAGCCCGGCATTGGGATTCGTGATCAATCCTTTTGGCGGAAACATCGTGGTTACCAGAGAGATGGTAGCCGGCATGATCGCAGCGAAGCTGAAAGCAGCCGGAAAACCGGTGCCTCCCGCTCCCGGTGCACCTGCTGCACCCACACAACAATAAATTCGGACTAAACAAAACGCCCGATACGGACGATATAAGTAGCAGAGAGGTGACAAGGCCAGTCGCTTCCCTGCTATTTTTTTACAGATTAATAACGACACCATGGATGGTAACGGAACAGAATCGTATTCTGTTTTGTTATCATTTTTTACTTAACAGTTCAGCCGTGCAATATCGCATGCGGTCGTAAACTGTTAAGCTTTACAGGAAGCGCGCCCTGCATATGGTGAGGTCGGGGAAAGGAGAAAATTACAGATTTGAGAATTGATTCCGCAAGCATAGGAATGGATTCCGCCAGAAGCTATCATGCTTCTAAGACCAGCGTCAGACGATTTGAGATAACGGATTATCAGGCAGCTCTGACAGATGTATCCACCAAGGAGCAGAAGACACCGCAAGAGGGGGATACGGCGCAGAATACCGGGGAACAGGAGAATTCCGCAGAGAACACCGCAATGACTGCCAAAGACTGGCAGAGTCGTTTTCTGGTATCTTCTGCCAGATGGGATATGCGAAGCAGTGCCAGTGAACAGACACTGTCCACCATCCGGGAATATACGGTACGCTATATTTTTGATTTATTGTTCCCCTCCAGGAACAGCACGTTGCGTGACTGGATGCAGGAAAACGGGTGGAATGCGGGCAATAGCGTTGATAACGCCCGGACGAATTCCGGCAGCACTCAGGGAACGGCAGCACCTGCGTCGGATACCTTCTATCCGGTTGCAGCCCGCATGAAAGTATTGAACTACGTGGGTGAGACCTATAATGTGGAGCAGGAAGACACCAGCTTCTCCACCGAATTCTGCAATACAATGCCGGAAGTGCCGGACGAATATGAAGAAGAAAAAAAACTGGCTTCCTATATAGATTGGTGCAGTCAGGTGAAACGTAGTGGGAGACTCACAAGAGATGCACTTTATCCTTCTAAGAACTGGATGATCGGTGCATTTAGCTGGGATCACTGCTTTATTGCACAGGCCCTTTCATACCATCGGCCCAAGGAAGCCTGGGATCAGTTTATGATTATGTTTGATTATCAGGATGAGACAGGACGTTTACCGGATGCTGTGACAGATGCTTATATTACCTGGAATTTCTGCAAGCCGCCAGTGCATGGCTGGACGCTGATGAAAATGATGGAGCATATGGAGCTGTCAAAAGAACAACTGCAGGAAGCATATGAGAGACTTGCTAAGTGGACTCGCTGGTGGTACGATTATCGGGATTCGAATCATAACGGGTTATGTGAATATTATCATGGAAATGACTGTGGATGGGATAATTCTACTGTGTTTAATCATTCCATTACTGTGGAATCTCCGGATCTGTCCGCTGAATTGATCCTTCAATGTGAAGCATTGGGCAGAATTGCCGGAATTCTTGGAATGGAGGAAGCAGACGATTGGAATGCCATGGCTCATGCCCAGATGGAAAAACTGTTGAAATATCAATTTGAAGGAAACAAACCGGTAGCCAGAGACCGCAATACCGGGGAAATCATTACCTGTAACAGTCTTCTTCCCTATACCTGTATTATTTTAGGAAAACGGTTGCCTGAAGAAAAAGCCGAATATATTGTAAATGCCCTGAAAAATGAATTCCTGGCGCCGGGAGGAATAGCCACAGAGAAGGTTGACAGTGAATTATATCAGTCCGACGGTTACTGGAGAGGCCCGATCTGGGCACCAACTACAATGATGGTGCTGGATGGACTGTGGCAGTTAGGGGAGCATGAATTTGTAAGGGAAGTTGCGAAGCGTTTTGCCGGTATGGTGCAAAAAAGCGGATTCCCTGAAAATTTTGATTCGGTTACAGGTGCCGGCAACAGAGACCGGGCATTTTCCTGGACTGCTTCTACTTTTATGGTGATAATGAACCGCTACTTTATGGAGAATTGAAAATGAACATTTTAATTGTAGATGATGAGATACTTGCAATTGAAAATGTTGAGAATGCATTAAAAAACATTTCTGTTCCGGATACCCGGGGCAGAAATGTTTGGATAATCAAAGTTGTTGAGGGTTTGCCAAACTTGTTGAGGGTCTTTCGTGAGGGTTTTGCATAAAAAATAGCATAGTTGTTGAGGGTTCTTCGTGAGGGGCTGAGAAGAGGGGCTTTCATGAGGGGCTAACTTGAGGGTATGAGATAGGGTCTGGTATAACACCAGACCCTTAAATAATAGTTAGTCTATTTCGTATTCTTCCGGATAAGGGATTCCGTGCTCATTCAGGAGATGTCGTAGCTCTTGGATATATTTGTACTTGTGTTCAATCTCAATCCAGTTTCCGTGGCACAACGTGTGGCATTCTTCTAATTCTTGTCTTGTAATTTCATAATCGAGCCAGAGTATACATTTATGATCTTTGCTAAAAGCGCAATAGTTTTCCATAGAACCCTCCTTAAAATTCATCTTCTTCAAAATATGTGACAGAATTATAATCAGATACTCCATTTAGAACCGGAGCTGACCGTGTGGCATAGAGGAAGCGATTTCTGAAATGTTCAAAATTTCGAAAGCCTCGCCCTAACCGCTTAAGATCTTTCACTTTTCTGTTGATTGATTCAATTGGACCATTGGATAATCGGCTGTCATATATCTTTCCATTACCAACCTTTTCAACCATTATGAATGAATTGATGATAGGGTCTTTATATTTTTCTAATAAGTTGGCGAAATCTCTGAACATTTCATATGATGATTTTTTGTAGACGACTATTAATTCGTCAATTTCAGTACGTGCAGCAATCGGATTGCCGCCATTTCGTGAGTTGAATAACACGTACTGTTCCTTAAGGTCGCGGAAATCTTTAAGGTTAGAATCAATGCGAAAAAGCCAATCCTCATAATCGTAAGTGTTCATTAGAACGTGAAAGTGCTGGTCCATGCGAGGGTCTGAGTGATAGCGGATGTTTGACTGATTTGACAGGATAAGCCAGCGATATTTCTGAAGGATGTATACTTCGTCAGAGATGGACAGCTGAACAGGATGCATGGGGTCAGTAGTTAACTGTTCTTGAAGTTCCCTGTCGCGTTGTTTGTATTTCTTAAGTAACTGTCGCATGTAGTTATCGATAGAGCGGGTAACCCATTGAAGCACATGGAAAGAATCCACAACCGGAACAGCATTTGGAAAGTACTTATCTACATAAGAAATGTATGGATTATACATATCTGATATAAGATACTTTACGGAATTACGTTCCTCGGGTGGAATTGATGTAAAGTATGGTTCGGTGACATTCATTCGTCTGCTTCGTAAAAGATCAATAGGCTCTCCAGTATGAAAATCCTGAATGACTAAAGCATACTTGCAGTTGTCGTCCATATCCAGAAATACCTCATCAACAGAAATAGCATCTGTAAGAGGAAGTCGATCAAGTTTTACATACCGGTCAAATACATCATGCGCATATGTATCCGACACATGGAATCTTTTGCTTATAGATGCTGACGATTCAGCCAGGTTTCGATATGCATCAACAATAAGCATATCTGTTGCGTTTGTTGTCCTTCTGTTTTTGCTTACAAACTTGAATGAATCACTGATGTCGTAAAGGCAATCAGGATTGGTGCAACGCCATCGACGCTGCTTCAGGATTAAAACAAGTTTGTAGTTATCCTGAAGTATTGGATGATTGATTTTTCTATTCTTGGTTCCTCTGGAATGCATTCTGAAACCACAACAAGGACAGAAGTGAGCTTCCGGAGTTGTTTCAAGATAGATTGTTTTTGTTTGACCTTCAATGTCGATAGAGCTGATAGAAATGTTGGCATCTTCAAGGTCAAGCAAATCTGTGATACTATTCATATAGCCTCCTTTGTAAAAAATATTTCCGCAAAAATATCATAAGAGAAGAAGGCTAGAAGGGCCAATAGCACTTCGAAAAAGAAACAGGATTAACCAGCTAATAACTGATTAACCCTGTTTTTTATTATGTTTATAATGTTCAGCCCCTCACGAAGAACCCTCAAACCAGCCCCTCATGAAAGCCCCTCACGACAACCCCTCAAGTTGTACCCTCACGAAACCAGCCCCTCAACAACTTTGAATACCCACAGATTTTTTATGGAGGTATTCATTTATGGAGATTTTACAGGCAAAAGCCCTGAAAAAGGTTTACGGCTCCGGTAATAATGCAGTTCATGCGCTGGATGGAGTTGATTTAAGTGTGCAGAAAGGCGAATTTGTGGCGATTGTCGGCACATCCGGCTCCGGCAAGTCTACCCTGCTGCACATGCTGGGCGGGCTGGACCGCCCTACAAGCGGCACAGTCATGGTGGACGGACAGAATATTTTCTCCCTGAAGGATGAAGCCCTGACCATCTTCCGCCGTAGAAAAATTGGCTTTGTGTTCCAAGCATATAATCTTGTTCCTGTGCTGAATGTGTATGAAAATATCGTTCTGCCCATTGAGCTGGACGGCGGCAAGGTCAACAAGGATTTCGTACAGCAGATTGTACAGACCCTTGGACTGAGCGACCGTCTGGATGCGCTGCCCAATCAGCTCTCCGGCGGTCAGCAGCAGCGAGTGGCAATCGCCCGTGCGCTGGCGGCAGCACCCGCTATCATTCTGGCAGATGAACCGACAGGTAATCTGGATTCCAAAACCAGCCAGGATGTATTGAGCCTTTTGAAAGTCACCAGTC
>OLXI01001769.1_pt1 | contig 9968 bp, 8 predicted proteins | sample 1674181 | NCBI WGS metagenome assembly OLXI01 (sample SAMEA103958148, study PRJEB25191) | human gut metagenome | reverse complement strand
AGGCGGGCATCACCGAGGAATGGATCACCATGCAGATCAAGACCGGCCTTGCCTCTATCGGCGAGGACAAGATCCGCAAGATGATCATCGCCTACGAGCCCATCTGGGCCATCGGCACTGGCAAGACCGCAACGCCGGAGCAGGCCGAAGAGGTCTGTGAGCACATCCGTGCGGTCATCCGCAAGCTTTACGGCGCAAAGGTCGCCCGTGCGATTTCCATCCTCTACGGCGGCTCCATGAACGAAAAGAACGCCTATGACCTGCTGGCCCAGCCCGATATCGACGGCGGCCTCATCGGCGGCGCTTCCCTCGTCCCCGAGAAGTTCGTCAAGATCATTGAGGCTGCCAACCAGCCGACGATCTGATCGCTGTACGCTGTGCATAAATACGCCCCACTGCCATTTGAGCAGTGGGGCGTTGATTTTTCTGCGGGCAAACTCATCCGAGTGTCAAACTGCGGATTTTCTGCCGCAGCGGAAGAATGCGGGCCGGCGCGACGGAGAGTTCGTCCACACCCATGCGCAAAAACGCTTCGGTCAGGTCTTCATCCGCGGCAAGTTCGCCGCAGATTCCGACGCTGCACCTCGCCTGATGCGCGCATTCGACAGTATGACGGATCGCGCGCAGAATGGCCGGGTGATGCGGGTCGCAGAATGGGGCCAGATTCGGGTTCTGCCGGTCCATAGCCAGCAGATACTGCGTCAGATCGTTCGTGCCGATGGAGAAAAAATCGACCTCGCCTGCAAGTTCGCCGCTCATAAACACGGCCGCAGGTGTCTCGATCATTACGCCGATGCGGTACGGGCCGAAGCGCTCCCCGCGTGCAATGAGTACGTCCTCCGCGTCCGCCAGCGCCTGCTTCAGCCGGTGCAGTTCATCCGGGCCTGTCACCATCGGGAACATGACCCCGACGTTCCCGTAGCGCGACGCACGCAGAATGGCGCACAGCTGCGTCTGGAACAGGATGGGCCGCGTCAGGCACAGGCGGATCGCCCGCAGGCCGAGCGCGGGATTGTCCTCCGGCGGCATATCAAAATAATCGGCCTGCTTGTCCGCGCCGATGTCCAGCGTGCGGATGATAATTTCCCGGCCATCCATGGCCTGCACGATTGTTTTGTAGCTTTCAAACAGTTCGTCCTCAGTCGGATAGGTGCTGCGGCCCAGATACAGAAATTCGCTTCTGAGCAGGCCTACGCCCTCCGCGCCGCTCTCCTGCAGCAGTGGCAAATCGTCCGTGCCCGCGATATTGGCGTAGAGCCGGATGGAATGTCCATCCTGCGTGACACTTGGAGCGGAGACAAGCTGCCGGAGCGCTTCGCGCTGCGCCTGCTGCGCAGCGATTTTCGCTGTTGCTTCAGCCAGCATCTGTTCGTTCGGGTCGAGTGTCAGCGTTCCCGCAAAGCCATCCAGAATTGCCGTATGTCCGTGCAGTTCAGCTGACACAGGCAGTTGCGAAACAGCCGGGACGCCAAGTGTCCGCGCCAGAATGCCCGTATGGGAGTTCTCTGCGCCGCGCGCAGTCAGCATGCCGCGCACAAATCCGCGCGGAAACTGCACGGTTTGACTGGGCGTGAGTTCTTCGGCAGCAATGAGGCAGGGTTCGGGAATACTATGCTCCGCCTCGCCGTTTAACATGCGGCAGATGCGGGCAGCGACGTCCCGGACATCGGCGGCGCGTTCGCGCATATAATCGTCGTCCATGCCGGAAAACATGGCTGCGCACTGCTCTCCCGCCTGCCGGACGGCCTCGGACGCCTCCGCGCCGTCTGCGATTGCCTCTGAAACGAGATCGGTAAAGTCCTCGTCCTCAGCCATAAGCTGGTGGACAGAGAAAATCTCCGCGTCCTTTTCGCCAAGTTCTGCTTTGGCCTTTTCATAGAGCGCGCCGAGCGCGTCTATGGCCTGCTGCTGTGCGGCTGCGAAGCGCGCCTGCTCCTCCTGTGGGGAGCCTGCCTGCCGGACGACAGTTTCCTGCGTGCCGAGAAAGATGATTTTCCCCGCGGCAAGACCCTGTGAGATGGGAAGTCCGGTGAATACCTGCATGGCTGCGTCCTCAGGCGTTTTCGCGGAATTGCACCTGCAATTCCGCAAACGCCTTGTCCTCGTCCGGGCCGTCGATGGTGACGGTGACGGTCTGGCCCTGCTTGATGCCAAGCCCCATCACAGCCATCAGCCGCGTCAGCTGCGCGGACTTTTCCCCGCAGGAGATCGTAACTTTGCTGGCATATGCCTTTGCTGCACGCACAAGCGCGCCCGCGGGACGCGCATGAAAGCCCATGGGGTCCTGAATGGTGTATTGAAATTCTTTCATATAGAGACTCCTTGTGAAACAATGAAAGTCCGCTGTTCTGTCCGCCCAGCAGTAAGGGGGTATCGGATTATTGAAAATCCTCGGCGAGTCCGAATGCACCTGCTCATGGGGGCATCGGCCCCTACAAAACAGATGCGTATTTCACACTGCTTCTTTTTATTACGACAGCTTTTTCTGTTCCCGCACATCGGGAAGTTCGTCCATGATCTCCTCGAGGCTGCTGCCTGCGATGGCGCTGACGGTTGCAGCGACTGCGCCCTCGACCAGCGGGCAGTCGGCCAGAATAAGCTTCCGCTCCGGCATGGCCTCGAGCACCATTTCCGCCGTCATGACCGCCGAGCCCATGTCCATGAGCACGATCACGCCGTCGTCTGAGTAAATTTCGTCAATGGCGTTCGAAATTTTTTCATAGCTCGTGCCGAAGCCGCCGCCGTCCAGACCGCCGGCGGCACGGATGGGCACGCCGTCGGCCATCATTTTTGTCAGCTCGACCACGCCGTTTGCCAGTGTTTCGCTGTGCGAAACGATCACAAATCCGACCATGGCCCGCACCTCACACGTGCTCGGCCACGACACGCAGCATCGTGGTGAACGACGTTGCGCCGGGGTCCTGATGGCCGAGACTGCGTTCGCCGAGATAGCTTGCGCGGCCCTTGGTGGCGATGATGGTCTTGGTGTACTCAACGCCCTGCTCCGCAGCGGCCACGCCGTCGGACAGCGCCTCCTTCGCGCTCTTTCCCGCGTCCAGCGCCGCTTTTACCGCATCACGCGCGGGAATCATGGCGTCCAGCATCGTCTTTTCTCCGGCCACGGACTTGCCGCGCAGCTGCACGCCCGCGACGAATGCGTCCAGGATCGTGACCAGATCCTGCGCGTCCAGCTCTGTCTTTCCGGCAAGCGCTTTGCCCGCCTGCATGAACGCCGTCCCGTAGAGCGGGCCGGAGGCTCCGCCGACCGTGGACACAAGGGCCATACCGGTAGTTTTAAGCATCGTGCCGATGTCCTTGCCCTCCATCATCGGGCGCTTCTTCTCGACCTCGGCAAAGCCCCGCGCCAGATTGATGCCGTGGTCGCCGTCGCCGATGACGTTGTCAAGCTCTGTGAGAAACAGCTTTTCCTCCGTGATTTTTTCGCCGACGGCGTGCAGAATTTCCAATACCTGTTCCTGATTGACCATAACGGTTCTCCTTTGCGTTTGGGTTTATGCCTTGAAGGCGATGGTGTCCGCGTGCGCATCCAGAAGCGCTTTCATTTCGTCGTCCAGACGCAGCAGGGACACGGAGAAGCCCTCCATTTCAAGCGACGTCATATATTCGCCTACGAAGGTCTTATAGACCCTGATGCCCTTCGCGGCCAGCACGTCGGCGACATGGTTGTTGATGATAAACAGCTCCATCAGCGGCGTTGCGCCGGAGGAGTTGACCATGACGGCGACCTCATGGCCGGTATAGTCGATGTCGGAGAGGATCTTGTCCAGAATATGATCGACGATCTCGTCTGCCGGGCGGAGCGATTCCTTGTGCGTGCCGGGCTCGCCGTGGATGCCGATGCCGACCTCCATCTCGTCCTCGCCAAGCTCAAAGCCGGGCTTGCCCGCCGCCGGGACTGTGCAGGGACGGATGGCGACGCCCATGGTGCGCACGTTGTCAATGACCTTCTGCGCCACGCGCTGGACCTCTTCAAGCTCAGCTCCCTCTTCTGCCTTTGCACCCGCGATCTTGTGGACAAAGACCGTGCCCGCCACGCCGCGGCGGCCGACGGTATAGAGGCTGCCGTCCACGGCGACATCGTCATCGACGACGACCTGCGCGACCTTGATCTCGTCCATCTGCGCCATTTCACCGGCCATTTCAAAGTTCATCACGTCGCCGGTATAGTTCTTGATGACCATCAGCACGCCCTTGTCGGTCGCGATGGCCTTGATGCCCTCATAGATCTGATCCGGCGTGGGCGAGGTGAAGACTGCGCCCGCGACCGCCGCATCCAGCATACCCGTGCCGACGTAGCCGCCGTGCGCCGGTTCGTGGCCGGAGCCGCCGCCGGAGATCAGCGCGACCTTCCCTTCCTTCTTTTCCGTCCGCACGACCACGTTGCCGCAGTCCAGCTTGCGCACATACTGCGGATACGCCTTGACCATGCCCTGGATCATCTGATCCTCTACAAGCTCGACCTGGTTGATGAATTTTTTCATGTTTTCGTCCTCCTTGTCAGTTTGCTGCATCAAATTCTGCCAGCCTCAGCTTACCACACTTCTTTGGATGAATCAATAGTTTCCACACCGCAAAACGCGACGCATTTGTCTATGACGCACAATTCTTTGACAGTTTCTGAAAATTGTACAAAAAGTTTTTGCTCCCGCGCGGGGCTTGACCGCAGAGCGGGATTTGTTTATAGTATAGAGCATGAATACCACGCAGGGGGCGGCGGAGATGCACTTCGCGTATTCCGCCGGCGGCGGTTTCCACACTTTTGACGGAAAGGAACCCAGACAGCATGTACGAAATCACCTTCCAATTCGAAAACGGTGCGCAGGAGGTCAAATTCTCCGCCGCGCCCGGCAGCACCATTCTGGAGGCCGCGAAATCGGCCAACGTCGCCATCGACGCGCCCTGCAACGGCAACGGCTCGTGCGGCAAGTGCCGCGTGAAACTCGTTTCCGGCGAGGTCACAGGCGTGCAGACCGGCCACATCTCCGACGAGGACTATGCCGCGGGCTGGCGTCTGAGCTGCTCGACGAAGCCTGCCGGGGACATCACCGTGCTTGTCCCGGACATCGCCTCGGCCTATCAGAGCCGCATGAAGACGGCAGACCTGTCCTCCGGCGAGGAGATTGCGATTTTCAATCAACTTCAACAGGATGTGCAGGCCGCAGGCGTGGACTTCACGAACGACTTTGTGCAGGCGGTCCTTACGCTGGACGAGCCGACGCTCGACGACACCATGCCGGATACCGAGCGGCTTGAGCGCTTCGCGCAGGACGCGTTCGACGGCTGCACGGAAGTAAAGCTCACCTATCATACCGTTAAGAAGCTTGCCAAAACGCTGCGCGAGGCCAATTTCAAGGTACAGATCACCGGCACGCTGACGGACGGCGTGCTGACCATCATGGACGTATCCGAAAAAGAGGACGCGCCGCTCTACGGCTGCGCCATCGATATCGGCACCACGACCGTCACGGGCGTGCTCATGGATTTAAAGACCGGTACGCTGACGGCGAAGGCCTCTGCGGGCAACGGTCAGATCCGCTACGGTGCGGATGTCATCAACCGCATCGTCGAGCAGGGCAAGCCCGGCGGCGTTAAGCGGCTGCAGGATGCGATCTTGAAGGAAACGCTGCTGCCGCTCGTCGCGGCGATGTGCAAATCGGCGGGCGTTCCCGTCTCGCGCGTGTTCCGCGTGTGCATTGCCTCGAACACGACGATGAACCATCTGCTTCTGGGCGTGGACGCGAACCCCGTGCGCATGGAGCCGTATATCCCGACGTTTTTCCAGTGGCGCGGCATGACGGCCAAGGATCTCGGCTTCCCGGCCAACCCGGACGCGGAAATTTTGCTGGCCCCGAACATCGGCTCGTATGTCGGCGGCGATATCACCGCAGGCGCGTTCACGAGCCTCATCTGGGACAAGGACGAATTTTCGCTGTTCATCGACCTCGGCACGAACGGCGAGCTGGTCTTCGGCAACCGCGATTTCATGATGTCCTGCGCCTGCTCCGCAGGCCCGGCGTTTGAGGGCGGCGATATCTCCTGCGGTATGCGCGCGACGGACGGCGCGGTCGAATCCGTGAAGATCGACAAGGATACGATGGAGCCGACGCTCGGCATCGTCGGCCCGGAGGGCCAGAAGCCCGTCGGCATCTGCGGCTCCGGCATCATTGATGTCATCGCCGAGCTTTACCGCACCTCTATTATTTCCTCGAAAGGCCAGTTCGTCCGCGAGGGCAAACGCGTCGCGCACGACGAGCACGGCATGGGCCGGTATATCCTCGCGACAGCCGCCGAATCGGAGACGGGCCGCGAAATTTCCATCACGGAAGTGGATATCGACTCGTTCATCCGCGCGAAGGCCGCCATTTTCTCGGCCATCAATATCATGCTTTCCAGCCTTGACATGGATGTGAGCGTGCTGTCGCATGTGTATGTCGCGGGCGGCATCGGCTCCGGCATCAACATGGAAAACGCCGTGCGCATCGGTATGCTGCCGGATATCGACCGGGAACTGTTCGAGTATCTGGGCAACACGTCGCTCTCCGGCGCCTACGCCATGGCGCGGTCGGACTGCGCAGTCGACAAGGTCGACGAGCTGGCGTCCAACATGACCTATATGGAGCTTTCCACGAACCCCAGATACATGGACGAATTCGTCGCGGCGTGTTTCCTGCCGCACACCAGCCGGGAGCTGTTCCCGTCGAGCATTCAGGAGTAAGAATTTTATGCAGGTACAGAACAACAAGGAAGAAATCCCGTTTGCCCATTATGAGGAAAAATTCGCCTCGCTCGACCCGCAGGAGGCGGCAGAGCGCTGCGGCGTGCCGTTCGAAGACGGCCGGTTCACTGTGACGCTGCTGGGGACGGCGTATCAGATCGCGTGGCCTGCGTACGCCATTTCGTCTGAGGACGCAGCCGCGTTCGCACTCAGAAGTCTGCCGTGCCAGACGTTCCTGCTGCGCTTCCTGCTCGAAGGCCGCGCGGCGGAGCCGTCCGGCGGGTACAAGACGTTCCGCGAAATGCCGTGGGGCGAGATGTATATCGGGCCGTACACCGGACGGGTTCTGACGCGGGCGGCGTTCACATTCGGCACGCGCGTGGAAAAATTCCGCGCGGCCTGCGAGAAAATGGGCGCGCTGGCGATCCCGCACGGCGACGCGGGCTTCCAGTTTGACTTTTTGGGCGGCTACCGGATGCAGCTCATGGTCTACGCCGGAGACGACGAATTCCCGCCCAGCAGTCAGGTCCTGTACTCGGACAACTTCGAATCCGGCTTCGCCGCCGAAGACCGCGTCGTCGCCGGCGATATCCTGATCTCAGCGATCAAGGCGCGGATGTAGGGCAACCGTATGGGCCTCCCCTGAAAGGGGAGGTGGCTCGGCGAAGCCGAGACGGAGAGGTTTTGCAGTAGGGTATTTCGATTTTGTGTGATTCTTCGGCAAATCCGTATGCGCTTCCGCATTCGTTTGTAGGGGCCGATGCCTACATCGGCCCGGCAGTATATGCCGCTTTTTACGAAAATCTTCGGCGAATTCGCAACTTCCCTACGGGCCGATGTGGGCATCGGCCCCTACAATCAATGGGGTGGGCGCTTACGGATTTGCCTGATAGCGCTGATACAAATGAAACAGGGAGAAATAAAAAATGGCATTTCAATATCTCGGCCTGCGGGCCAAGCTGGAGCACGTGGACGTCACGGAGGAAGAGGTGAACCGGCAGCTGGTGCGGCTGCAGCAGCAGAGCCAGCGGCGGACGCCGGTGTTTGACCGGCCCTCGCAGAATGGGGACGAGCTGGTGCTCGACTACGCGGGCTTTGCGGACGGAAAGCAGTTCGCGGGCGGCACGGCGGAAAAGCAGACGCTTGTGCTTGGCAGCGGCACATTCATCCCCGGCTTTGAAGAGCAGCTGCTGGGCAAAAACCCCGGCGACGATGTGACTGTGCACGTCACATTCCCGGCTGCATATCACGCGCCGGAGCTGGCGGGCAAGGACGCGGAGTTCCGCTGCCATATCCATGAAATCCGCACCGTCGCGCCCTATGCGCTGGACGATGTGTTTGCAAAAGAGGTCGGGCAGTGCGAGAATATGGCGGAAATGCGCGAAAATATGCGCAGAAGCCTTGAAAATTATTATGCGGAGCGTGCCGAGCTTGAGCTGCGCGACCGCCTTCTGCGGCAGGCGGCGGACACCATGGAGGACTTTACCCCCGACCCCGCCGAGATCAGCAAGGCCGTCGAGGAGCAGCTGGACACCATGTCCGCGCAGCTGGCGCAGAACAATCTGACGCTGGACGATTACTGCAAATTCTCCAATTCCACGCTCGAGCAGCTGCGCGAGGACGCACGCCCCGGCGCTGAAGAGGCCGTGCGCATCAAGGCGCTCGTCCGCCGCGTGGCGCAGGCGGAGGAGCTGCACGCGCATGAGGAGGACGTCGCGCAGGCGCTGAGCGAGATCTGCCGCGCGAACCACATGACGATGGAGGAGCTTCAGCCGTATTACGACGACGCGTTTGCCGCAGCCGTGGAATACAGCATCCTGCTGGCCAAGGTCACGAAGCGCATCCGCGAAAGCGCCGTTATGGACGCGTAAACGCAAAGCAAACCGCCGCAGCCGCATAGGCTGGGCGGTTTTTGCGCGCTTCCGCGGCGGCAAGCGGCAGTTTTTTTACAAAAAACAGGCATGATGAACAAAATAACTTTGATTTATGCGCCGGTTTATAGTATACTGAATACAATGGTTTCCGTCCTCGCAAGCGCGGGCCATAAAAACGGAAGGAGGGCGAAAGAACTTGGAAACGAATTACGCGATTGAGATGCTGAACATCACAAAACGTTTCCCCGGAATCATCGCCAACGACAACATCACCCTGAGGCTGAAAAAGGGTGAAATCCACGCCCTGCTCGGCGAAAACGGCGCTGGCAAATCGACGCTTATGAGCGTCCTGTTCGGCCTGTACCAGCCGGAGGAGGGCGAGATCCACAAGGACGGCCGCAAGGTTGAGATCCGCGACCCGAACGACGCGAACGCGCTCGGCATCGGCATGGTGCACCAGCACTTCAAGCTGGTCGAGTGCTTCTCTGTCCTCGACAACATCATCCTCGGCGTCGAGCCGAACCAGATGGGCTTCCTGCAGAAGCAGGACGCGCGCAAAAAGGTTCTCGATCTGTCCGAGAAATACGGTCTGCACGTCGATCCCGACGCGATCATCGAGGATATCACCGTCGGTATGCAGCAGCGCACCGAAATTCTCAAAATGCTCTACCGCGACAACGAGATCCTGATCTTCGACGAGCCGACGGCCGTTCTGACGCCGCAGGAAATCGAGGAACTCATGCAGATCATGAAAAACCTCGCGGCCGAGGGCAAGAGCATCCTCTTTATCTCCCACAAGCTGAACGAGATCATGGAGGTCTCCGACCGCGTCACCGTTCTGCGCAAGGGCAAGTGCATCGGCACGGTCGAAACTGCGCATACCACGGCGGAGGAACTGTCCGCTATGATGGTCGGCAGAAACGTCAATTTCCATGTCGAAAAGGGCCCGCTTAAGACGGGCAGCGAGGTTCTGTCCGTCGAGCATCTGACGGTCGCCTCCAAGGTTCACAAGAACAATGCCGTCAAGGACGTGTCGTTCCGCGTCCGCGCGGGCGAGATCGTCTGCATCGCCGGTATCGACGGCAACGGCCAGACGGAACTTGTTTATGCCTTGACCGGACTGGAGCCTGCCGTGAGCGGCAAGATCACACTCGAGGGCAAGGACATCACCCACGCATCCATCCGCCAGCGCAGTCTCATGGGCATGAGCCACATCCCCGAGGACCGCCACAAGCACGGGCTTGTGCTCGACTATACGCTTGAGGACAACATGGTGCTTCAGCGCTATTTTGAGCCCGAATTTACCGACAAGGCCGGCTTCCTGCGCCGCAAGAACATCCGCGCCTACGCTGAGGGCC
>OLXI01001761.1_pt1 | contig 9984 bp, 7 predicted proteins | sample 1674181 | NCBI WGS metagenome assembly OLXI01 (sample SAMEA103958148, study PRJEB25191) | human gut metagenome | reverse complement strand
GGCGGTGCTACAGGGCTGCAGGAAGCACTGGCGCAGGGCGTCCACATGCAGGGCGATGAGGACCGTGGCCGTGACGGCCGCCAGCACGGTGCAGAACAGGCCGCAGTGCAGAGGCAGGGAAGAGGCCAGTATGCCCTGGGTGATAAAAAGACGCCCTTCCGGGATCAGGAAGGGCGAACCGCCCACGCTGGCCATGAGGCCGAGGGCGAACAGGGCACCATTGACGGGTTGGAGTTTGACGGCCCCGCGCAGGGCCGCGAAGGTCGCCGACGGAGCGGCGGGCCCGGCCAGGGAATTGAGGGCGCTCCAGCTCAGGCCGCGGGCCAGCAGCTGGAAGGCCACGAACAGCCAGACGCCTGTACCGGCGGCGGCATTGGCCGCACCCAGCGCCATGCAGATGAGGCCCGCGTCATGCACGGCCCCCCACAGGATGAGCCGGCGGGCGTTCTGCCGCTGGCGGATCGCCTGCCATGCGCCGTACAGCAGGAACAGCAGGCCCGGGATGAAAAGGATGAAGGAACCGCTTGCCGTGTAGGATGGTATTGTCATACGCGCCCCATTGTCTGCCGGGTAAAAAGTACAAAATTATTGCAGAGGACGTGGATGCGCGTCATCTGCCCGCGTTTGCCCTTCCGGCGGGATATCCTCGTGAAAAAAATTTTTTTCACGATTAGCCTAAAGATACGCGACATTCCTGACTGGTGCAAGCCTCTTTTTGGCTTGCTTGTCATTCCTGGCGCAAAGTCCTCGTCATCAGACGCATGACCGCTTCGCGGGGGGATTCGCCCCCGTGCAGCAGCCCCTGGACGGTATCGGTCACCGGCGTCTCCACGCCCAGCCGCCGGGCCAGGTCGTAGACCGCCGAGGTGGTCTTGACCCCTTCGGCCACCATGCCCAGGCTGGAGGTGATGTGCTCCAGGCTCTCCCCCTGTCCCAGGCGCAGGCCCACCTGCCGGTTGCGGGAGAGGTCGCCCGTGCAGGTCAGCGCCAGGTCGCCCAGGCCGGAAAGGCCCATGAAGGTGGCCGCCTGCGCCCCGCAGGCCTCGCCGATACGGCTCATCTCGGCCAGGCCGCGCGTCAGCAGGGCCGCACGGCTGTTGTGTCCCAGCCCCAGCCCGTCGCAGACGCCGGCCGCTATGGCCATGACGTTTTTCAGCGCGCCGCCCAGTTCCACGCCCAGCACGTCGGTGCTGGAGTAGCAGCGGAAGGTGGCGCAGGAAAAAAGTTCACGCAGACGGCAGCCCAGCGCTTCTTCCGCCGTGGCCAGCACCACGGCCGTGGGCTGGTCGCGCACCACTTCGGCTGCGAAGGACGGCCCGGAAAGCATGGCATAGTGGAACGGCCTGCCCGCCAGCTCTTCCGCCACGATGCGGCTGCACGGGGAAAGCGTGCCCAGCTCCAGCCCCTTGGCGGCATTGATGAGCACGGGCTCGGGGTGCAGATGGTCCCGCATGGCGTGGAGCCAGCCGCGCAGCTGCTGGCAGGGTATGGCCAGCAGAAGGAGCTCGGTACCCAGCAGTTCCGGCCCCGTCCCGGCCTCCAGGTCGGGATGCAGGGCAAGCCCCGGCAGGTAGCGCGGGTTCTCGTGCTTGGTATTGATGGCCTCGGCCACGGCGGCATCACGCAGCCACAGGCGCGTCCTGTGCCCGCGGACTGCCAGCAGATGCGCCAGGGCCGTGCCCCAGCTGCCGCCACCGGCCACAGTGATGGTGTGTCGCATGTTCTCTCCTGACGATCTGCGGACAATAAAACTCTTCGTTATTACGGCTTTTGTGCCATCACGGCAAGTAGGGAACGCTTGTTGTTCTATACGTGTAGAATCATTGGAATAAATTAGAAAATATTTCATAAGATATTTTCTAAGGAAAACGCGCCTGCGCTTGGGGACAAAAAAAGGCCGCATGCGCGGCCTGAAAAAGATGTGGCGGTCGTGGGGGTTATTGGGGATCGAAGCCGATGTCGAAGATGGCCTGACGCAGGGCGGCCTCATCGACCGGAGCGCTTTCTTCATAGCGCAGTTCCTTGGCGTCCAGGTCCACCACGGGGTTGCTCACGCCGGGGATCTTGGCGGCGGCTTCTTCCACAGCGGCTTTGCAATGGCCGCAACGCATGCCGTTGACTTTGAGGATCTTCATGCGACACTCCTTGCTGTGTTCCCACATATTGATTTTCATTTTCAATGGGAGCACCATCAGGAATAATACTGCCGGAACGGAGCGTCAAGACCACCGGCAGGCAGGAGGTTTTATGGAAACGCGAAAGGCAGGTCCCTTGCGTTTTGATATCGGCGGCATGCATTGCGCCGCCTGCTCCTCACGCATCGAACGCGTGGTGGGGCGCATGGAGAACGTGGAGCGCATCGCGGTCAATCTGGCCACGGCCAAGGCGCAGATCTGGCTCAAGCCGGGCACGGAAAGCGAGACGGTGCCCCTGATCATGGAACGCGTGGCGGGCATGGGCTTCAGTGCCGTGCCGTCACAGGAAGAGGACGTGGCCGTCCAGTACGAGAAAAAACGCCGGCAGGACGAAAAAGACCGGCGCGTGCGTCTGGGGCGTCTGGGCCCCATGCTGGTCTTTGCCGTGCCCCTGCTCATCCTCTCCATGGGACATATGCTGGGCATGCCCTTGCCCGCCTGGCTCGATCCGCACCACGCGCCCCGCACCTTCATGCTGGCGCAGCTGGCCCTGACCCTGCCCGTGGTCTGGCTGGGCCGCCATTTCTACCGCGAAGGTCTGCTGGCCCTGGCCCACAAGGCCCCCACCATGGACAGTCTGGTGGCCGTGGGCACGGGATCGGCCCTGCTCTACAGCCTGTGGACGACCCTGCTGGGCCTTGCGGGAAGCGACCCCCAGCTGCGGGCCATGAACCTGTATTATGAATCCGTGGCCGTGCTGCTGACCATGATCGAGCTGGGCCAGTTCCTGGAGGCCACGGCCAAGCGCAAGGCCGGGGACGCCATGGGCGCGCTGCTGCGCCTGACGCCGGAAACGGCCCTGCGTCTGGAAGCTGACGGCCAGAGCCGCGAGATCCCGCTGGCCGAGGTCATGCCCGGCGATACCCTGGTCATCAGGCCCGGCGCCCGCATCCCCGTGGACGGCAGCGTGACCGGCGGCAAGAGCGCCGTGGACCTTTCCCTGCTGACCGGGGAATCCATCCCCGTGGCCGTGGGCCCCGGCGACAGCCTTGTGGCCGGGAGCGTCAACGGTGAAGGCGCCCTGACCATGACCGCCGAACATGTGGGGCAGGACACCCGTCTGGCCCGCATCATCCGGCTGGTGCGAGAGGCCCAGGGCAGCAAGGCCCCCATCGCCCGACTGGCCGACCGGGTGAGCTTCTACTTCGTGCCCGCGGTCATGGGCATCGCCACCCTGGCCGGGCTGGCCTGGCTCATCTTCAGCGACGAGCCCGCCACCGTGGCCGTCACGGTTTTCGTGGCCGTGCTGGTCATGGCCTGCCCTTGCGCCATGGGCCTGGCCACGCCCATGTCCATCATGGTGGGCACCGGACGCGGCGCCCAGCTGGGCGTGCTCATCAAGAACGGCGCTGCTCTGGAGCAGGCCGGTCACGTCCGGGCCATCGCCGTGGACAAGACCGGGACCCTGACCACCGGCAAGCCCGTGCTGACCGGAGTCATCCCCCTCGCCGCCCATGACGAGCAGGCCCTCGTCACGCTGTCCGCCGCGCTGGAGGCCCGCTCCGAGCATCCGCTGGCCTTGGCCCTGGTGGCCGCGGGCAAGGAACGCGGCTGCCCCGCCTGCCCCGTGGATGCCGTGGACGTGGCGCCCGGTCTGGGCATCGCCGGTGTGGTGACGCTGGACGGTACGGCCTGGCGCGTGGCCCTGGGCAATGTCGCTTTCATGGAGCAGAACCGCATCGCTCCCGATGCCGCGGTGCTGGAACGGCTGGCCTCGCTGGCCGAAGCCGGGCAGACGCCGCTGCTGCTGGCGCTGGCTCCGGCCCGTGCCGCCCTTGCCGCTGCCGGTGATGACGACAGCGCCCGCTGGCAGTGGGACGACCTCCAGATCGCGGGCATCCTTTCGCTGGCCGACGCCCTGCGCCCCGAATCTGCCGCGGTGGTGGCCCGCCTGCACGAGATGGGCATCCGGGTGGTCATGCTCACCGGTGACAACGAACGCACCGCCCGGGCCGTGGCCCGACAGGCCGGTCTGGCTGACGCCGACGTGGCCGCTGGACTGTTGCCCGCCGAAAAGGCCGAGCGCATCCGTCGGCTCCAGGCCGAAGGCCTGCTGGTGGCCATGGTGGGCGACGGCATCAATGACGCCCCGGCCCTGGCCGTGGCCGACGTGGGCATGGCCGTGGGCAGCGGTGTGGACGTGAGCGCCGAAGCCGGGGACATCGTCCTCATGCGCGGCGGCATGGACGCCGTGCTCACAGCTCTGGCCCTTTCCCGCGCCACCATGCGCAATATCCGCCAGAACCTGGGCTGGGCCTTCGGCTACAACCTGCTGGGCCTGCCCGTGGCCGCCGGGCTGCTGCATGTCTTCGGCGGGCCCATGCTCTCGCCCATGATCGCCGGCACTGCCATGGCCCTGTCGTCCTTCTCCGTGGTCAGCAACGCGTTGCGGCTGCGCTTCTTCAAAGTATAGGCAGGGGGCGTCTGCTGTTTGTTTGCAGGGGGGGAAGGGAAACCTTTTTGGAAAAAGGTTCTCCCTTCCCCCCTTGCATCCCCCCATCCTTTCCAAAAACTTTTATTTTGAACGATGGCAGTGACGGGAGGGGCGGCGGTCTGGTCGCTGGCTGCCGGTCTCCGTTTGGAAAGGCTGGACATAGGTGGGAAGGCTGTGTCCCGGAGCGCAGAGGACGGGCAAAGTCCGTCGGGATCGGGACAGATCTGCCGCCGTTCTGCCGTATCCGGCATAAAAAAGAGAACGTCTTTAGACGTTCTCTTTTTTTGTGCGTTCAGGCAGAGGACAGCACAGTTTTCCGGGAGAGGCTCCAGCCGTCGCAGATGCATATGATTTTTGGCGATGTGCCGCGTTGTTCCCTGCTGTGAGGCAGCGGCGGGGACCATTCATCCCGACCAGAGAAAAGTTTTTTCAGGGTGGGGGGAGAGCGCGAGAGGGGGAGGGACAGTTTTTACAAAAAACGTCCCTCCCCCTCTCGTTCAAAACAGCGTTGCGGAAACTATTCGTCGTCGCCGGCGGTCTCGCCGTCGTCGTAGGGATTGGCGCCGCTCTCGGCAAGGCGGGCCTGACGGGCGGCTTCCTGCTTGCGCTGGCGGGTGCCCAGGGGGCGGCTGTATTCGAAGTCGGCGCTGCGCTCCTGATGGCGGCAGAAGATGAGGAATCCGGTATGGGCGTTCATGCGGTCTTCGGGGCGCAGGCGGTCAGCCACGGGCTTCCAGTTGCGCATGAGGATCTCGCAGACTTCGATGTCGGCGAAGGGGCCCTTTTCCAGACCCATGAGCAGCTTGCTGACCTGGTCCACAGTGGGCACGAGGAAGCCGAACATGGCGCCGGGCTTTACGGCTTTGACGGCGTGGTCGAGGTATTCCCAGGGGGTGCGCACGTCGAGGAAGAGGGCATCGGCGTTGTCGATGCAGAAACCGTCGGCGATGTCGCGGTGGACGATCTCCACGTTGTCGCCCACGCCGGCCCATTCGAGATTGCGGCGGGCCAGCTTCATGAATTCTTCGCGGGCCTCGTGGCTGACGACGCGGCCGGTGGGGCCGCAGAACCAGGAAAGACCGGTGGTCAGGCCGCCGGAACCGCAACCGGCCTCGATGATGGTACGGCCGGGACCGGCGCCGAGGCGCAGGCAGATGTAGGCGATATCCTTGGGATAGATGATCTGGGTCTGGCGCTTCAGGCCCTTGAGACGGTCGTGCAGGGTGGCTTCCAGCACACGGATGGGGATATCCAGACTGGTGCGCACTTCGCTGCCGAAGTTGGCGGCGTGTACGGCTTCGGCGCTGAGGACGCCGTCGTTGCTGTGCCAGTCCTGACCTTCCTCAAGGCGCTTGATGTAGCGCCGGTCCTTGTTGGGGGTGACGTAGACCACCAGAGAGCCGTAGGGGATCATGTGTTTCCTTGTGGTTGGAGTGGGTCGGGGCAGGGCGGGGGCACTGCCCGGAAAGGGGCGCCGCAGGGCAGGGGCTGCCGGCGGCCGGGGCCTTTCGTTATGGTCCGGGCCTGCCTGTCCGCGAAGGGGCGGGGCAGGGCGATCTGTGCTATGTGGCAGCGCCGCAGCCCGTGCTGCGGAGGCTTCGGGTACATCAGGCGGGGCCTCCATCCGTCGGAAGGAGGCCCCGCAGTGTGCGTGTGTCTGTTTTTCAGAACTGTCCCCTGTGGGGACGGCCCTGTTTCAGGAGCTAGAACATCTGCCGCATGAGGTCTTCACCGCCACCGGAGGTATCGGGAGTCTCCGGGGTACTGCTGCCCGTGGCCGGGTCCTCGCTGGCGTTGTCGATGGCCGAGAGGCCGGGGCCGGGCACGCCCTGGAAGGCCAGACCGTCCTGCATGGTGATGCCGGGCGGCATGGTGAAGTCCTGGGGCTGGTCGTTGTACAGGTCTTCGATCTGGCTGCGGTAATAGCGGAAGATGGGGGCCGCGGTACGCCCGCCCTGTTCCTGCTTGCCCAGGGACTGGAGCTGGTCGAAGCCCACATAGACGCCCGTGACCAGAGAGGGCGAGAAGCCCACGAACCAGGCATCGTTCTCGTCGTTGCTGGTGCCGGTCTTGCCGGCGATGACGTGACCGTCCACACGGGCGCGGCTGCCGGTGCCGGAGTTGACCACGTTCTTGAGCAGGGTGGCCATCTGGTAGGCGTTTTGCGGGGTGAGGGCCTGCCAGTGCTGGATGTCCTGCCGGTATAGCTCGCGGCCGTTGTTGTCGGTGATGGAGGTGATGATGCGCGGGCGCACGCCCAGGCCCTGGTTGGCGAAGGCGGCGTAGGCCTGCGTCAGGTTGAGGGGCGAGACCGCCACGGCACCGAGGCTGATGGACAGTTCCTGCGGGAAGTGGGGTTCGAGACCCAGCATCTTGGCGCGCTGGATGACGTTGCTGATGCCCACCTTGTGGGCCAGGCGCACGGTGCAGGTGTTGCGGGAAAGGGTCAGGGCCTCATAGAGCGGCATGATGCCGCGGAAGTTCTTTTCGTAGTTGCCGGGGCGCCAGACTTCGTTGGTGTAGGGGTTCACGTAGACGAAGGGGCCGTCCAGCACCGAGGACGTGGGCGTGAAGCCGAAGTCCAGGGCCGTGGAGTAGACCACGGGCTTGAAGCTGGAACCGGGCTGACGCCGGGCCTGGGTAGCGCGGTTGAAGTGGCTGTCGCCGAACTGGTAGCCGCCGATGAGGGCCACCACGTCGCCGCTCTGGGTCTCTACGGAAGCCAGAGCGCCCTGCACCAGCGGCTCCTGCTGGAGGAGCAGGGTGATGGGCTTTTGCGGCGAGGCCGTGGCGGGATCGAAGTCCACGGTCTTGGTGGCGGCCTTGCCCTTTTTGCCGCCTTCGGCCTGGACGGTCACGGGCGCGGCCGAGACCATGATCAGATCGTTGACGTTCAGCACCTTGCGGGCGTCACGCACGGCGGGAGCCCCCCAGCCGGAGATCTTGCGGTTGGGGGTACGGGCCCAGGACATGTTGGCCACGGGGATGTAGCCGGTGTAGCCCTTGCCCAGCAGGACGCGGGCGCCCTTGGCGTCCACGGCCGTGACCACGGCCTGCACCCAGGCCTTGCCCATGAGGTCGGCGGGGGCGAAGGTACTTTTTTCGCGGAACTCGGTCACTTCCGCGGGGGAGAGCTTCTTGACCGGGCCGCGCCAGCCCTGGCGCTTGTCCAGTTCTTCCAGACCGCGGCGCAGGGCGGCGCCTGCGGCATCCTGCTGCACGGGATCCATGGCGGTGCGCACGGTGAGGCCCGCGGTGTAGACGTATTCTTCGCCGCTCTTCAGGGTATCGATGCCCAGGGTGCGCAGGTTCTCTTCGGTGAAGAATTCCACCAGCAGGCGGCGGGCTTCTTCAAAATACCATTTGGAGGCCCCGCCGCGGTTCTCGGGCATGCTCCAGTAGACCAGGGGCTCGTTGATGGCCTGCTGGTACTGTTCCTCGGTGATCCACTTGAGGGTGCGCAGACGGCCAAGGACGTACATCTGGCGGGCCTTGGCGGCCTCGGGATGCCGGAAGGGATTGTAGCGGCTGGGGGCCTGGGGCAGACCGGCGATGACGGCGCTCTCGGCCAGGGTGATGTCGGAAGCGTGCTTGCCGAAATAGGTACGGGCCGCGGCTTCCACGCCGTAGGAGTGCTGTCCCAGATAGATATAGTTGAGGTAGGTCTGGAGGATGTCGTCCTTGCTGACGGTGTGCTCCAGCCGGTAGGCCAGGATGGCTTCCTTCATCTTTCGGGTATAGCTGCGTTCCGAACTCAGCAGGAGCTGCTTGATGATCTGCTGGGTGATGGTGCTGCCGCCCTGCTGGCCGCCGCCGGAGGCCTTGTTGCGCAGGTTGTAGATGAAAGCACGCACGATGGCCACGGGATCGACGCCATGATGCTGGTAGAAGGAATCGTCTTCCGCAGCCAGGAAGGACATGGGCAGCCAGGGAGACATCTCCTTGAGGGTGATGCTGTAGCGTTTTTCCGTGGCAAGGGTGCCGATGGTGGAGCCGTCACGGGCCAGGATGACCGTGGCCTGCGGGGCTTCGTAACCGGTAAGGCGTTCCAGGTCGGGCAGGTCGCGTGAGGCCCAGTAGAACAGGCCGGCCACGGCGGCACAGCCGAGGATGCCCAGCGTGAACAGCAGACCGAAGGACCAGAGGAAGACTTTTTTTACGTTCATGGCAAGGCGGATACCGTTTTTTTGTCTGCGCGTAAAGGGAGGGCGCGGGGCGCCGCGGGCCGGGAAAGAAAAAGGCGTCCGCCTGCGAGAGGGGACGCCTGAAAGGGAAAAGGCGGGACGAAGCCCCGCCTTTCAAGCAATGCTGAGAACTACACGCAGCCGGTGGGCTTGGGCAGGCCAGCCATTTTGCAGGCGCCTTTGCCGGGGCCGGAGGGGAACAGTTCGTACACTTCTTTCAGCTTGTAGCCGGTGTTCTTGGACAGAATGCGGACCATGGGAGCGATACCGTTCTTCTTGTAGTAGTCCTGCAGGAAGTCCAGGATCTTCTGATGGTCAGCGGTGATTTCGGCGATACCTTCGGATTCCTTCACGAATTCCATCCATTCCGGGCACCAGTCGTCGAAACGGAGCAGGAAGCCGTCTTCATCAACTTCGAAGGTTTTGCCCTGAAAGCTAATTTCAGCCATGCGTGTCCTCCTTGGACGTTTGCTCTATTCGGGCCTTGCGGCCCGAGCCAGACAGCCGAAGCATATGGTGTTCGGCTCATTCCCCATTAATTGCGAAAGCTCTGCAATCGCAAATGCACACTTCTTTTGCCACAAAAAAATAATCTTGGCAAGCCCTGAAAAAACCGTCAAAACCTACGCATATACGAAGATTTGCGTCTGCTGTTTCCTTCAGGGAGGCGGTCAGCTACACGTCATAGGGAGCAGCCAGCAGCAGCGTGCCGGTCGCTTCCAGATCCTTGACGAGGGCTTCGACAGCCGATTCTTCCATGCTGCGGATACGGACGTAGATCTGGCGCTTGTTGTCTTCCATATAAGAGGACAGCACCGAAATGATGCGGGCATTGTGCTTGCGCATGGTATCGAAGATCACGCGCATGCTGCCGGGGGTATCGGGCAGTTCGAAGGCGAACTGCATGCCTTCCACGCGGGCACCGGTGATGTTGATCAGCAGCTTGAAGATGTCCTGGTCGGTGATGATGCCCACCAGCTTGTTGTCTTCGGAGACCACGGGCAGACCGCCGAACTTTTTGTCCATCATGATGATGGCCGCCTGCTCCACGCTGTCCCAGGGCTTGATAGTGACCGGCTTGGCGGTCATAATGTCCTTGGCCTTGAGTTCTGCCAGAAGGTATTGCATTTCATGCACTTCCAGCGCCGTGGCCTTGGAGGGCGACGCGCCC
>OLXI01001749.1_pt1 | contig 10058 bp, 7 predicted proteins | sample 1674181 | NCBI WGS metagenome assembly OLXI01 (sample SAMEA103958148, study PRJEB25191) | human gut metagenome | reverse complement strand
GAAAAATGCGCCGCTTACCGAATCGATCAGCCGGAGACGCTCCGGGGCAACTGGCGGAGCCTGAAGCCGGACTGCACGGCACTGTGGGTGGAGGTCGGCTGCGGAAAGGGAAAATTCACTGCCGAGACCGCTCAGGCCAACCCCGACGTGCTGCTCATCGCCGTGGAGCGCTGCCGGGAGGCCATGGTGGTGGCCATGGAGAAGGCCAGAGATATGGAGCTGAAGAATGTATTCTTCATCGATATGGACGTGGCCAAAATGGAGGAAATTTTTGCCCCGGGGGAGATCGACCGGCTGTTCATCAACTTCCCCGACCCATGGCCGAGGAAAAAGAACGCCAAGCGCCGTCTGACCCACCGGACATTTCTGGACAAATACTGCCGCACCGTCCGGGAGGGCGGGGAAATCCACTTCAAAACCGATAACGCCCCCCTGTTTGCCTACAGTCTGGAAGAATTTGCCGCCTGCGGTCTGGAAGTGAAGAATGTCACCCATGATCTGCACAAGGACGGCATCGCCGGCATCATGACGGGGTACGAAGAAAAATTCCACGCCCTCGGCACCCCCATCAACCGGTGTGAGATCGTGTGCAGGCCCTTTGTCCTCCCCCCGGAGGAGAAAAAGCAGACAGAGGGACAGGAAGAGGCGTGACCCCTTTCTTCCCACAGGAGGAACCATTATGAGCTATTACGCGGGCAGCTGTGACGTTGCCGTGATCGGGGCGGGACACGCGGGAATCGAAGCCGCCCTTGCCGCCGCCCGGCTGGGCAATCACACCATTCTCTTTACCATCAATCTGGACGCCGTTGGAAATATGCCCTGCAACCCCGCCATCGGCGGCACCGGAAAGGGGCACCTTGTGCGGGAGCTGGACGCGCTGGGGGGCGAGATGGGCGCGGCGGCTGACCATGCCTGCATCCAGTACCGGATGCTCAACCGGGGCAAAGGCCCCGCCGTCCATTCCCTCCGCGCTCAGGCCGATCGGGTAAAATACCGGCAGTATATGAAGCACGTTCTGGAATTGCAGGAAAATCTGGAGCTGAAACAGGCGCAGATCGTGGAAATTCTGACTGCGGACGGCGCCGTCACCGGCGTGCGCACTCAGCTGGGGGCGCAGTACGGCGCGAAAGCCGTGGTCATCGCCACGGGAACGTACTTGGACAGCACCGTCATCACCGGCCAGAGCGTCATCCCCTCCGGGCCCGACGGGATGCACCCCAGCGTGGGACTGGCGGACAATCTCCGCACCCTCGGGCTGCACCTTCGCCGCTTCAAAACCGGCACGCCACCCCGTGTCAACCGGCGGAGCATCGATTTTTCCAAAATGGAGGTGCAGCCGGGGGACGAGACGGCGGAGCCGTTTTCCTTCCGCACCACCCACAAGGTCAACAATTCCGCCGTGTGCTACCTGACCTACACCAACGAGGAGACCCACCGCATCATCCGGGAGAACCTGTACCGCAGTCCCATGTATGATGGCACCATCTCCGGCGTCGGCCCCCGGTACTGCCCCAGCATCGAGACGAAGATCGTCCGCTTTGCCGACAAGCCCCGGCACCAGCTGTTCATCGAACCCTGCGGGCTGGACACCGAGGAAATGTACATTCAGGGCTTTTCTTCCAGTCTTCCCGAGGATGTGCAGCTTGCCATGCTGCGCACCGTGGCGGGGTTGGAGCACGCGGAAATGATGCGCCCCGCCTATGCCATCGAATACGAGTGCGTCGATCCCACCCAGCTGAAGCCAACACTGGAAACCAAACTGGTTTCCGGCCTGTACGGCGCGGGGCAGTTCAACGGCACCTCCGGCTACGAGGAAGCCGCCGCGCAGGGACTGGTGGCCGGCATCAACGCCGCATTGAAAATTCAGGGTAGGCTCCCTCTGATCCTCACCCGGGACACCAGCTACATCGGCACCCTCATTGACGATCTGGTGACCAAGGGGACGGAGGAACCCTACCGCATTATGACCAGCCGGTCGGAATACCGCCTGCTGCACCGTCAGGACAACGCCGACCAGCGCCTGACCCGCATCGGCGGAGAGATTGGCCTGATCCCGCCGGAGCGGGTACAGGCGGTGGAGGAAAAATACGCGCAGGTGCGCCGGGAGGTGCAGCGGCTGGAGGGCAGCGGCATTCCCGCGTCGGAGGAGCTGAACGCCATGCTGGAGGGGAAGGGGACTGCCCCCGTGGCCAATTCCGCCCGTCTGGCCGACCTTCTGCGCCGCCCCCAGGTGAGCTATGCCGACATCGCTCCCTTTGACCCGGAGCGGCCGGAACTAAGCCTTGCCGTCACCGACGAGGTGGAAATTCAGATCAAATACGCGGGCTATCTGACCCGGCAGGAAAAGCAGGTGGAGGAATTCAAAAAGGAGGAAGCCCGTCTGCTGCCGGATGATCTGGACTACGCCGCCATTCCCGGCCTGCGGCTGGAGGCGCGGGAAAAGCTCGCCGCCATACGCCCGGTGTCCATCGGTCAGGCGGGCAGAATCTCGGGAGTCAGCCCGGCGGATATCGCGGTGCTGCTGATCTATCTGGAGCAGACAAATGGGTAGCAGACTGCGTGAATCCAACCCGGACGTGCAATCGGTATTTTTGCTGAAAAAGAATAGGAGCAACCATGAAACAAAATAGAAAACTGACGAAAGTCTTGCTGATGGTGTATCTGCTGGCGCTGACATGGATCATACTGTTCAAGCTGCAGATGGATTTTTCCAACCTGCGGGACATGAACTACAGAAGCGTCAATCTTATCCCCTTTGCGGGTTCGGGAATCGTAAATGACAGGGTAGACGTGTCCGAAATTCTGCTGAATGTCGCCGCCTTTGTGCCCTTCGGCATTTATGTTTCCATGCTGAAGCCCGATGGGGGATTCTGGAAAAAGGTTTTGCCGATTTTCTGCGTAAGCCTTTTTTACGAGGTCATGCAGTATGTTCTCGCAATCGGCGGGAGCGATATCACCGACCTGATCGGGAACACATTGGGCGGCGTGGCCGGAATCGGCGTGTTTGCTGGGCTGTACCGCCTGTTTGGCAAAAAGATCATCAAAATCCTGAACATTCTGGCGCTCATAGGAACGGTAGCCGCAGTCGCGTTTCTGGTGCTACTGGTCATTGCAAATCTGTAGACAGCAACAGCGGGTTGCTTGCCAGCGTGGGAATCCTGTGGTACAGTTATGCCAAGGAGGTGCTTTTCATGGATACAAAGGATATTTTGTATAACTTAAGAGCAAAAAAGGGACTGTCTCAGGACGAGCTGGCGGAAAAGGTTTTCGTCACGCGGCAGGCAGTGTCCCGCTGGGAAAACGGGGAAACGACGCCGAATGTGGAAACGCTGAAGCTGCTGTCAAAATTCTACGACGTTTCCATCAACACGCTGCTGGGTTCTCCCAGACAGCTGATCTGCCAGTGCTGCGGAATGCCGCTGGAGGATTCCACCCTCAGCCGGGAAACCGACGGCTCTTTCAACGAGGAATACTGCAAGTGGTGCTACGCGGACGGGGAATTTACCTATTCCAGCAAGGAACAGCTGATCGATTTCTGCGCAAAGCACATGGCAAGCGAAAGCTGGCCGGAGCAGCAGGTTCGCGCCCATATGGAAGCGCTGGTTCCTACATTGAATCACTGGAAATAATTGCAGAACGAAAAGTCTCTGCCCGACATCGTCAGGCAGAGACTTTTTGTATGCCGTTTGAAAGCAACCGCTTTACCGTCTTCCTCCGAAGGGGTAGCCGTTCCAGCCGCCGCCCTGGCTGTCGGAGGCGGCCTGCTGGGTCTGCTCGTTGGCCAGCGCCGACTGGACTTGTTCACCTACGGTGACGGTGAGTTCCATGGTCGAACCCTGACGGTAGACGGTCATGGTCAGCGTGTCGCCGATGGCGGCTTCGCTTACCAGACTGACGAGGTCGCTGCTGCCGGTGATCTCCGTGCCGTTGACCCGGGTGATGACGTCACCCGCCTGAAGTCCGGCCTCGGCGGCGGGGGAATCATCGGAAACGGCCTGAACGGCCGCGCCGGCGGGGATGCCGTAGAGCTGGGTCTGCTGGTTCACGTCGGAAACGCTGACGCCCACATAGGGCTTGGAGATGTAGCCCTTTTCAATGATGCTCTTGACGATGGAAAGAACATGGTTGATGGGGATGGCGAAGCCGATGTTGTCGATGGACGCCTCAGAGGACGAGCCCGAAGAGGAATATTTTGCGTTCGTGATGCCGATGACCTCGCCGTAGAGGTTGAACAGTGCGCCGCCGGAGTTGCCGGAGTTGATGGCGCAGTCGGTCTGGATGAGGTTCATGGTCGTGCCGGTGGAGAGGGTGACGGGACGGTCAAGCGCGCTGACAACGCCGGTCGTGAGCGAGAACGTCAGCTCGCCGAGCGGGTTGCCGATGGCGACGACGCTGTCGCCGACGTTCAGTGTATCGGAGTCGCCCAGAACCACCGGGGTCAGGTCAGACGCGTCGATCTTCAGGACGGCAATGTCGTTGCTCTCGTCGTAGCCGATCAGCTGCGCATCGTAGCTCGTGCCGTCATAGGTCGTGACCTTGATGGAGTTGGAACCCTCGACGACATGATAGTTTGTCAGGATATAACCATCCTGTGTCAGGATGAAGCCGGAGCCGGCCGCGGCGGATGTGGTCTGGTAGCCGAAGTAGTTCGTGGTGATGGAGGTGGTGATGCCGACGGTGGAGTTCACGTTCTGCGCGTAGACCTCGCTCGGCGTGAGTACCTTGCCGGTGTCAACGGATGCGACCTGCAGGGCTGCGGCCTGCCGCTTGGCCTCGAGCATGACGGACGCATCGGAGGAGGCCTGCGTCGTGCTCTGCGGCTGGGCTGCCGCGTTTTTCTGCATCAGCGCTGCCGCGCCGAAGCCGGAGCCGCCGCCCACAAGTGCGCAGGCCAGAAGCAGCGCGACGATCTTCCCGGCCTTGCCGCTCTTTTTCTTCTGCTCGGGCACCGGAGCGGACGGCTGCGGCTGTGCGGCAAACGGCTGCTGCTGCGCGTCGAACGGCTGCTCGAAGCTGTACGGGTAGGAATTGGAGGACTGCTGGCTGGGTTCCGATGTAAATTCGTTGTTGTTGAATACTTCAGACATATTGAAAATCTCCTTTCCGCGCATCCTTGCGGTGCGTGTGGGTTCTTTGTTTTTGTGCTTTCAGCATACCGCACGAATCTGAAATAACGCTGAAAAAAGTGAGAACGAATTGTAAAGAAAGCATGAAAAAACTTTGCCGGGAACGCACGGCTGCCCGACAGCACAGCTTATGACCGTTATGCACAAAAATGATAACATAAATTAGTCGGATGCGCACAAAATTGAATTGACAATTTGAAAAAATATGATATAACGGGTATCCGCAACAAACAGGAGGTGCGCAGCTATGACACAGGATCTGACAGTTGGAAAGCCGATTTCGCGAATCTGGCAGTTTGCCGTTCCGGTGCTGTTCGGGCTTCTTTTGCAGCAGGTATATTCTCTGGTCGATACGGCGATCGTCGGCCATGCGCTGGGCGTAATGGCGCTGGGCGGCGTCGGGGCGACAGGGTCGGTCAACTTCCTTGTGCTCGGCTTTTGCGGCGGTCTGTGTACCGGCATGGCCATCCCGCTGGCGCAGGCGTTCGGCGCGGGCGAGTACCGGCAGCTGCGCCGCTATGTGGCGGGCTGTGTCTGGCTGGGACTTATTATGTCGGCGGTGCTGCTGGCCGTGACGCTTCCGGGTACGCGCGGGCTGCTGCGCCTCATGGGAACGCCGGAGGAGCAGATGGACTACGCGTTCAACTATATCTTCATTATTTTCGTCGGCATCCCCACGACGATCCTTTATAATATGGGTGCGTGCGTCCTGCGTGCGCTGGGCGACAGCAAATCGCCGGTGTGGTTCCTGGCTGCGGCCTCGGCCATCAATATTGTCCTCGATCTGCTGACGGTGTGCGTGCTCGGCTTGGGCGTGGCAGGCGCGGCGATCGCAACGGTCGTCTCGCAGCTCGGCTCGGGGCTGCTGTGCGTCGGGTATCTCAAAAAGCACTTCCCGCTCCTGCGCATGGAAAAGGACGACTGGAAGCTCCGGCGGCCGGAGGTCATGCGCTTGCTCGGCATGGGCGTGCCGGTCGGACTGCAGTTCTCCATCACGGCCATCGGCTCCGTCATGCTGCAGAGCGCCGTCAATTCCCTCGGCGCGGTGTGCGTGTCGGGTGTCGCGGTGGCGGGAAAGATTTATATGCTGCTGGCCTGCCCGTTCGATGCGCTGGCCATGGCGGCCACGAACTTCACGGGCCAGAATCTCGGCGCGGGCAAGTATGACCGCATCAGGCAGGGGACGTATGCCTGCCTGTTCATCGGCATCCTGTACTGCGTCCTGTACATCCTGATCGCGCAGTTCGGCACACGGTATCTGTCGCTTCTGTTCATGAACGCGGACGAGGCGGCAAGCGTCATGTCCTACACGCAGCAGCTGAACGTCGCCTATGCCTACGCAACGCCGCTGCTGCTGGGCGTCAACGTGCTGCGCCTGTCCATTCAGGGCATGGGCTACAGCCGCCTGTCTCTGATCTCAGGCCTTCTGGAGATGCTTGCGCGCACGGCGGTGAGCCTTTGGGCCGTGCCTGCGTTCGGCTTTGACGCGGCCTGTCTGGCAAGCCCGCTTGCGTGGCTGCTGGCCGACTGCTTCCTCGTGCCCGGCTTCTACGGCTGTCTGAACGCCAGACGCCGTCAGGCTGCCCGCGTCCGGAAGGAGCTGCCGGAAGAATAAAAACAAAAAAGCGGGGCTGCAGCGAGTGTCATTTCGCTGCAGCCCCCTTTTGCAATTAGCGGTCGATATCGACCCACTCGTAGCCGAGGTAGGTTGTGAACGCTTCCTTGAGGATGTCCTTGTAGTGGCCCTCGCAGATGGCAGTGTGGTGCTTGAAGCCGCCCTTGGCGAGCGTGATGCACTTATCCTGCAGGTGCGGGATTTCCGCCACGCCGCCGCAGCCGAAGTAGCCGTCCTCGATGGGATCGTCGGTGAACTTGGCCTCGGATGCGTAGATGACGATCTTGCCGTCCTTGGTCTGGCAGTTAGAGATGGTGATGGGCATGGGCTTGATGCGGCCCTCGTTGCAGCCCCAGCCGGAGCCCGGATCGTTCTTGGCAAACATCTTGTGCTCGGTGACGGTGCCCTTGCCGGCCATCAGGCTCTGGGCGACCGGGCCGCAGTGGAACAGAATGATCTTGTCCTCGTCGTCGCCGTAGTTGTTGTTCCAGTCAAGCACGGCGGCCGGGCCTTCGGAAGCAAGGCTCATGGCGCGCATGGAGATGGCGGAGCACATATCAATCTCGCAGGACGCGACGATGCCGCGGTCGTTCAACTCGGAGAGCAGCACGCACGGGCAGATGCGCAGATACGTCTCCATCTCGTTCCAGCAGCGCAGCGCCAGCGCGTCCAGATGGTATTCTTCGATGTACTCGTCGAGCACGACGGAGACCTTCGCCAGCGTCAGGGCGTTGGAGGCCGGGACCTTGGAGAAGTCGGTGTAGTTCTTCAGCCGCTCCAGCTTGGCCAGCACGACCGCGTCGTCGTCCGCCTTGGCGCGAACCTTCTCAAAAACCTCAGAGAGATCAAAGGATTCCACGTTGATTCCATTTTTCTGCATGGCAACCTCGTCGAAGCGGACGGTCTTGAACGCGGTGGTGCGCGCGCCGATGCAGCCGAGGTTGAAGCGCTTCATGCCGTTGACCACGCGGCAGATGGCGGCAAAGTCGCGCAGGTTCTCCTGGAACTTTGCGCTCAGCGGATGCACGACATGGGGCTTGAGCACCGTGAACGGGACGTTGTACTGACAGAACACGTCCGTGACGGAGAACTTGCCGCAGTAGGCGTCGCGGCGGTGGGCAAAGTCCATCTTGCCGATCTCGTCGGGGTACGCCTGCATGAGGATGGGAACGCCCGCGTCCTGCAGCGCGGTGATCGCGCCGTTTTCGTCGGCAAAAATGGGCATAGAGAAGATCACGCCGTCATACTGTCCCTCGTGCTCCTTGAGCCACTTGGCGTAGAGCAGGCCCTCGTCGCGCGTCTCAACGCCGCCGTAGCGGGTCAGCTCCTTGTCCATCATGATGTAGTCATAGCCGGCGTCGGTGACAGCCTTGACCATGTCGTCGCGTGCGCCGTAGATCAGTTCGCCGGGCATGAAGCCGCGGTTGCAGAAGCAGAGGGCAAAGGTCATTTTCTTTTTCATGGTTGATTCCTCCTGTTATTTATCCGAACAGTTTTTCCTGGTTTCCTTCGATGCGGAACGAGCGGATGATCTCGCAGGTGCGGGTATAGACGGCGGCGCGGGCCTTTTCTACGTCGTTTGTCTCGCCCAGTGTGCGTTCGTAGGTCTGACGGATCTCCGTGCCGACGTTGATCTTCGCAATGCCGTTGGCGATGCCGTCCAGAATACACTGGTTGTTGATGCCGGAGCCGCCGTGCAGGACGAGCGGGATATTCGTGACCTTGCTGAGGTCGGCGATATGCTGGATGTCCAGCCGGGCCTCGGGCTTTTTCTGGTTGCGCACGCCCTCGGCGATCGCACCGTGGATGGAGCCGACGGCAACGCTCAGCCAGTCGCACTTCGTCTCTTCCGCAAACTGCTTCGCCTCTCCGAGATCGGTAAAGCCCTTCTTCGTGCGGAAAATCTCTTCATAATCCATGTTCGCGCCTGCGCCCTCGTGACCCATGACGGAGCCGAGCTCAGCCTCGCAGGCGATGTCATTTGCGTGCGCAAAGTCTGCGACCTGCTTCGTCACAGCGATGTTCTCCGCAAGGCTCAGGCGGCTGCCGTCGACCATGACGGACTGATAACCTGCCTTGACGGCACGTTCCAAAATGGGCATATAGTCCACGTGTTTCTGATCCTCGTCGATGACGGGTACATGGTCGAGGTGCAGCAGGGTGTATTTCGGGTCATAATACTTGAAATACTCCTCCGCGACAGCCTCAAGGCTCCGCGACTCGAACTTTTCCCATTCCAGCCGCGCGACCTGCAGCATGGCGACGGTCTTTTCGTCGATGATGGCCTGCGCGACGGGCTTTGCCATCGGCAGATAGGGGATGTTGAACGCCGGGACGATGGTATGGTGCTGCCATGCCAGCCGGACGGCTTCCTGTGCTTTCATATGGATCTCTCTCCTTAAATATTTATTTCTGCTTGAGCGCTTCGAACTGCGCTTCGTTTTCGAGCATTGTCAGCCGCACGCCATAGGTCTTCTTCTCGCCGGGGGCAAGCATCTGCAAAAGGCCCTTTTCGCGCATCACGTCGCGGCCGTCGGGGTAGCAGTTGCCGGGTTCAAGGCCCATGACATAGTCCTTGACGCCCATCATCTTCCACTGCGTAAAGCAGTTGAGGCTGGACGAGTCGAACGAAATGGCAAGACCGTAGCCGCGGTCATGGTTGAAGATGGCGGCAAGGCCGGGTTTGCCATTGAAAGCGTGATAATAGCACTGCTCCTCAAAGCCGGGCGTCGGGGTGAGGACTTTATTCCACGTGTCCAGATCCTCGGCGGCGTGCGCGTTGCGGGGCGTGATCTCGGCGGCGGGGATATAGAGCTCTGCCGCCTCAGACAGCATGGGGTAGCCCATGTTCATGTGGTACAGGATCATGACCGGGGAGGCCTCGCCGCCGATGTTCTCAATTTCGTCGGTGATGGTGATCTCATTCGTTTTCTTCGAGCAGGTGATCGTGCGCGTCAGAATGAGCTTTTCGGCGAAGATCTGCGCGTGGCGCATGACGGCCTTGACCCAGATCCTTTCATCGTCCATGTCCCAGAGCAGACGCTCGGCGGGAATGTTGTCGACTGCACCGTGCAGCGGCAGGCGCACGCCCTCGTCCGTGCAGGGTGAGCCGACGGCCAGCAGACCGCAGGTGGTCAGAAAGCCCGCCGTGAAATTCTTGAGCCAGCCCGCTTCCTTATCATCATAGTAAGCGGGGGCGACGTAGCCGTTTGCCGAGAAGAAGCCGCAGTTTTCGCCGCGGAAATGCAGGCGGGAAATATCTGCGCAGCGGTCGGCGGAGACGGTGAAGTCCAATCCCTTGCCGTTGCGTACCTGCA
>OLXI01001740.1_pt1 | contig 10112 bp, 11 predicted proteins | sample 1674181 | NCBI WGS metagenome assembly OLXI01 (sample SAMEA103958148, study PRJEB25191) | human gut metagenome | reverse complement strand
CGTTTTTCTTTAATCATATCAGATTCGGTCTTGTTTGTAAATATTCATCTGCGTTTATTTGCGCTGACTATTCCTCCGACAGCCGAGAATACCGTCATTATTATTGCCGATATCCTGCCCGAGACGGCTATTCCCGTGCGGCTTATGATTGACGCAACAAGAAAAATAATCAAAAATGCGGGCAAGGCGCTCAGCGCACCGAATAGCAACCCGTTTTTGCGAATTGCACCGACTGCCTTAAATCCGCCGAAGAAGCCGGATACTGCGGAGATCGCAAAAATAAAGTATTTGTACATCGACAAATCAAAATCGGCTTTGAGACTAACCAACGAAAATATCACGCACAATGCCGAATAAAGAATAACGTTTAATGCCGAGCCGACAAGAATTTTTAAAATTATGCCTCTTAAATTCGTTGCTTCCGCCTTTGGCTTTCTGCGTTTGTTTTTGGGCATGAAAATCCCTCCTCACAAAATGATATGAGAAGGGAATTTTTATTATTACTGATTTCGTTTGATCTTTGATGTGGTTGTTTTTTTAAATTCTTTATCCACTATTTCAAATCGTTTAATTGACTTATAGCTTACGACCTGTGAATTTACACTCTTAACGGCTTCGGAAACAGCCTTGCTGATCTCTTTATCTGTTATGTTTCTGTTGCCGTAGGTTGCGCCGATAGCCTTAAGATCGGGGAAAATTCTTGCGTAAACAATTGTATTTCCTCGCTCGTCCTCAGCGCCCGTTACGATACATTCCTTGACGGCGTTTTCTTTAAGAAGCATACTTTCAAGCTCCTCGGGATAAACGTTTTTGCCGTTAGTCGTGACGATAACGCTCTTGCATCTTCCGCAGATGTAGTAATGACCGTCTTTATCCGTTCTTGCTAAATCGCCTGTATGATACCAGCCGTCGGAATCGAAGGCTTCTCTTGTTGCCTCCGGGTCCTTATAATAGCCGAGCATGACCATCGGACCCTTAACGCATATCTCGCCGATACCGTTTTCGTCTGGATTAACGATTTTTGCCTCAACGTATGGAATTGGCTTACCGATGGAATCGTATTTGTTATCCTTATCGCTGTTGCAAATAACGATAGGCGCACATTCCGTCAGGCCGTAGCCCTGGAAGGTCTGTATACCGAAACGGTTCATGTTCTTTATAATCTCGGGGTCAATTCCTGCCGCACCGGAGATAATAAGTCTTATCGAGCCGCCGAAGGCTTTTTTTATCTTGCCGAAGAAAAGGCTTGAAACGTCAAGCTTTGCGGCTCCGGCAACCTTGGTTATCGCACTGCCGAGAGCTATCTTGGCAGCTCCGCCACGCTCTTTTGCTACCGCCTTCATAATTCGTTTATAAAATTTTTCAAGCACGAGCGGAACAACAATTAAAATATTCGGCTTGTATTCCTCAAGATTTTTTGTAATATATCTAAGCCCGTCGCAGAAGCATATTGTAACGCCGCCGTAAATACAGCAAAGAAATGTAACGGTACATTCATAGGTGTGGTGCAGCGGAAGGATTGAAAGAATTCGTTCACCTTTGTTTATTTTAACAAAGCCCATAATTGCTCTGACGTCGTAGCAGATATTATCAGCGCTGAGCATGACCGCCTTTGACATACCCGTTGTGCCCGAGGTAAAGAGGAGAACGGTCAGCTTGTTGCCCTCAACATCTCTTTCGATGTAATCCGTATTTCCTTTGCCGATAAGATGATAGCCCTTGTTCAAAAGCAAATCATAAGAAAGTATTCCGTCCGCATCTTTCTGCTGCTCCATAGAGATAAGCAGGAGATTTTTCGGAAGCTTTTCACGGTGCTCAAGCAGCTTTTCCCCGAATTTTTCATCAAAGATGATCGCCTTCGCTTCGGAAACACTCAGTATGCTGAGAATATCATCAAACGGAAGCTCCTTGTCTGTCGGTACAACAACGCCGACTCCGCAGCCGATTGCAAGATAGCTCGTGCACCACTTATAGCTGTTCTTTCCGGCAACCGCGATTCTTGCGCCGCCGAGTCCGAGACTGAGCAACGCCGTGCCGAGAGCCTCAACATCAGCCTTGTAACGTGTGTAGCTTATATCAAGAATCTGACCGATTTGATTTTTAATTTTGAATGCGGGACTGTTTCCATAAAGCTTCTCACTTTGATTGAGCAGCTCTCTGAAATTATGAAATTCTCTTACTTCATAATAGGGCTTGTTCATTTAATCACTCTTCCGTTATTTTTTCCGCAGCGGCAAGCTTGACGCATATGCAAAGCAGCTCAACGGCTTTTTTAAGCTCGTCGACGTCGGGATAGGACGGTGCAATTCTGATATTGCTGTCATCGGGATCAATGCCGTAGGGATAGGTTGCGCCGACGGTCGTGAGGGTGAGTCCCGCTTCCTTGCAGAGCTGACCTACACGCTTTGCACAGCCGTTCATAACGAAAAGACTGATAAAGTATCCGCCGTTTGGCTTCTTCCAGCTTGCGATTCCCGTACCGTCAAATGCCTTTTCAAAGCCGTCGGTAACGGCGTCGAATTTCGGCTTGAGAATTGCCGCCTGCTTTTCGGCTTCTGCCTTGAGGATGGCGGCCTGCTTTTCCGCGTCCGCTTTCAGAATTGCGGCTTCCTTTTCGCCCTCGGCGACAAGGATCTGGCTGCGCTTCGTGCCCTCGGCCTGCAGAATCGCCTGTCGGCGGTCACGCTCGGCCTTCATCTGCTTTTCCATGGAATTCTGAATGTCCTGCGGCGGGAGAATGTTCTTGAGCTCCACGCGGTTGACCTTGATGCCCCAGGGGTCGGTGGCCTCGTCGAGAATGGCGCGCATTTTGGTGTTGATGACGTCGCGGGACGTGAGCGTCTGGTCAAGCTCAAGATCGCCGATGATGTTGCGGAGCGTCGTGGCCGTGAGCGTCTCCATGGCCATCATGGGCCGTTCGACGCCGTAGGTGTAGAGTCTCGGGTCTGTGATCTGATAATAGACGACAGTGTCGATCTGCATGGTGACGTTATCCTTGGTGATCACGGGCTGCGGCGGATAGTCGAGCACCTGCTCTTTCAGGCTGACCTTTTTGGCCACGCGCTCAATGAACGGGACCTTGACGTGCATACCGACCTGCCAGACCTTGCTGAACGCGCCGAGGCGCTCGATGACGTAGGCGCGGGACTGCTGGACGATATGAATGTTGCTGATGACGACGATGAGCGCCAGAACGGCGATCACAACAATGGGGATCCATTCCATAAAATTTGTTCCTCCTTCGGTTTTTTCAGTTCTTTCGGTTGTTTATGATGGTTATGCTTTTGTGCAGGGACATTCTGCGGGTTTGACGTAGAGCTTCGCGCCCTCAACGCGCTCGATGGTCACATGGCGTCCTGCTTCCACGCGTTCGCCTGTTGTGCATTTCGCTGTCCAGAGAACGCCGTTGATCTTTACGGCTCCGGTATCGGCGCAGGCGTCGATGGGCTCCGCGACCATGGCCGTTTCGCCGACGAGGCGGTCGGCATTCATACGCTCCGGCTTTTTTGCCCACTTTTTTCGAGCCGCCGGGCACGCGAACGCCAGCAGCGCCGCCGAAACGACGAGAAATACCGCCAGCTGTACGCCGAGTCCCGCGCCGAGAATTGCCGCAACCAATGCGCACACCGCGCCGCCGATGAACCAGACGGACACCAGCGCGACCGTCGTGGCCTCTGCCACGATGAAGACGACGATGGCGATCAGCCATCCGATCACTGCCTGAGACATGGGAACCTCCTCCTCTTTTTTGAATTTCTGTGCTGCTTCCAGTATACCGTATTTCCGAACGCTTGTCACTTTAAATAAATATAAAGTTTTTCCTCACATTTTACAAAATCGTAACAGATAGGGTTTGCTATTTGCGCCGGGATTCCGTATACTTAGAGATACTATAGAATGCTTGGAGAGAAAACTATGGATACGATGACTTTCTGCGTGCCGTGCCTGTTTGGGCTGGAGGGTCTGGTCGGCGACGAACTGCGGCGGCTGGATCTGCAAAACGTCCGGGTCGAGGACCGGCGCGTTTTTTTTGAAGGCGATTTCGCCGCCATGGCGAAGGCCAACCTCTGCTGCCGCATGGGCGAGCGCGTGATGATTTTGCTGGCCGAATTCGACGCGCACAGCTTTGAGGACCTGTTCCAGGGCGTGAAGGCCGTGCCGCTCGAGCGCTTTATCCCGAAGGACGGCGCGTTCCCTGTCAAGGGCTACAGTCTGAACAGCCAGCTGCACTCCGTTCCCGACTGTCAGGCCATCGTCAAGAAGGCCGCCGTCACGCGGCTGGGCGAGAAATACGGCCTCGGCTGGCTGCCGGAGACGGGCGAAACGTATCAGCTGCGCTTTTCCATCATGAAGGATCATGTGGAGCTGTTTCTGGACACGTCCGGCGTGAGCCTGCACAAGCGCGGCTACCGCCGCGAGGCCAATCTTGCGCCGCTGCACGAGACGATGGCGGCCGCCATGGTCAATCTCGCGCGCTATCGCGGGCGGGACTTCTTCTGGGACCCGTTCTGCGGCTCGGGCACGATCTGCATCGAAGCGGCGATGATCGCGCTGAACCGCGCGCCGGGTCTGAACCGGTCGTTCATGGCGCAGAAGTGGGCCTGCGTCCCGGAGACGGTCTGGCAGCAGGCCAGGACCGAGGCGCTCGACCGTGAGTACAGGGGCGAGTACCGCATTCTCGGCTCCGACATTGACCCGGCTTCTCTGGAGATCGCGCAGCAGAACGCGCGCAAGGCGGGCGTCGGCAAGCTGATCGAGTTCCGCGAGGCGGACGCGACGAAGATGAGTCTGCCCGCAGATAAGGGCCTCATCGTCTGCAATCCGCCCTACGGCGAGCGTATGCTCGAGCAGCGCAGTGCCCAGCGGCTCTACAGCGCCTTCGGGCGGCACCTCAAATACGCTGACGGCTGGAAAAAATACATCATCTCCTCCGAACCGGAGTTCGAGCATTACTACGGCAAACAGGCCGTCAAAAAGCGCAAACTCTACAACGGGCGCTTGCAGTGCAACGTGTACATGTACTATTGATTACCGCCTGTACCCATAAGACGAACAGAACAGGAGAAAGTTCCGCTATGAAGCATATTTTTATCGTCAATCCCGCGGCTGGGAAGTCTGACCGGACGGCAGAATACCGAAAAATGATCGAGGCCGCCTTTGCGCCGCGCGGGTTAAGCTATGAATTGCTCGTTTCTGGTGCACCCGGTGAGTGCCGGACGCTGGCGCGGCAGGCGGCGCAGTCCGGCGAGGAGGTGCGCCTGTACGCCTGCGGCGGCGACGGAACGCTCAACGAAGTTGTAAACGGCGTCGTCGGCTATGACAACGCCGCCGTGACGCATTTTCCCGGCGGCTCCGGCAACGACACAATCAAAATTTTTGACGATCCCGCCGCTTTCACCTCCATCGAGCGTCTGCTGGACGCGGAGGAGGCGCGCTTTGATCTCATCCGCTGCAACGATTCTTATGCGCTGAACGTTCTTTCCATCGGGTTTGACGCGCGGGTCGGCACGGATATCGCCCGCTTCAAGCGCCTGCCGCTCGTGAGCGGGAAGGGCGCGTACATCCTGTCCATTTTCTCCAATATGCTGCACGGCCTGACGGCGGATTACACCGTTACGCTGGACAGCGGCGAGGTGTTCTCGGGCCGGAAGACCATGATCTGCGTCTGCAATGGCCGGTGGTACGGCGGCGGTTTCAACCCCGTGCCGGAGGCCGAGCCGGACGATGGGCTGCTGGATGTGCTTGTGGTTGAAAAGGTCAATCTGCTGCAGGTTGCAACCGTCGTCGGTCACTACCAGAAGGGCCGCTACGCCGATTATCCGTCGCTGATCTATCACGCCCGCTGCCGCTCTCTGCGCATTGAATGTGTAAAAGAATCTGTTGTCAATATCGATGGCGAGGCTGCCTACACAACGGACGCAAAAATCGAACTCATTCCGCAGGCCATCCGCTTTTTCTACCCGAAGGGGCTGACCTATCACACGAAAAATTCACAGTCTGGTCATAAATTTGCCGAAATTACCCCTTGACTTTTTGGCGCATCTGATTATGATATAGATGTTAGCAGTCAGAGAGACTGAGTGCTAAAAAATCTTGTAAAACGCGCTGTATGAAACAGCGACTGGATACTGGAGGTAATTGTTATGAAGCTGACCCCGTTGGCAGACAATGTTCTGCTCAAGCACATGGAAGCTGAGGAAAAGACCGCGTCCGGCATCATCCTCTCCACCGCCAATAAAGAAAAATCCGTGATCGCGGAAGTCATTGCGGCAGGCCCGGGCACCGACGACGTCAAGGTTACGGTCAAGCCCGGCGACAAGGTCGTGACCGGCAAGTACGCGGGTCAGGAGCTGAAGCTCGACGGCGAAGATTACGTCATCGTCAAGATGGCCGACATTCTGGCAGTTGTAGAATAATTCGTGTTTGATTGAAAGGAAGCAATTCTTATGGCAAAGCAGATTGTTTATGGCGAAGAGGCCCGCAAGGCCCTGCTGTCCGGCATTGACCAGCTCGCCAATACTGTAAAAGTTACCCTTGGCCCGAAGGGCCGCAACGTCGTGCTCGGCAAGAAGTTCGGCTCTCCGCTGATCACCAACGACGGCGTGACCATCGCAAAGGACGTGGAGCTCGAGGACGCATTTGAGAACATGGGCGCGCAGCTCGTCCGCGAGGTCGCGACCAAGACGAACGATATCGCAGGCGACGGCACCACCACCGCGACCCTGCTGGCGCAGGCCATCGTCCACGAGGGTCTGAAGAACGTCTCCGCAGGCGCGAACCCGATGGTCATGCGCAAGGGCATGGAAAAGGCCGTTGAGACCGCCATCGACACCATCAAGGCAAACTCCGAGACGATCAAGGGCTCCGACGACATCGCAAGAGTCGGCGCCGTCTCCTCCGGCGACGAGTCCGTCGGCAAGCTGATCGCCGAGGCCATGGATAAGGTCGGCGCGTCCGGCGTGATCACCATCGAGGAATCCAAGACTGCCGAGACGGGCCTTGAGGTCGTCGAAGGTATGCAGTTCGACCGCGGCTATATCTCCCCCTACATGGTCACCGACACCGACAAGATGGAAGCCGTCATCGATGATCCGTATATCCTCATCACCGACAAGAAGATCTCCTCCATCCAGGAGATCCTGCCCCTGCTCGAGCAGATCGTCAAGACCGGCAAGAAGCTCGTCATCATCGCAGAGGACGTCGAGGGCGACGCGCTGGCCACCCTGCTGGTCAACCGTCTGCGCGGCAACTTCACCTGCGTGTGCGTCAAGGCTCCCGGCTTCGGCGACCGCCGCAAGGAAATGCTCAAGGATATCGCCATCCTGACGGGCGGCACTTATATCTCCTCCGAACTCAACATGAACCTGCCTGATACGCAGATCACCGATCTCGGCACGGCTCGTCAGATCAAGGTCACGAAGGACAACACCGTCATCGTTGATGGCGCAGGCGATGCCAATGAGATCAAGGCCCGTATCGCGGAGATCAAGAACACCATCTCCGTCACCACGTCTGATTACGACAAGGAGAAGCTGCAGGAGCGTCTTGCTAAGCTGTCCGGCGGCGTAGCCGTTATCAAGGTCGGCGCACAGACTGAGGTTGCCATGAAGGAGCAGAAGCTCCGTGTGGAGGACGCACTGAACGCAACCCGCGCAGCTGTCGAAGAGGGCATCGTGGCCGGCGGCGGCACTGCCTACGTCAACGCGATCCCGGCTGTTGAGAAGCTGGTCGCAAAGCTGTCCGGCGACGAGAAGACCGGCGCGCAGATCATCGCAAGAGCGCTGCAGGCCCCGATCCGCCAGATCGCCGAGAATGCCGGCGTCGACGGCTCCATCGTCTACGACAAGATCCGCTCCAGCCGCAAGGTCGGCTATGGCTACAACGCCTACACCGAGACGTACTGCGACATGATCCCGTCCGGCATCGTCGACCCGACCAAGGTCACGCGCACCGCTCTGGAGAACGCCGCGTCCATCGCCTCCTGCGTCCTGACGACCGAATCTCTGGTCGCCGACAAGCCCGACCCCAAGGCCGACGCCGCCATGGCAGCCGCAGCCCAGGGCGGCGGCATGGGCGGGATGTACTAAGAGACGCCGCAAAGCCTTGAAATTGCTTGATTTTTTGAGTGTGCAAAAGCGGATTTACGCCAAACTTACGCTACTTACGCCAAAAATTCAAGCGCATTATAGGGTAACAGAAATCGGCACCTGCCTTAAAAGCAGGTGCCGATTTTACTTATTTTCGTTTCCGTTTTCCCTTGCCGTGGGTCATGGTTGTTTTCCCACGCTGACTGATGGGAGTTTTCAGGTGCTTGGACAGCTTCAGCACCTCGATCAAGTTGACAAACTGTTCCATCGTAATGGCATCATAATCAATCCCCAATGTGGCAAGCAGTGCTTTTGCTTTCTTTTCCTCGACGCTCCCCTCAAAGTTCATCGCATCCTGCAACTGACCCTGCACGGTTGCGACAAGGGACGTTTCATCCGCAGTCATGGTGTCGGGACGATGTTCATTCCGAATATCACGGAGAATACCTTTCAGATCGTCCGCAATCAGACTTCCGAAATACTCATCCTCTCTAATCTGCGCAACTTCCAGCGTCCGCAGGTGTAGGTCATTTTCCTCGCCGCCGTTTTTCATCAATGCCATCTGCCGGACGGCTTCCAGCACGGCGTTCATGTCGTTGACCCGCATATCTGCGATCCGGTCAACGTAAATTTCGGCGTCCAGCATAAACCGCTGGAAATCCTTGTGGCAGATCAGCTCCGACAGCAGTCGGTGATTGAACTTGCCCGTTCTCAATACTTCGATTGCATCATCACCCAAATGCAGAGCGTCCAGTTCTGTGTTTGGGTGATTTTTTTGTTCTGTCAGCCCCAGCAGATAATCGGTGGACACGCCGTAGAACTTTGCCAGCTCCACCATGCTGAACGGGCTGATGTCCTTGAAATCGTCGGCTTCGTATTTTCCCAGCGCGGACTTTGAAATGCCTGTTTCCGCAGAAAGCTGTTCCAGTGTCAGACTGCGCTCTACGCGCAGGTCTTTAAGCCGTTCCTGAATGGTGAGTTTTGGCTGCATAGCGGTGTCCTCCCTTCAAATTCCTGCCTTTCTCCGGTCTTGTCCATAAGCGTGGAAATCTGCGTTTTTCGGCGCGTTTTCCGACCTCTTGGATATACGGGAGAGGGCTATATTTTTCGCTAAAATGGTCTTGCAATCGCACCTGAACCTTGAAAATTGCATGACCGTCCGAACGGGATATGTTCTCTGGCGAAGTGCCGCATCCAGCGCACCAAGGAGAACAAAACGCCGGAAGCGATCCTCCGGGCAGGAACGACGTTCGGAAAGAGCGGCAAAATCAAACGTAAAAATCAAAGCAAGTGAAAACGGCGAAATAGTTTTCTGCTCTGTGCGGTTATCTGCATGGAACAGAGCGCTATCCAACAGCGAATGGCGTTTGCTGTCTGGTTTGACATTTCGCCGCTTCACGCAAAGACACACCAAACGGCAAAAGCGGAAGGTGCCGCCTGTGACCAACGCATCATCGACGGTATTTCCAGCGAAAAGCCGTACATCAAAAATCAGCGCCCTATGGTGAATAGGTGTCACGATTTGACAAACCCATTTTACCATAGAGCGCATCGAAAAAACAGGAGGAAAGTTTGAATATGAGAAAATCTGAAACCTATCGCAACGAGATCAAGTCCTACATCGTCCGCACCGGCATGACCATGACCGAGGTGGTGGACTACCTCTCCGATGAATACGGCTGGAGCCGCAGCGTTCCCAATCTCTCCGGCAAACTCAAGCGCGGTTCGCTCCGCTATGGCGAGGCGGTAGAGTTGGCGGACGCGCTGGGGTATGACATCGTGTGGCAAAAGCGGTAACAACTTCCGAAATGGTAGTTGCTGCTTTTTTTATGCAGGAGGTTTTATGAGAACAGGGCTTACCAAAAAGCAAAAGACAACCGTGATTTATTTTGACGAGCATAGCCGCATGATCGAGGTGCAGACCCACAACACCGATCTCAAAAAGCGGCTGACGGCATTTGCGGCAAAGTACCCGCAATGCTGCCGCCAGACCGACGATGATGAGCAAGGCGGGCTGACCTTTGA
>OLXI01001739.1_pt1 | contig 10112 bp, 6 predicted proteins | sample 1674181 | NCBI WGS metagenome assembly OLXI01 (sample SAMEA103958148, study PRJEB25191) | human gut metagenome | reverse complement strand
GAGTATTTGGCAATGTTACCGACGAAAGTTTTTCACAATGATAAAATGACATTGAGCCTACTTTCTTTACTGTATTCGGAATTGTTACTTTAGTTAAATTTTTAGCGTTACTGAAAAGATTGTCTGCTACTGTTGTTGCACCGTTTTCGATTGTGGCTGTTTTTAGTCCCGAATCTTCAAACACATCAATGCCTGCTTTGGTTACAGTCTTCGGTATTGTAATTGTTGTGAGCGCTGTTGTTCCGTTAAATGCGCTATAGCCGATTTCGGTAAGAGTATTTGGCAATGTTACCGATGATAGACTTTTACAACCGTAGAATGCCATTGAACCGACAACTTTTATTGTATTTGGTATTTTAACAGAAGTTAATGTGCTATTGTTGTAAAAAGAATTATCAGAAATTTTTACAACATTTTTATTTAAAATTTGTGACGGAATTGTAATATCGGTTGCTATACCCTTATATCCCGCAATATTTACGGTATCATCTGAATTTACAGTATATTCATAGTTGCCGCTTATAAAAATAGTTGCCGCATTTGCTGTAATTGAAATCACAGATAACCCGCTTACAGCTAAAACCACAGCAATAATTGATGCTAAAAATTTTTTCATTTATTTTCTCTCCTTGTCATTATGACAAAATATTTTATATACTTCTCAATATACAATAAAAATAATAGCAAATATGAAATTTACTGTCAATACAAAATTGTGCAATTCAGTTACATATACAATCATCAAAAATATAAATTTTTTTATTTGTCAACTTTAACACAAAAAAGTCACATCATTGCATAAGCGAAAAGTATTTGTGGGCTTTGCCCACAGCCTTTGAAAAGGTTGACCAAACTTTTATAATTGCTTGGAAAATCAATTTGCTAAACCATAATTTATTAATGCTATCTCAAATAATCTTATAGTCTTTGACCGAAAACAAGTCAAAGGCTATATATTTTTCTCAATATTACTTTTCAAAATCAATTGAAAGGCTCTTTTTGTCGGAAGTAAATTTACGGCACGCTACCCCTGCCGACTGCAACATTCTTTTAGACGCAACAGTTGCGGCGCTGTCGGCATATTTATCATAAAGATAAACAACCTCTGCTATACCCGACTGAATAATGGCTTTTGCACATTCGTTGCAAGGAAAAAGGTCAACATACAGCCTTGCGCCCTTAAGATTTTTGCCTCTTGCATTAAGTATAGCATTAAGCTCAGCGTGTACCACATAGCTGTACTTTGTGTCTTCACCATCTCTGCACCACGGATAATCGTCATCGGAACAACCGAAAGGAAAGCCGTTGTAACCTGTGGAAAGAATGATATTGTTATTGTCTACAATACACGCACCTACTTGAGTGTTCGGGTCTTTACTGCGCTTTGAGGCAAGAATAGCCACACCCATAAAGTATTCGTCCCATGAAATATAGTCTTTTCTCTTCATATTATCTTTATTCTCCTTATCAATAACCTGATTTTTTCAAGTCTGCAAGTATCTGCACATAAAATTCTCTTATGTCAAAGTCCTTAATATTTTCACGGTTAAGGTCAATCATATCTCCGTGAGAAATACCTCTTTTACCTTTTGTAGTAATGTATGTATATTTTTCGCCCCAGGCAAAGGAGTTTTCTGAAACCAAGCCGTCATTCTCGCCGTCAAAATATTTTACAAGATTGTATGAAAAGTTAAGCGGAAATTTTCCGCCCGACGCTCTGTTCAGCTTTGAGCCAAAGCTCTGATAATAAACCTTCGGTGAGTCAAATACATCAGCGTTAAGTTTCGTACAATTTGCCTGCGTAAGGTCGGTTACGGCAGAGATGAAGTCGGGATTTTTGTCGCCAAACTTTAAAAGTGCGTTATTGTATGCAAAAGCAATTTTGTTTTTAACATTAGGTGAAACTTTTGTTAAAAGATAGTCGGCAAAACCGCAGCCACGATGCGGAGTGTTTATTGTGGTGAGCGATGCTGTCATATCTTCAACGCCGTAACAGGCAATCGCCTTTCTGCAATCAAGCCCGCCCTTTGAATGAGCAATAATGTTCAGCTTTTCACAACCTGTTTCCGCAACGATTTGTTTAATTCTCTCGGCAATCTCTTTGGCGCTGTCATCTACAGATGCGGCCGATTCGTGATTACCGTAGTAAATTTCTGCGCCGTTTGCAATAAGCTCTGCCGGCACTCTGCCCCAATAATTGAAATATGCGCTGTCACGAAAAAACACACCGTGCACAAGCAACACAGGGTATTTTGTTTTGCAAATTTTCTCATTAATTCTTTTTCTGTCTTGTTCGGCTTTATCAATCTCAAAATTAACCTCTTGCATAGTTATTTTTATAATAACGCCAAGACAAAATAAATTTACAATCGGAATAAAACCGCAAATTATTCCGATAAACCTATGCTTTATGCCAAGTTGAACCGATGTGCAATAAACGGAAATGATACCGTTCCAAAACAGTATAAACTCCGCAAGCAGAGCACCTCCAAGGCACAGCGCCCATTTTACCCAATTGTCAGGTAACATTTGAAAAGCCGACTGAATATAAATCACACTTGAAAGCAGAGTTGTTATTAAAAATTGCAAGAGCAATTCACTGCCGTGTGCAATCATTCTGAATTTAAAAGACGGATAGCCGCCTTTTGCAACAGACGGAAAAACATTTGCGGCAACAAACGCAAAAACACTGATAAGCGGCAAATACCACCTGTCAAGCATCTCTGCAAGAAAAATGCCGTTAATACCGACCATAAGCATAAGCGTGAGCAACAGCCTATAAAAGAATGTAAACACTCCGGATTTTTTCATTAAATCACCCGTTTTTATAATAACACGCACACACAAAAATTGCAACAAAAAAGCGGATGCAACTAATGCAACCGCTTTAAGATAATTATTTAATTACACCATAAGACTGCAGACGAGATCTGCATATTCGCCGGGATTTTCAATTGGAAGTCCTGCAATGAGGAGAGCCTGATCGTAGAGAAGCTCTGCGTACTTCTTTGCTTTTTCAATATCCGTCTGCACTGCGCTTTCCATTGCCTTTACAGCCGAGTGATTCATATTAAGCTCAAGCACTCTCTGTGCTTTCATACCGCTGTCAGGCTGAACCGCATTGAAGTATTTTTCCATTTCAAATGAAATGCCGCCCTTTGCGGTAAGGCAAACAGGGTGAGAAACCAACTTTTTAGACGCAACAACTTCGCTTACCTTGTCGCCGAGTGTTTCTTTTACAAAAGTAAGGATTGCACTGCTGTCCTTTTCTTCCTCTTTGTTTTCATCATTCTCAATACCGAGGTCATCGTTTGTAGCCGAACAGAAACGCTTGTCCTTGTACTGCATAAGAGTCTGGAGTGAGAACTCATCAATTTCTTCTGTACAATAGAGGATTTCGTAACCCTTTGAACGCAAAAGTTCTGTCTGCGGGAGATTGTCAATTGAAGAAATGTTCTCGCCGACTGCAAAGTAAATAAACTTCTGATCCTCTTTCATTCTGTCAACATATTCCGAAAGAGTTACAAGTTTTTTCTCTGTAGAAGAGTAATACATAAGTAAGTCTTGTAATTCTTCTTTATGCATACCGTAGTCGGCAGATACTCCATACTTAAGCTGTCTGCCAAAGGCATTGAAGAACTTTTCATAATTTTCCCTGTCATTTGCAAGCATTGAAGTAAGCTCGTTCTTAATCTTCTTCTCAATGTTCTGTGCAATAGTAATAAGGTGACGGTCATGCTGGAGCATCTCTCTTGAAATGTTAAGAGAAAGGTCTGCACTGTCAACAATACCCTTTACAAATCTGAAATGTTCAGGTAAAAGCTCCTCGCAGTTTTCCATAATAAGAACACCGCTTGAATAAAGCTGAAGTCCCTTTTTGTATTCCTTTGTATAGTAATCGTAAGGTGCCTGTGACGGAATGAAAAGCAATGCTTTGTATGTAACAACACCCTCTACGGAAGTTACGATTGTATGCAAAGGCTTGTCCATAGCCATAAACTTTTCACGGTAAAAATTATCGTACTCCTCCTGCTTAACATCTTTCTTTGCTCTTTGCCAGATTGGGAGCATACTGTTAAGAGTTTCGGTTTCTGTATAATCCTCATACTCCGGTTTTTCGCTGTCCTTGGTTTCTTCCTTAACTCTGCTGTGAGTCATATCCATCATAATCGGATAGCGGATATAGTCGGAATACTTCTTGATAAGTCCCTGGATTCTGTACTGCTCAAGGAACTCATCATAGTTTTCTTCCTCTGTATTGTCCTTAATTTCAAGTACAATTGTTGTACCGATTTCGTCCCTCTCTGTTTCGGTGATTTCGTAACCGTCTGCGCCGTCAGATTCCCACTTGTAAGCTGTGTCACAGCCGTATTTCTTAGTAACAACGGTAATTTTCTTTGCTACCATAAAAGCGGAGTAAAAGCCGACGCCGAACTGACCGATAATGTCAATATCGTCCTGCTTTTCGCTCATTTCCTGCTTAAACTTGTATGAACCCGAAGATGCGATTGTGCCAAGGTTGTTTTCAAGGTCGTCTTTATCCATACCGATACCGTTATCGGTAATTGTAAGTGTACGGTTTTCCTTGTCGGGCTTTATAAAAATCTTAAAATCATCTCTGCTCATATTAAGCTTATCGTCTGTAAGTGCAATAAAGCAAAGCTTATCAATAGCATCGCTTGCATTTGAAATAAGCTCTCTAAGGAAAATCTCCTTATGAGTATAAATTGAATTAATCATCAGGTCGAGAAGTCTTTTTGACTCTGATTTAAATTCTTTCTTAGCCATAAAATTACTTCCTTTTTAATTAATAATGCGTACTACATTCTTTCGTACTAATATTATATTATACATCATTTTGGTTAAATTTTCAATAGATAAAGTATTGGTTATGTGTAGCATAAATAAAAAGCAATACCGTACATATCATACAGTATTGCTTTTATATTCGTCATATTGCTTTTTAGTCCTTTATAAACAACTGATCCCAATAATATTTATATTTAGAATTATTATCGATATAGCAAGAAACACCGATTTTTTCATAAGTTTTGCTCATAATACTTGCTCTGTGACCTTCCGAATTCATCCATGCATTCACAACATCCTCCGGTGTTGAATATCCTGATGCAATATTCTCAGCCGCATTAGTGTAAGATACATTGTTTTCCTTAAGAATTGTTGACCATTTTGTACCGTTAGGTCGTTTATGATCAAATAAAGTAACTGTTTCTTTTGCACGAATATCAGAAAGACCGTTAAGTGTATCATCTTTTTTCAGCGGTTTCAGTCCCTCTTTGGCACGCTCAATATTTACAAGTTCAATAACCCTGTCAGCAAATTCTCTGTTATAGCTTGTTGTAGGTTCAGGCTCAGGCTCAGGATCGGGTTCGGGATCAGGATCGGGCGTGGGATTCGGTTTAACCGGTACAGTTACTTCTGAAATAATCATCTGCGCTTTCGTTACATCCTGAACATCAATTTTGCCGTCGTTGTTATAATCGGCAATTTCTTTCTGCGTATCGTTAAACTGATCTTTTCCCGAAATGCCTAACTGCAAATATGTAACATCCTGTACATCAAACTTACCGTCAAGGTTTATATCATACTCGTCCGAATCGGAAATATCTTTGTAAGCGGTATTAATAACATCAAGAATAGTATTCAGCTTTTTTTCTGCTTCATCATCGTTAAGATAATCGTCAGCTTTTTGTTTATTAATTTTTACTTTAACGCTGTCGATAAGGTCATTTTTCTTAACATTAAGCAATCTTGCAAGATTGCCTGTTTTGTCTGTTTTTTGGGTATCGGCTATTCCGTCATAGCTCACATAATTTAATAAATAATCTGCCAAAAGATCGGCATCGGTCACACCGTCAGGTAAAGCAGAACCTATTACCTTGCTTGTTGTAGTAATTGCTTTTGCAGGGCCGCACTCGGGATGATTCTTCCATGCCGCCTCTGTACATGTTTTAGAACTGTCATAAGGATTTTCCAATAAATTACCTGTAACATAGCAGGTATCGCCAAGGCAGTTGCCGTTCATAATTGTGTTATATGTCTGCATACCTGTGTCTGCACTGAAAATTACGCAATAGTAATTGTGGTCGCCCGACTGCTCAATTTCGTCGGAATTACCTGTTCTTACAACATTATAGGAGTACAAACCGTTTCCTTCATTAACACATTTTTCACTTTTTGACTGCCATGTTGTCCATTCTCCCGTACCGTCAGCTCTCCAGATATGGCAATAAATCCTCATATAGTTTTTCCATCCTGTTGAGTTAACATCAAAGTAGATCTTTGTGCCTTCGCCTACATTTTCATCGGTGCTTGCTGCCGACACTGCCAATCCGCCCATAGCAAGCATTGACATAGGCACTGTAAGTGCAAGTGCGGAAGCAGTAATACCTTTTAATAATTTATTATGTTTCACATTATCAACCTCTTTGTAATTTTGATTTAATATTCCGCATTTTTTCAAAATATTATATTAATATGTTACAACAGTTGATAATATATGTCAATAGTAATTCAAAATTTCACCAACGAAATTTTGTGCATTATTTTGTTGAAAATATGTGAGCAACAAAGTGTGTAGCACAAAAAAGGCTCCGTCAAAAGACGAAGCCTTAAATTTGTGAAAATATTAAGCTATACGATTAAGCCTTACCGACTGAACCGAAGAGTTCCATTTTCTCTTTAACAGTAGCCTTGATAGCCTCTGCACCCGGAGCAAGGAGCTTTCTTGGGTCAAAGCCCTTACCCTCTAAGTCCTTACCTGCCTCAACATACTTTCTTGTAGCATCGGCAAATGCAAGCTGGCACTCTGTATTTACATTGATCTTTGAAACGCCGAGTGAAATAGCCTTCTTGATCATATCAGCAGGGATGCCTGTACCGCCGTGGAGAACGAGTGGCATATCGCCTGTAAGCTGCTGAATCGCATCAAGAGTTTCAAAGCTAAGGCCCTTCCAGTTTGCAGGATACTTACCGTGAATGTTACCGATACCTGCAGCGAGCATTGTTACGCCGAGGTCAGCAACCATTTTACATTCCTTAGGATCTGCGCACTCGCCCATACCGATAACGCCGTCTTCCTCACCGCCGATTGAACCAACTTCAGCCTCAAGTGAAAGACCGAGAATATTACAAGCAGCTACGAGTTCCTTAGTCTTAGCAATGTTCTCTTCGATTGGGTAGTGAGAACCGTCAAACATAATTGAGCTGAAACCTGCCTTAATGCAAGCCTTAGCGCCTTCGTATGAACCGTGATCAAGGTGGAGAGCAACCGGAACAGTAATGTTAAGCTCTTCGAGCATACCGTTTACCATACCAACGACTGTCTTGTAACCGCACATATATTTACCTGCGCCCTCAGATACACCGAGAATTACAGGTGAGTTAAGCTCCTGAGCAGTTAAAAGAATTGACTTTGTCCACTCAAGGTTATTGATGTTGAACTGACCAACTGCATAGTGGCCTGCTTTTGCTTTTGTAAGCATTTCTTTAGCGTTTACTAATGGCATATTAATCTTCCTTTGTAGTAAATTTTCGGAACAAAAAATATAGTCGCTCCGAGTTACTTTTATTATACAATAAATCATTTCAAATATAAAGTCTTTTGCAAAATTTTTTTGGTTTTTTGAAGAAATTACAGGAAAAATCTTGTAAAATCACCTAATTTTCAATATATACTCACATAAGCGTGATATAATTTTGTTGCTTTTAAAACAATAAAGATATATAATACTTATGAAAGCTATAAATTAGTAATTCATAATTAAAAAGTTTGCAACATATAAGTTTGACTTAATTATTTTATATAATTACGAATTATGCATTACTAATAAGGAGATATTTTTATGGATAATAATTTCAATTCTAATAATCAGTTTGAACCTGAAAAGCCTTTTACCGAAAAACCGACCGAGCCGCAGCCTGCGCCTGTTTTTGAAACCGAAAATACAGAAAACAACGCAGAAACGACTAACGAACAATCGGTAACACCGCAGTATCGAAATTTTGAGCCTGAAAAACCGTTTGAAAATGGATTTTCTCAACCTCAGCAACCGCAAAATGACTTTGCTCCTCAAACACCGAATTTTGAACAGCCGCAGCAAAACGGATATTATCAAAACAACGGCTGCAACGGACAATACAACCCAAACTTTAATCAGCAGTATAATCCGAATCCGCAATATCAACAGCCGTTTAATCCGCAACCGCCTCAATATCAGCCGTACGGCAATCCGCCGGCTGGCGGCAGACCTGTGTATCAGCCTCAGCATGGACCATACGCTAATCCACAGCAGCAATATTCTCAACCGTACGCACCACAGTATCAACAATATCAACCGCAGTACGGACAGCAGAATTATCAACAGCCAAACTTTAATCAACAGCAATACGGACAGCCTTATGTGCCGCAGCAAAAGCCGCCTGTTGATTATTCAAATACATACGCACAACCGCCAATGCCGAATATGCCACGCAAAAAGATGACACCCGGCATAATTGTAATAATAGTTGTGCTGTCATTGCTTTGTGTAGGCAGTATCTGCGGAATGATTGCCTATGTTGCGTCAAATTCAAACGACAACAAAAATAATACAAATAACAGCTATACATTTACATTACCGAGCGGCAGTCCGTACTTTAACAATGACAGTTCAAGCGCTCAAGAGCATAATGAATCCGATTACAGCAACAAGACAAATTCTTCTTATGAGGGAATTGACTTAAAAGCTAAACCGAGCGATGCCAAAGATTCCAAATACAACACCGAATATGCAAGCAAAGAAGTAACAGATTCTATTGTCGGCGTTCTTTGCTATTCAGACGAAATCACAGATGATTCACAGTGCACTTCGCAGGGCAGCGGAATTATAATTACATCAGACGGTTATGTGATTACAAATGCTCATGTAGTTGGCAACAGCAAAACTCTCTACCTTATACAGGTCGTTACTTCCGACGGCAAGCAGTACAAAGCAGGTGTTGTTGGTTACGATACACGCACAGACCTTGCTCTTTTGAAAATGGACGATGCAAGCGGACTTAAGGTCGCAAACTTCGGTAACTCCAAAGATGTTTCACTTGGTGAAAGTGTAATAGCTATAGGTAATCCCGGCGGAGTTAAGTATAACAACTCAATCACTCAGGGTATTGTATCTGCAGTTGACAGACAGAGCAGTATTACGACAAATGTAAAATTCATTCAGACAGATGCAGCCATTAACCCCGGCAATTCCGGCGGCGCTCTTGTAAATATGTACGGTCAGGTAATCGGAGTTTCATCCGCAAAAATAGCCGCTACAGATTATGAGGGTATGGGCTTTGCAATTCCTTCTGCCACAGTAAAAGATGTTATTGATGACATTATGAAATACGGCTATGTGCAGGGCAGAGTAAAAATTGGCGTTACAGGTGAAAATGTACAGAGCAGTGGAAACACGCCTGCGGGCATTGCGATTTACAGCATTGACGAGGACGGTCCTTGCGCAAACACAGACCTTAAAGAAAACGATATTATCACAGGTGCCGACGGCAAAAAGGTAAGCAACTTCGCCGAATTCTATGATATACTCGAAAGCCATAAAGCAGGCGATACAATTGAGCTTGAATATTACCGCAGCTCAAACGGTAGTACAGATAAAGTTACCATAACATTGCAGGAAAGCAAGTAATAAAATTATATAATCATAACGACCGCTGTCCGATAATGACAGCGGTCGTTTTTTAAATTATATAACAAGTGGCTTTTCTTGTTGCTGTCGCATTTAAAGGGTAACACCGTTGTGTTTAGGCTGCCAAACAGCTTGCAGTTTGGCTATCGTTAGATTGTGTAAACGCAAAGTATTTGTGGGCTTTACCAACAACCTCAATCGTTGAAAAGGTTGACTAAACTTTTATAATTAATTGGCAAAGCAATTGTTAAATCGTAATTTACCAAACCTTTAATAAAAATGGTTCTTTATCAAAAGTTGGGGTAAATTGTGGTTTAGAGGAGTGTCGGTTGGGCATTGAAATTTAGCTAACGCTAAATTATCCTCCTAAAAGCAAAAAAGTTTACTCAATTTTTTCAAAAATTGCGGGTTTGGGCAGCGCCC
>OLXI01001736.1_pt1 | contig 10131 bp, 9 predicted proteins | sample 1674181 | NCBI WGS metagenome assembly OLXI01 (sample SAMEA103958148, study PRJEB25191) | human gut metagenome | reverse complement strand
GAATTGTCACAACCATGCAGCAGTATTCCGGGAACAGCTACGCGCACAAGGAGAGCGGCATGACCTCCCAGATAGTCCTCAAGTATCCTGAGCAACCCTGCTCGCCCGAAGACATGCAGGACCTTTCCTGCCCCAACCTTTTCCTCAACCGGGAAATCAACTGGCTGGACTTCAACGCCAAGGTTCTGGACGAGGCCCTCTCGCCCCAGCAGCCCCTGCTGGAACAGCTCAAATTCCTTGCCATCTTCTACAACAACCTCGACGAATTCTTCATGGTCCGCGTGGCCAACATCCTGCGCCAGTACCGCAACGGCGCCCCCAACGGCTCGGCCGACCGCATCACGCCGGCCAAGCAGCTGGCCGAGATACGCCGCCGCACCCTGCTGCTGACCTCACGCGCACAGAGCCACTGGCTCAAGAACCTGGCCCCGCAATTGCTGGAAAGGGGCGTGCGCATCGTGCGCTACACCGATCTTTCGGAAAAGCAGCGCCGCTTCCTGGACGGCTATTTCCGCAACGAGATCTATCCCGTGCTCACGCCCCAGGCCATCGACCCGGGGCACCCCTTCCCCACCATCTCCACCACCTGCCTCAATTTCATCATCCAGCTGCGCAACCGCGACAACGAATCGCGCTTCGTGCGCCTGAAGTGCCCCAACAACCTCTCGCGCTTCATCTTCATCCCGCGCAACAAGGAGGCCAAGACCTACGCCTCCCTGGGCTTCGACCCCAACGTGCGCGGTGATGACATCGTGCTGCTGGAAGACCTCATGGCCCAGTATCTGGGCCTGCTCTTCCCCGGCCATACGGTGGTCAGCTCCGCCCTGTTCCGCATCACCCGCAACACCGATCTTGAGATCGAAGAGGACGAGGCCGACGACCTGCTGGAAGCCGTGCGCGACCTGGTGGAACAGCGCCGCTTCGGCGACGTGGTGCGGCTGGAGATCGCCCACAAGGCCTCGCGCGAGCTGGTGGACTTTCTGGCCCGGCGCCTGCGCCTGCAGCCCTTCCAGATCTACCGCATCAAGGGGCCCATGGGCTTTTCCGAATTCATGACCCTCTATAATGTGGACCGGCCCCAGCTCAAGACGCCCGGCATCCAGGGGCACATCTCGCGCCTGTTCCAGGAAGGCGACATGTTCGGCCACCTGCGCAAGCGGGACGTGGTGCTCTTCCATCCCTACGACAGCTTCAAGGCCGTGCTGGACTTCATCCGCCGCGCCTGCGAGGACCCCAACGTCCTGGCCATCAAGCAGACCCTGTACCGTGCGGGCAACGATTCGCCCATCGTGCGCGCCCTCATCGAAGCCCGGCGCCGCGGCAAACAGGTGGTGGCCGTGGTGGAGCTCAAGGCCCGCTTCGACGAGGAGCGCAACATCACCTGGGCCGAAGAGCTGGAAAAGGAAGGCGTCAACGTGGTCTACGGCTTCATCGGCCTGAAGGTGCACGCCAAGCTCTGTCTGGTGGTGCGCCGCGAAGCCGGACACATCACGCGCTATGTCCACATCGGCACGGGCAACTACAATGCCTCCACGGCCAAGATCTACACGGACATGGGCCTCATCACCTCCAATGAGGACATCTGCGCCGACGTCACCGACCTGTTCAACGTCATGACCGGCTATGCGGACCGCGACCTGTACCGCAAGCTGCTGGTCTCGCCCCAGGCCATGCGCGGCCCGCTCATGGAGATGATCCGCCGCGAGATCGAGCTGCACAAGCGCTAAGGCAACGGCGAGATCATCTTCAAGTGCAACCAGCTTGTGGATGCGGGCATCATCCGCGCCCTGTACCGGGCCTCCATGGCCGGTGTGCGCGTGCGTTTGCAGGTGCGCGGCATCTGCTGCCTGCGCCCCGGCCTGCCGGGCATCAGCGAGAACATCACGGTCACCAGCATCGTGGGCCGCTTCCTGGAGCATTCGCGCATCTACTGGTTCCATGCCAACGGCGAAGACATCATGTACATCGGCAGCGCGGACCTCATGCCGCGCAACCTCGACCACCGCATCGAGGTCCTGACCCCCATCCTCGATCCCGAACTGCGCCGCAAGATCCGCGAGGACATCCTCGAAGTCCACCTGGCGGACAACGTCCAGACATGGCAGCTGCAGGCCGATGCCACCTATACGCGGCTCAAGCCCTCCAGCAAGGAGGCTGCCGTCAACGCGCAGGAACGCATGATCGCCCAACATATCAGCAGGGACGATATCTGATCCCAAGGAGCTTTCATCATGGCTACCAAAAAACGCCCCGCCGGCAAGACCGGCAGCAGCACCAGCCGCAGCCGGCAGCAACGCCAGGGGCAGAGCTCTACCACCGCCGCCGCTCCCCGCAACGACAGCGCCGAACTTCTCCAGGCTTCCCTGCCCGGCACGGCCACGCCGCAGCCTGCTCCCGAAGCCGCCGAAGCGCCTGCCATGACGCCGGTCGTCGCGGAAGAGGCTGCCCCGGAGCAGCCGAAGGAGTGCGCGGCCGCTGCCCCCGAAGTGCAGACAGGCTGCCCTGAAGAAACGATGAAGGAGGAAGCGGTCCCCGCCGAAGAGCCCGAACGGGCTCCGGCCGAAGCGCCCGTGACGGCGCAGGAAGCTCCGGCGCCGGACGCCGGAGCGGAGCAGGAAGCCGCAACTCCCCAAAAGAAAGCCAAGAAAAGGGACAAGGAAGAAAAAAAGGCCAAGACGGGCAAGAAGCGCGTCAAGGTCGCCGGGCCCGAAACGGCCGATGCCGCTCACGACTGGACGCCCCTGCCCTGCGAGGCCCTGCTGGAGCATCTGCTGCCGGGCAGCCCCGAGCTGGAGGCCACCCGCCGTCACGGCCAGCATGTGGCCCATCTGGCGGAACAGCTCTTCGATCAGCTCCAGCCCCTGCACGGTCTGGACGGTCGCTGGCTCTACCGCCTGCGCATCGCCTGCTGCCTGCATGACATCGGCTTCGCTTCCGGGCGCAAGGGCCACCACAAAAAGGGCATGCGCATCGTGGAGCAGGACACCAGCCTGGCCCTGCTGCCCGAAGACCGCTCCCTGGTGGCCCAGCTGGTCCGTTATCACCGCAAGGCCTGGCCCGCCATGCGCCACCGCCGTTTCGCCGCCCTGGGCAAGAAGGACCGCGAGGCCCTGAACAAGGCCGCGGCCCTCATCCGCATGGCCGACGCCCTGGATTACCGCCACATGGAAGCCGTGCGCGACGTGGCCATCGACCTGCAGCCCGGCAAGGTGGTGCTGACCCTGAGCGGCGCCCAGGACTGCGCCCCCGAGCAGGACCGCCTGCTGGTCAAGGGCGATCTGTTCATGCACATCTTTGGCGTGGAGCTGGAGTGCGTATGTCCCATCCTGTAGTCCCGGATCAGGCGGGGCCTGACGGGGAACGCGTCATCGGCATCATCGACCTGGGCAGCAACTCGCTGCGCCTGATGCTGGTACGCATCCTGCCCGACGGCTCGCACACGGTCCTCAACCAGGTCAAGAACATGGTGCGCCTGGGCGAAGGCGCCTTCGAGACGGGACATCTGCGTGAAGAGAGCATGGCACGGACCATCAACGTCCTGCGCGGCATGGCCGAGATGTGCGGCGTCTACGGCGCCTCGGAGGTCATCGCCATCGCCACGGCCGCCGTGCGCGACGCGGCCAACGGCCCGGACTTCATGCGCCGGGTCAAGGAGAAGACCGGCATCGACTTCCGCGTGGTCTCCGGCCGCGAAGAGGCCCGCCTCATCTATCTGGGCGTCTCCAGCGGTCTGGCCCATACCGAGAGCCTGCGCCTGTTCATCGACATCGGCGGCGGCAGTACCGAGCTGGTGGTGGGCAATTCCGAGGAATACCGCAACCTCGATTCCCTCAAGATGGGCTGCGTGCGCCTGTCCAACCTCTTCTTCGACAAGGACTCCGGCACCATCTCCGCCAAGCGCTACGCCGCGCTGCAGAATTACATCCGCAACAATGCCCTGCGCTCGTTCCAGCGCATCGCGGACTTCGTCATCGAAGAGGCCGTGGCCAGCTCCGGTACGGCCCAGAACCTGGCCGAGATCGCCGCGGCCCTGGATGCCGAGGATGCCGCGCGCACGGGCCGGGCCCCGCAGGAGTCCCGCGACGTGCTCAGTTACGGCGGCCTGCGCCGGGCCGTCAAGGAACTGTGCGGGCGCACCCTCAAGGAACGCCGCAGCGTGCCCGGCATCAATCCCAACCGTGCCGACGTCATCGTGGCCGGTGCGGCCATCCTCCAGACCATCATGGAGGACCAGGGCTTCGACAGCGTGCGCATCAGCAACCGCAACCTGCAGAACGGCATCCTGGTGGATTACCTGTCCACCCGCATGCCCCATGCCGACGGCAGCTTCCATCCCGTACGCAAGGAGAGCGTGCTGCATCTGGCGCGGCGCTGCCGCTTCGAGGAACGCCACTCCCGCCATGTGTCGCGCCTGGCCCTGGATCTGTTCGACAGCGCCAAGGCCATGGGCCTGCACGACTCCGGCGACCTGGCCCGCGAGCTGCTGCACTATGCGGCCCTGCTGCACGACATCGGCATCTTCATCTCCTTCTCGCGCCACAATGCCCACAGCCACTACCTGATCCGCAACACCGAGCTGCTGGGCTTCACCCGCCGTGAAGTGGACATCATGGCCGCCCTGACCTACTTCCACCGCAAGCGTCCCTCCAAGAAGGTGCCGCTGTTCATGGAGTTCGACCAGGAGACCCGCGAGGAGATCCGCCTACTCTCCCTCTTCCTGCTGCTGGCCGAGCGCATGGACAAGAGCCATCGCCAGATCGTGCGCACCGTCCGCTTCGAGGCCCGCAAGGAAGGCGGCCTGCAGCTCTCGCTGCGCGCCCCCGAGGAATGCCCCATCGAGCTGGATCTGGTGCGCGGCAGCGCCAAGCTGGTGCGCAAGGTCTTCCGGCAGGAGATCCCCGTGGAGGTGGTCAGCAGCTTCCGCCGCTGATCCCGCGCATCCCGTCACACGCCATGTCAGGGGCCCCGCACGACGCGGGGCCTTTTTTTCACAGGAGCGAACGCCAACCGTCATGGCTTTGCCATGCCCCGGGGCGCGGGCCGGTGTATCCTGCCGGGAAATCATCCCCCGGAGGTCTTGCCCATGGACGACGCCCAGCACCCAGCATTCCCTGCAACGCAAACTGGAACAGGAACGGCGGCACCTGGCCTGCCTGTGCGCCGGATTCGCCCTGCCCCACGGCCACGGTGACGAGGCGGACAACGCCCGCGACGAGATGGCGGAGCTGCTGGCCTGGAGCCACGCCAACCTGTGCGCGGCGCGCATCCGCGCCCTGGAGGGCCTGCTGGGCGACCTGCGGTGCAGCGGCCGCCGCCTGTGCATGGACTGCGGCGAAGAGATCCCCCTGTCCCGGCTGCTGGCCGTGCCCGGGGCCTGCCGCTGCCGCGACTGCCAGCAGCTGGCGGAAGAGGAAGGCCCGGTTTGCGACCAGCGCCCGCCCTTGCTGCCGGAAGGACTGTTGCCGCTGGCCGCTCCGCTGCGCTGAGGATTGTGCCTCACGGGACAGCACCCATCCCGCCCACGGCAGGCCCCTGGGCCTGCCGTTCCTGCAACAGCACACCAACCACTGTGAATAACTCGATTTATTGTTTGCAGCTTCGTTGACGCCCCGCCAGACATTTGGGCGCGGGCGTATCGTCGCCCGAAAAATCTCAAAAAATATTTTTTTACCATATCGACGGGCTCTGCCATTGTGGTGAGCCCCCCGCCCCATTGCAGCAACGGCCTGCCATGTCGTTCCTGCGACCCTTTTCTTCGTGTTCCCCCGATCGCTCACCTTTCATGACTGCCATGGATACCGCATATGCGTCCATGCTTATTTTATTATGAAAAAAAGAGTTCTCATAATACGTTACTTATGAAAAAATGCACATACTTTTGAATATATCCCTTCAAAATAAGACGTGAATAAAATCATATCATATTATGTTGTGAATTATAGTTTTTTATTTTTTCTGCATACAAAACACAAATACCATGGTATCTTGAGAAGAACAGGAGTGTATTACGTTTTGTAAAAGTATGTAACGACACAATGAGGGGAGAACGATGGCCAGCTGTGAACGACACGAACCGTCCTTTGTCCGGAAAAGCCTTTCCGCCCTGCCCGGTATCCTTCTGCTGACAGGCGTCGCCGTTTTTTCGTGGTTCATAACGCCGCGCCTCATCGCCCTGCATCCCTTCATGAAGTCCCTCAACCTGAGCGATTTCATCGTGGCCATCATCCTGGGCATGGTCATCTGCAATACCGTCGGTGTGCACGCCGTCTTCCGGGACGGCCTGCGCTTCTCCACCACCCTGACCAAGACCGGCATCGTGGTCATGGGCTGCAAATATTCTTTCGCCGGGCTCATCAAGACCGGCTCGGAAGCCATCATCATCATTTCCGTCTTTCTGTTCACCTCCGCCATCATCCTGATGTGGCTCTCCCGCCGCCTCAGCATGTCGCCTTCCCTGGGGGCCTGTCTGGCCGCCGGCCTGTCCATCTGCGGGGTCTCGGCCTGTGTGGCCATCGCCCCGGCCGTCAGGGCCAAGAATGAAGACATCGCCTACACCATCGCCGTGGTGCTCATGTTCGGCCTGCTGGCGCTCTTCATCTTCCCCTTCATCGGCCACTGGCTCGACCTCAGCCCCAACCAGTTCGGGGCCTTCGCCGGTGTGGGCATCGTCAATTCGGCCCAGGTGCTGGCCGCGGGCTTCGCCTTCAGCAATGACGCGGGCATCGTGGCCGGTGTGTACAACATCGGCCGCGTCATCTGTCTGCCCCTGGTGGTGCTGATGCTGGCCATCATGGTGGCCGCCGAGGACGCCAAGGTGCATTCCCAGCTGGCCAATACCAGCAAGATGCGCATCATCCTCGACAAGTTCCCGGTCTTCGTGCTGGGCTTCCTGGCCGTGGTCCTGCTGAACACCTTCGGCTTCATGAGCAAGGAAGAAGCCAAAATGGCCGGCAACTTCATGAACTGGTGCTTCCTGCTGGGCTTCTCCAGCATCGGCCTCACCACCCACCTCAGCGACATCAAGGCCGCGGGCCTTTCCGGTGCGCTCATCGGCTTCTGCGTGGCCTCGGTCAAGGCAGGCCTGGCCCTGCTGGTGGTCCTCTGCTTCCTGCAATGACGGACAGGCGTTGCAAGGGCCTGACGGGATGCACGCAAGGCCCCTGCGTCTCTTCCCGACGCGTTCGATGACCGGACGGCATCATCCCGGACGGAAGGCAACTTCTGATGCCGCCTGACGGAAAACCACAAAAACAGAAGGGACGGCTACGACATGCCCCCGGAGGACATCATGTGGAACAAGATCTCCAAAAGCAGACAACAGGACATCATCGTCATCACCTGCGGCCTCCTGCTGATCCTGCTGGCCAAGGTGCTGGCATGATCTGCTGTCTGGCTTCCGCCGCCTGCCCCCTGCGCGACACGGCCGCCCCGCTGGCCGCCTGTGGCGGACGGGAAGGCATCCGTGCCGTCTATGATGCCGGTATCGACCTCGGCCATTACGGCGAGGTGGACCAGCTGGCGCCCGCCGGAGCCATGGCGGAGTTCACGGCCTATGTGCGCCGCCAGAGCGAGGAGGAAGCGGAAGCGGCCTTCGCGCCGCTGCGGCAGGCCGCCCGCAGCCGGGGCGTAGAAATGCGCCTGCATGTGGTCTACGGCCCCAGTGCCGTACGCGATCTGCTGCGCCGCTGGGGGGAAGAAGAGACCGTGCGGGTCTTTGGCGGGGAAGGCATGTCCCTTGCCTGACTCCCGGCTGCGGGCCGGGCCATGCCCCAAAGACCTGCCACAGGGAGCGGGAAGGAGCGGAGGTTTCCTTCCCGCTTTTCTCCTTGCGAGAAGGCCGTGACAGAGGACACGCGGCAACGGCGCAAGGGAGCGGGCATGATTATCCGGATATGCGGCACGCGATGTGCTGCTCCGGGGCGCAGCCCGTACGGATGAAGGCCCGTATGGGCATCGGGAAGCCACCGGTAACGCCGGGACAGTCCCGCGAACCGGGACAAAGACAGGACGAAGGAAAAAGCGGGGAAAGAAGGAGGAAGAGCGGGAAGGCCCGCCCGATGGAAGCGCCCCCGGGCGGCTGCCCGCAAACGCGCGTCCGGCAAAAGCCCATAACGAAAAAAGGCTTGCAACTTTCGCTGCAAGCCTTTGAATTCCCTGGTGCCGAGGGACAGAATTGAACTGCCGACACGGGGATTTTCAGTCCCCTGCTCTACCAACTGAGCTACCTCGGCGTGAGGTGGTGTTGTTCGTCACAACAAAAATGCTTGTACAGATTTCCCTCCGACTTGGCAAGCATTTTTTTTCGTTTTTTGCCAAAAACTTGAAATTTTTTTGTCCAGCCTCCATACTGTTCCTGTCAGGACAGGCATTCTCCCTATATTTTCAGGCTGTTGCAGGCACATTTTTTTGTGCGCCCTGTCCGCGCCCCTCATCCCCACAGGATACCCATGGCCTTCCGCCCTTCTCTGCCTCCCTTCATCCTGGAATCCGCGGCCCTGCGCAGTCAGAGCGCCTGGACGCTCATGGCCCAGGCCCTGCTCACGGGCCTTGTCTCCGGCGGGGTCATCGGCCTGTTCCGCTGGCTCTATACCATCATCAATGGCGCCGTCCGCGCCCATATGGCCGGGCAGGATCCCTTCGCACCGGCCACGCTGGCCCTGATGGCCGCCGGGCTGCTGCTCATGGCCCTGACGGCCGGACTGCCAGCGGAACTGCCCGCCATGACCCTGGACATGCAGTGCGCTTCCGCCCTGGGAGCCCTGTCCCTGGCCTGGGGGCAGATCGCCAGCGGTCAGCTGGAGCTGGTGCTGTGCGGGGGCGTGGAATCGTCCTCCCTGCAGCCCCGACGGGTGTACCAGCCCTGGGACAGCCGGTACACTCCGGAAGGATATATGACCGCCCAGTTTTCTCCGGATACCCACAGCCCCCGGGCCATGCTGGAAGGGGCGGAACGGACGGCCCAGGTGTACGGGGTTTCCCGGGAGGAACTGGACCGGTGGGCGGTACGCAGCCACCGGAAGGCGGCGGAAGCCTGGGAGGAAGGACGGCTGGAACCCTGGGTGGTGTCCCTGTTCGGCAGTACCCGGGATGAAAGCATCCGGCCCCGGATGAACGGACGGCTGGCCCGGCGGATGCCCACCCTGTTCACCCGGGAGGAAACGGAAATCCTGCTGACCCCGGAAGAAACTGGCGGGAGAATGCTCCCCTACCCTGACGGCGGCTAATACCTGTCTGACCCAGGATGGGGCGGCGTTCCTGGTGCTGGCCTCCGGAGAAAAACTGGCGGAGTGGCGCCGGGCAGGAAAGCCGGTGCGCCCTCTGGCCCGGATCCTCCACTGCACGGCGGCAGGGGTGGATCCCCGGTTCAGTCCCCTGGGAGCCCTGGCAGTGGGGGAAAAGCTGCTGGAAGAAACCGGCCTGCCGGTGGAGGCCATCGATGATTTTGAATACAATGAAGCCTTTGCGGTGATCTCCGCCCTGTTTGCCCGGCAGTACCCCACCTGTACGGACCGATACCTGCCCTTGGGGGGTGCTCTGGCCTACGGCCATCCCTATGGGTGCAGCGGAGCCGTGCTGGTGCTCCATGCTCTGGCAGCCCTGGAGGGCCAGGAAGGAAAGAAAGCCCTGTGCGCCATTGCCGGTGCCGGGGGAACGGGAGCCGGGGTGCTCCTGGAAACGCTGTAGCAGAAAGAAGAAAAAAATGGATTATGCAAAAATACTGGAACAATGGGCCCGGATCCAGCCGGACAAACCCTGTCTGGTGGAAGAGGGACGGACCCTGACCTATGGCCGGATGGCCGCCCTGGCCCGGGCATACGGGAAAAAACTGGAAGGGCTGGGAATCCCCCGGCAGACGGTGCTGATCGTCCGTCAGGAACCGGCGGACCAGCTGGCCGCCTTTCTGGGGGCGGAACAGGCGGGCTGGGTGCCGGTGCTGGGACATCCGGATCTGTCCCCGGAAGGAGCGGAGGAACTGGCCCGGGTGCGGCAGATCGGCTGGATCGATGACGGGAACCTGCGGCCCGGCTGTGGGGACGCACCGGTGCCGGCACCGGAGTGGTGCATGGGAGTCCTGAGCAGCGGCTCCACTGGCCTCCCCAAGCTGATGTTCCGGACCTGGGAAAGCTGGGG
>OLXI01001734.1_pt1 | contig 10147 bp, 5 predicted proteins | sample 1674181 | NCBI WGS metagenome assembly OLXI01 (sample SAMEA103958148, study PRJEB25191) | human gut metagenome | reverse complement strand
ACAAGCGTGGTTCGTCGATGAATGGGGAAAACAGATTTTTTGCGGACACAACAAGGGTACTTTCCTTATATCGGGATTGAAGTCAAAGCAGGTGGCTGACGCAAAGGGAGGGATGTGTATGGAAAAGATTGAATTGAAGGAACAGTCTTTTTTATTGGAGGGGACTTATGCGCTTTTGAATTTATATACGGAAACTGCTTCGGGAGAGTATTATTTTACTCGGTCCTTACGTGGGTTCAGTCACATGATTCGTCATATAGAAGTGGACCATCAAGGGAATATTTGGGCGAAACATTTAAGGAATGGTTTGTATCGCTTTCGGATTGATTCGGATATGAAGCAGGTAAAGGATGTGCGGAAGTATGAGAGTTTGGGAGAAGTGAAAGGTGGGAGTTTTACTTTGTTCAAAATCAATGGTCGGGTAGTTTTTTCTAATGGGGAATATTTCTATACTTACGAAGATATGACTGATTCGATTGTTCCCTATGAAACAATGAATGAACAATTGATGGAATTGAAGGGAATCAAGACTGTGAGTCATGCGAACGGAGATTACTATTGGTTTGTGGGCGACAGGACTGTGTATTTGGTGAAGTGTGCGATAAATACTTTCAATATCGAACTTCGGATTCCATATTCTTTGTTTGACGGTCTGGCTGTGGAAGAACGAGGAAGCGTGGTTTATGACAAGAGAAATAATCATTCCTATCTTTGCCTGAACAATGCCATTGCCCGTATTGAGACGGATAGTTCTTCGTTGTATAAATCCCGAGTCAAACGTTCTTTATGGATTTCGGGAATGCGGGCTATTGATGAATTCAGTGGTGAGCGGAAAACATTGGTGGCGCAGCCGGGAGTCCGGGTGGAGTCCGAATTTAATACAGTGAGTTTTACCTTGTGTTATCCGGTTTATAGTGATTATACTTATAAGGTAAGATATAAGTTGGATGGCTATTCCGAACAATGGGTGCCCAGTGGACGCAGTTTGCAGAAAATGTATGCCCGTCTTCCTTATGGAAGTTATGTTTTTCGGGCGGAGATATATGATACTGGTAGAGTTTTGGCATCGGTAGAGTTTCCCTTTGAGATTTTGTCTCCGTGGTATTTGTCTTATTGGGCTGTGGGAAGCTACATTCTGATAGGGTTGTGCCTGCTGGCCTTGCTGCAATATATTGTTTATCGTTTTGTGAAGAAAAAGAAGGATCGTGTGATTGAGCAGCAGCGTGTAGCCCATCAGGCAGAGCTTGAACGGCAAGAGAAGAAGATTATCGAGTTGGAAAAGGAACAGCTTGAGGCCGATTTGCGTTTTAAAAGCAAAGAATTGTCCAGCGTGGTAATGATGAATATCGCTCATCAGGAGTTTTTGAATTCATTGAAAGAGGAGATACAGAAGCAAAAGTTGTCGGGACAGCATAGTCGTAAGAATTTGGATAAGCTTCTCGCTTTGGTTAACAATAATATAGTGTCTGATGAAGAGAGCTGGATAATGTTTCAAGCTAATTTTGACCGTATACATGAAAATTTCTTCCGGAATCTGAAACTTCAATATACAGATTTGACTTCAGGAGATTTGCGCTTTTGTGCATTGCTTCGCTTGAATATGCCGACAAAGGAGATAGCGAAGTTGCTCAACATTTCTACACGTGGGGTTGATGCTGCGAGATACCGGTTACGTAAGAAATTCAATTTGCTTCCGGAAGAAAGTTTGACTGATTTCCTTATAAATTTTAAATGACTGTTTTACAGTAAAATATTAATGGGGGAAGTACTAATATTGTACTTCCTATTTTGTTTTTTAGTGATGGATGTACTTTTATTGTAGTGCGGGATGTGGAGGTTGTCGCATGCTTTTCTTTTATTTGCAGCAAAATAATATTTCTATAAATTAAAAGCATGAAAGACATGAAGCATTTACTTTTCAAGTTACAATCATTTTTAGTCTTGTTGGTGTTTACTGCCGCTAGTGCGTATGCGCAGAAATCTCCGGTCGATATGAATCGTTTCATCGACGATTTAATGAAGAAGATGACCCTGGAAGAGAAAATAGGTCAGTTGAATCTGCCGGTTACCGGTGAGATTACGACCGGTCAGGCTAAAAGTAGTAATGTGGCCAAACGTATTCGTGCCGGTGAAGTGGGCGGGCTTTTCAATCTGAAAGGCGTGGAACGTATCCGCGATGTACAGAAGCAGGCGGTTGAAGAAAGTCGTTTGGGTATTCCTCTCTTATTTGGTATGGATGTTATTCATGGATATGAAACGGTGTTTCCCATTCCTTTGGGATTGTCGTGTACATGGGATATGAAGGCGGTTGAAGAATCGGCACGTATTGCAGCCATTGAGTCCAGCGCCGACGGTATTTGCTGGACATTCAGTCCGATGGTGGATATTTGCCGTGATGCCCGTTGGGGGCGTGTGTCCGAGGGCAACGGTGAAGACCCGTTTCTGGGAGCAGCCATTGCGCAGGCCATGGTACGTGGTTATCAGGGAAAGGATATGAGCCGTAATGATGAAATCATGGCTTGTGTAAAGCATTTTGCCTTGTATGGTGCCGGTGAGGCAGGACGTGACTATAATACAGTAGATATGAGTCATCAGCGCATGTTCAATGAATACATGTTGCCCTATCAGGCGGCGGTTGATGCCGGTGTGGGCAGTGCGATGGCCTCTTTCAATGAGGTCGATGGCATTCCTGCCACTGGAAACAAGTGGTTGATGACGGATATACTGCGTAAGCAGTGGGGATTTGACGGCTTTGTGGTGACAGACTATACTGGAATTGCTGAGATGACCGACCACGGTATGGGCGATACGCAGACTGTTGCCGCCTTGGCACTGAATGCAGGTGTGGATATGGATATGGTGAGCGATGCATTTGTAGGTACGCTCAAGAAGTCATTGACAGAAGGAAAAGTGACAGAAGAAGCAATTAATGTGGCTTGTCGCCGTATTTTGGAAGCTAAGTACAAGTTGGGCTTGTTCGATAATCCTTATAAATACTGTGATGTGAAGCGTGCCAAGAAGCAAATCTTTACCAAAGAGCATCGTGCTGTTGCGCGTAAGATTGCTTCGGAGAGCTTGGTGTTGTTGAAGAACGAGGGTAATGTGCTTCCGCTGGCCAAAAAAGGCACTATTGCTGTGGTAGGTCCGTTGGCAGACAGCCGCAGTAATATGCCGGGTACTTGGAGTGTGGCTGCTGTATTGAAGAATGCAACTTCTTTGGCTGAAGGTTTGAAGGCGGTAGCAGGCGATAAAGCCGAAATATTGACTGCGAAAGGCTGTAATTTGATGAGTGATGCCGAATATGAGAAACGTGCCACTATGTTCGGACGTTCTTTACACCGTGACAATCGTTCGGACAAGGAGTTGCTGGACGAGGCTCTTGCCGTGGCTGCCAAATCGGATGTTATTGTGGCTGCGCTCGGTGAGTCTTCGGAAATGAGTGGAGAGAGCAGTTGCCGCACGAATCTTGAAATGACCGACACCCAACGCATGCTGTTACAAGAATTATTGAAAACAGGAAAACCAGTGGTACTGGTACTGTTTACCGGTCGTCCGCTGGTACTGAACTGGGAGCAGGCAAACGTGCCGGCCATTCTGAATGTATGGTTTGCGGGCAGTGAGGCAGGTTTTGCCATCGGTGATGTACTGTTTGGTGATGTGAATCCGAGTGGGAAGCTGACTACGACTTTCCCGAAGAGCGTGGGACAGATTCCTTTGTTCTACAACCACAAGAACACGGGCCGCCCTCTTGCCGACGGTGCATGGTTCCAGAAATTCCGCAGCAACTATATAGACATAGACAATGAACCGCTTTATCCTTTTGGTTTCGGCTTGAGCTATACCACATTCTCTTATAGCGACGTGTCTTTGGACAAGACTAGCATGACGGATAAGGGCGAACTGACTGCTACCGTGACTGTGACCAATACGGGCAAGAGAGACGGTGCAGAAGTGGTTCAACTTTATATTCGTGACCTTGTGGGAAGTGTAACCCGTCCGGTGAAAGAGTTGAAAGGCTTTGAGAAGATTTTCCTGAAAGCCGGTGAATCTAAAAAAGTATCTTTCAAGATTACTCCCGAATTGCTGAAGTTCTACAACTACAATCTTGATTTTGTATGCGAGTCCGGTGACTTTGAGGTGATGATTGGCAGAAATAGCCAGGACGTAAAGAAAGCAGCGTTCAAGTTACTCTAACTGATTCTCAAGACGGCAATATGCAGCATTCGAGCCACTGCGTTGAGATGGCATTGTTGCTGCATATTGTCTACATCTTCACTGCAAACGTTTTGCAGTATTTGCTTGGTATATAATCTATCGTATAATGGCAATCGGTTATGGAAATCTTATGGTCGGCTTTGAGGCAGTGAAAGGTATGACGTTCTTGAATATGGGATAAAAAACTTCAGAATAGGATAAAAGCCCCCTTTGCTTTTCTATCTTCTTGCTCTATATATATGAATAGTACCTAAATATTTATTGTACTTTTATATTCCTTATAATCTGTCGTTTATGTTATACAGTAGTAGTAATGATGTACCCCTCCGGTGAACTGTGGTACTCTTGTGGTAGCTTGTTTTTTGACATATATCAACTTCTCCGGTATGTTTGCAAAAGAATTTTAAATCAATACAAAATGAAGAAAAATCTACTAATTACATGTGTGATGTTATTGTTTGCCATTACTTCGATGGCACAGAACAAAATTACGATTTCGGGTGTCGTTACGGACAAGACAGGCGAAACTGTTATCGGTGCTTCTGTTCGTGTGAAAGGGCAGGAGAGTAAAGGTAGTATTACTGATATAAATGGTAAATATCAGATTGTTGATGTGGCATCTAATGCTACCTTGATTTTTAGTTATATAGGTATGCGTGAGCAGGAGATTGCCGTAAATGGGCGTTCAACTATCAATGTGAAGATGGAAGAGGACAGCCAGCTCATTGATGAGGTGGTTGTAGTTGGTTATGGTAGTGCCAAGAAACGCGACTTGACCGGTTCTATCGTTACTGTGAAAGCGGACGAGATTGCCTCTAAGCCTTCTACCAATCCACTGGCATCCATACAGGGTAAGGTTGCCGGTGTACAGGTGGTGAATACGGGTCGTGCAGGACAAGACCCTGAAATCCGTGTTCGCGGTACGAACTCCATTAACGGTTTCAAACCCCTTTATGTGGTAGATGGACTGTTCACGGACAATATCAATTATCTGAACACTGCGGATATTGAATCTATGGAAATCTTGAAAGACCCTTCTTCTTTGGCTATTTTCGGTGTGCGTGGTGCCAATGGTGTAATCATCATTACTACTAAAAGGGCAAAAATAGGGAAGACGATGGTCAACATCAACTCTTCAGTGGGTTGGAAGGTTATTTATGACCGTGTAGGTGTGACGAATGCCGAAGAGTTTAAGATGCTGTACAACGAGCAGTTGATATCTCAAGGAAGCGACCCTTATGATTATACTCAATGGACTGGTAATACTGATTGGCAGAATGAGATATTCCAGACAGGTTTTCTGACCAATAACAATGTGAGCATTACGGGTGCAACGGATAAGAGTAAGTTTTATTTGGGTTTGGGTTACGTCATGGAAGAAGGTTCCATTAAAACGGAAAAGCTCAATAAGTTTACCGTAAACTTGAACAGTGAATATAGCGTAACCGATTTCCTGCGTTTTGGTTTCCAGCTTAATGGAGTTCGTGCCAAGTATCCTGATGCAAAGGGTGTGGATGGTGCTTTGAAGGCTGCTCCTATTGCTCCTACTCATGACCTTGAATCGGGACTGATACATACGCTGCCCGACTTCCAGCGTGCACAAGTGTGGAATCCTCTTATTGAAACAGAGCTGCGCGGTGCTCACAACAAGTCTGAAAACTATCGCGTGGCAGGTAATGTGTTCGGAGAGATAGATATTCTGAAGAACCTTACGTTCAAAGCAACTTTCTCTATGGACTATGCTTCCAGTCAGGGACGTTCATATTCTCCGCTGATTTATGTTTATAATCCCGATGTGGAGGGGGGGGAAAGAACGGTTGACTGAAAGAGAAAGTGTGAACCAAAGCAAGTCTACCTCTCTTGCTGCACAGTCTGACTATGTGTTGACTTATCTCGGACAGTTTGGCAATCATGGATTGACATTGACTGCCGGTCTTACAACCAATTACAATGAGTCTTCCAGTTTGAGTGGTGGACGCAGCCAGCTTGCGGGCTACGGCATTTTGGTGGGCGACGACCCGGACAGATGGTGGCTCTCTACCATCGACGATGTATCTACGGCAACTAATGGCGGTTCTCAGAGTGACAGATTTACCATGTCTTATTTGTTCAGAGCATTGTATAACTACAAGAATCGTTATTTACTTAATGCTTCTTTCCGTAGGGACGGTTCATCTGTTTTCTATAAGACAGGTAATACTTGGGACAACTTTTACTCTTTCGGTGCCGGTTGGGTAATGACCGAAGAGAAGTTTATGCAGAACCAGAATGTAATTAACTTCTTGAAGTTGAAAGGCTCTTGGGGTGTGTTGGGTAGCCAGAATACTGGTTCCAGTTATCCGGCATATGCCACCATTGTTAGTTCGGGTTCAGCTGTGTTCGGTGACAATATCATTGCGGGTAAAGGCCCCAACAAACTGATTTCACCTACTTTGGGATGGGAACGTAATTATTCATGGGAAGTAGGTTTTGACATGCATATGTTCAATGATCGTTTGCAGCTTTCTCCGGTTTATTATAACAAAACAACAAAAGATATGTTGACTTCCATTCCGGGTATTGCAGGTACTGTTCCCGGATTACAGAATGTGGGTGAGATTCGCAATCGCGGTTTTGAACTTAGTGCTTCTTGGAACGACAAGATTGGGGAAGATTGGAGATATGGATTAGGTGCTAATTTGAGCACTATTGATAACAAGGTGCTTTCACTGGTAAACAAAGACTATAATATTATCAGTGGTCCCTCACGTGTTTCCGAAGGTTATCCGATTGGCTATTTCTATGGTTACAAGGTTGAGGGTGTATATCAGAACGAAGACGACATCCGTTTCTCTCCGATTAACTCGGTTGGCTCGGTAACACCGGGTGACTTGAAATTTGCTGATGTTGACGGTAATGGCAAAATTACTGATAATGACCGTACAATGATAGGTAATCCAACTCCTGATTTTACTTACGGTTTTAATGTTAATTTGGGATGGAAGAATCTGGACCTGACTGTTGACATGATGGGTGTTTATGGAAATGAAATTTACCGTAATTGGGGAAGCAGTAGCTATGCACAACTGAATTATCGCACAGAGCAATTGAATCGTTGGCATGGAGAGGGCACTTCCAATTGGGAGCCCTTGCTCGACCCTTCACACAAAATAAATCAGGAGGCTTCCACGTATTTCATCGAAGATGGCAGTTTCTTCAGAATCCGTAATATCGAATTGGGGTATAACTTTGACAAACGACTGTTGAATCGTATCAAGGTACAGTCACTGCGTCTTTATACCAATGTGCAGAATCCCAAGACCTGGAGCCGTAATGGAGGATATACTCCGGAAGTGGGCGGAAGTGCTATTTCGTTTGGTATTGATGGTGGAGGCTATCCTATGCCTACAGTTTATACGATTGGTTTTAATTTGACTTTCTAAAATTATATAGAGACAGACTATGAAGAAGATATTTTATTATATAGCATTTTTAGCAGTAAGCTTTGCACTAACTTCGTGTGAGGATATGTTTGATAGAAAACCGCTTGGACAACAGACAGAGGATGATTTGACTGGTGGTACTTATGAAACACAGGTTTTTAATATGTATGCCAAGTTGCGCGGTTTTCATTTGACAAGCGGCAATACTGCATTGGCAATCCACGGTATGCGTTCTGAGGACGCAGAGAAAGGAAGTACATTGTCCGATGGAGCTGCTACCGGCAAGATGTTCGATGACTTTGAATATTTGGCAAGTAATGGGATGATTAAGAGTTATTGGAATGATAACTATTCATTGATACATAAGGTAAATGATTTGCTTGATGAGATGAGCCAAAATCCGTCATTGACAGAAGGTGACCTCGTCAATAAGGGGGAAGCTTTGTTTGTACGTGCTTTCTGTTATTTCAACCTTGTACGCGCTTTTGGTGAAGTGCCTTTGATTGACTTTAAAGTTTATGATGCAGCTGAGGCAAATGTTCCAAAGTCTTCTGTGGCAAAGATATATGAATTAATAGATTCTGACCTTACGGAAGCCGAAAACAGTCTGCCCAGAACGTGGGAGCAACTTTATGTAGGTCGTCTCACTTGGGGAGCTGCTCGTTCTCTTCATGCACGCACATACATGATGCGTAATGACTGGGGGAATATGAAGGCTGCCGCTGAAGAAGTGATTAACTCCGGTTTATATAATCTGAAAACACCTTATGAAGACATATTCCGAGAAAAAGGTGAAAACTGTAGTGAATCTGTTTTTGAATTGCAATGTACGGCAACAGAATCACAACCAGGTTCTAATGACATAGGAAGCCAGTTTGCTTCCGTTCAGGGTGTACGTGGCGCAGGCGAGTGGAATCTCGGTTGGGGGCAACACACCGCTACTCAAGAATTGGCAGATGCTTTTGAAGAGGGAGATCCGAGAAAAGACGAAACTTTGCTTTATTTTATACGCAACGGCAAGGACGATCCAGAGTCCATACCTGCTAACAAGCCTTATGGTGAGAAACCTATTTCGAATGCTGATGTTATAGCTAAATACTTTAACAAGAAGGCATATACGGACCCGGCGATGCGTTTGAAATTCACAAAGGGAGGATATTGGGTAAATATTCGTCTGATACGTTATGCTGATGTGGTATTAATGGCTTCCGAAGCTGCTTGTGAATTGGGTGATTTATCTTCTGCCCGTAACTATTTGGAGATGGTGCGCGCTCGTGCTCGTGGCAATAATATCGGAATTCTACCGGAAGTGACGACCAACAACCAGAATGAACTGCGTGAGGCCATTCGTCATGAAAGACGTGTTGAGTTAGGTATGGAGTTCGACCGTTTCTACGACTTGGTTCGTTGGGGTATTGCTAAAGAGGTACTTCATGCGGTAGGCAAGACCGGTTATCAAGACAGACATGCTTTGTTGCCCATTCCGCAAGACGAAATTGACAAGTCGAATGGTGTATTGGTTCAAAATCCCAATTATTAATCTATAAATGTACTAACTACTTATGAAAAAATATATAGTATCTGTGGCTTCTTGCCTGTTTGCATTGTGTATGCAGTCTTGTTTTCAGGATATGGATCATCCTGCTTTCGACTACCCTGAGAGTACAGGTGAAGTACCTACTACCCCTTTGAAGATGTATCTTCCTTTTGATGAAGAGGACATTCGGGATAAAGGTGAATGGGGATTTTTGGTAGCAGATAACGGTAATGCCAAGTTTGCGGAAGACGGAATCGCTGGCATGGCCTATCAAGGTGCTGAGAATGCTTACATTTTGGCCAAGACTCCTTCTATATTGGAAAATAACATGCCCACTATCGGTGATTTGACTGTAGCTTTCTGGATGAGAACCACTAAGAATACTTCTGCGCAAGGTTTGTTCTCTATCCCTAACTCTATTAAATTCTGGGGCAACTTCGACATCTTCTTGGAGAATAATAATAGCGAGACTCAGGCATTTTTCAAGGTTCATATCTTCAATCAGACAGCAAAAGAGAATGATGAAAGATGGGTTGAGGCAAAAATAGATGATATTTTTGGTAGCGAATGGGTGCATCTGGCTTTTGTGTATGATGGCAATACTTCTACCATTACTGTTTATCGTAATGGTGAGGGTGTCTTTACCAAAGAATTGCCAGATTGTGGGAAATTGAAGTTTAATAATGTAGGCGCTTCTTTGGCTGTTGGTGCATTTCAGTTCAGCACTACTCCGAGTCTTACTTCGGGTGCAGGAGCACAAACCTGGGCAAAGAACTTTCCCGGTCAGCTTGATCAGTTCCGCTTATATGACAAGGTGTTGACGGCAACCGAAATTCAGAGTATTTACTCTGGAAAAGAATGAAGCTACACTTTAATCTGATGATAGGATGAAAGTATTATATTTCATAGTATGTCTTTTGTTGGTTGCGTGCAGTGGTGATAATCAACCTGAAGTGAATCAGCCTTTCGAGTT
>OLXI01001730.1_pt1 | contig 10153 bp, 7 predicted proteins | sample 1674181 | NCBI WGS metagenome assembly OLXI01 (sample SAMEA103958148, study PRJEB25191) | human gut metagenome | reverse complement strand
TGCTCAGCGACGGGGTGGAGGAGAGTGCCATCGCGGAGAAGTACTACGATCCTCCACTGGTGAACATCATAAAATACGCCTGTAACGGCTGCACGCCTACTCACTATGAGGTCACGAATGCCTGCCAGGGCTGTCTGGCCCGCCATTGCCAGAATGCCTGCCATAAAGGGGCCATTGCTATCGAACGCGGACAGGCGCATATCGACCAGGATAAGTGCATCAAGTGTGGCAAATGCCGGGATGCCTGTTCCTACCACGCCATCATCAAGTTTACCCGGCCCTGCCAGGAGGCCTGCGGCATGAATGCCATTGGTCAGGATGAGTACGGCCACGCCAAGATCGACCACGACAAGTGCGTCAGCTGCGGTATGTGTCTGGTGAATTGCCCCTTCGGCGCGATCGTGGATAAGGGCCAACTGTTCCAGCTGATCCACGCCATCCGTCGGGGCGACGAGGTGGTGGCGGTGATCGCACCGGCATTCTGGGGCCAGTTCGGAGACAATGTAACGCCGGGACAGATCAAGGCCGCCATGCAGCAGTTGGGGTTCGCCGCGCTGGAGGAGGTGGCCGTGGGCGCCGATCTGTGCGCGGTGGAGGAGGCCGAGGAGTTTTTGCGTATGGTGCCGGAGAAGCAGCCGTTTATGGCGACCTCCTGCTGCCCGGCATGGTCTGTGATGGCCAAAAAGGAGTTTCCCGGCTTTGCGCCATATATCTCCATGACCATGACGCCTATGGTGCTGACGGCGCGGCTGCAGAAGCGCCGCCGGCCTGGGTGCCGCGTCGTCTTTATCGGTCCCTGCGCCGCCAAAAAGCTGGAGGCCAGCCGCCGCAGTGTCCGCAGTGATGTGGATTTTGTCATCACCTTCGAGGAGCTGAGGGGAATGTTCGAAGCCAAGGGAATCGATTTCAGCCAGATCCCCGATCTGCCCTCCCACTACGAGGCCAGTGCCCCCGGCGTAGGCTTTGCCGCCGGCGGCGGCGTGGCCAAGGCGGTGGAGGAGGTGATCCACCGCCTGCACCCGGAGGTGGAGGTCAAGACCGCCGCCGCGGAGGGGCTGAACGAGTGCCGGAAGATGCTGCGTATCGCCCGGACGGGCAAGTATGACGGCTATCTGCTGGAGGGCATGGCCTGCCCCGGTGGGTGCATTGCCGGCGCCGGTACCGTGCAGCCGCCGGAAAAGTCCCGCCGTGCGCTGGAGAAGTATAAGGCGGCGGTATCTATCAGTAACCCGATGGACTCCCAGTATCTGGAGGGGACCCGTCTGCTGTACGAAAACGAGGCGGACTGGGACCGCGTGGGTCGGCATTGACGAATTTGGTGTATAGAAAGAACGAAAGCGCTCCAGATGGGGCGCTTTCGCCTATTGTGACGAAGATGGCGGCCGCAGCAGACGTGTTCTGCCGCGCTTCGACCGTGTGCGGTGTTATAATGGCAGACAGCAGAGTGCCCACCGCCAGCCGGGCGGCGGAGGAATGGGGGTATAACAACGGAAATGAGACTGCATGAGCGTGAACACAGGCGCTATATCCTGCGCCGCATGGTGTATGAGTTGTTCGGCGTTGGCGGTGAGAACGGTGGACGCTCCGCATCTGCGGCGGCCGCGGCGAAGCCGGTATCCGGGGGAGATGCGAGATCCGGTGCGGAGACAACGGTGGGCGGCACGGGCAGCCGCTGAGTACATAGGAAAACGAGCGCCGTCCGACAGGACGGCGCTCGCTGCTTATGTCTCCGGCTCTATGTAGTCCGGCTGCTCCAGTGTTTCCTCCGGTGTCATATCCTCCGCCGGGGTGGGGGTGGGGAGCTGCGGCGCGTTGGGGGCGCGGTCTCCCAGGGCAATGGCGTAATAGTCATAGGTCACCAGCAGCTCCGCGTAGTAGTATTGCAGGGACACACGGTCGTTGATGGCGTTGACATAGCCCTCCGGCACCGTGACGCCGGGGTTGGCGGTGAAGGTGCGGGTAGAGGACTCATACACGCCGGCGGCGGTGGCCCAGCTGTTGCCGGCAGCAGTGGGCAAGATCACCAGAGGGATACTGCCGTAGGCATCGGCGGGGTCGTAGTCCTGATCCAGCACGTCCCGGCCGGACAGCAGACGGGAGTCATATTCCAGTCCGAACAGATTGCTCAGCGTGGGCACGATGTCCACGGCGCTGCACGGCTCAGATACGGTAACAGCTTCCTCCATGCCGCCGCACCAGAGGATCAGCGCATTGCGGTAGCGGGAGGTGTCACGCTCCGAGTCCGTAAAGCCCCGCAGCTCGTTATAATAGTCCGTGTCTGTCTCTGACAGCAGGTAGGGGTAGTGGTCGGCGGCCAGGCAGATGACGGTGTCGTCGGCAATACCGGCCTGCTCCAGCGCGTTTACCAGGTAGGTCAGTGCGTTCTCCAGCTCCAGGTTGGCGGCCACATAGGCCTGGACCTGGGGGGAGGCGTTGGGATAGGCGGCCTGAGCCTTGGCGCGGTTCTTGGCGGCCATGGCGTGGCCCCAGCCGTAGCCGCCGTGGCCGCTGACGGTCATGTAGTAGGTATGGAAGGGTGTGCCGTTCTGTACATAGGTGTCAATATACTGCGTGATGGTGTTCTGGATCATCTCCAGATCGGAGTAGGGCCAGCTGCCGTCCTCGGTCAGCTGCAGACCGTTGCCCTGGCCCTGATAGTCGTAACCAAGGTTGGGATGGGTTTTGTCCCGGCGGTAGTAGTTGTAGATATTGTTGTGGTAGGCGGCGGTGGTGTAGCCCAGAGCCCGGAACTGATTGCCCAGGGCAAAGGGCATACTGTTGTTGGCTGTGGCATAGAAGCTGACATTGCCGTTGACCCACGTGGGGAGCAGACCGGTCATCACCGCGTACTCGCCGCCGGTGGTAGATTGGCCCCAGCCGGGCTGATAGAAATTGTCGAATACGAAGCCCTCATGGGTCAGACGGTAGAGGGTAGGCGTCAGCTCCTCGCTGATGAACCAGGGGCAGAAGCTCTCGGCACAGATGGTGATCAGGTTGTAGTCCTGCAAAAGCCCGGTGTAGTTGTTCTTCCGGGTGGGGACCACCTGCGCCAGATACTCATCCGTGGTCCTGCACATGATGTTATCCGCAGACTCCGCCAGCTTTGCAAAGTCGATGCTCTCGATCACATTGTAGGAATTGCTGCTGTAGAGCCGTCTGGTGTCTGTACCCAGCGAGGACGGCGTGATGATGACGCTGCCGCTGCTGCCAAAGACCATGTAGCGAAGCTCCTGCACGGTGGTGGCCAGCATGCCCACGCTCTTATAGCTGCTGTCGGTAGAGGTGTTCACGTTGGTGAAGGTCTTGTAGACGGAGAACGACTTGTTCCGCCCGGCGTACATAATGCCCATCGTAGCCAGCAGCAGCGTCAGCAGGATGCCCAGCGTCGCCAGCGCCTGCCTCCACTTGAGCCGCACGGTCAGCACCCGGAGCTTGCGCAGAGCAAGGCAGAGGATCGTCACGATCAGCGGCACCAGCAGCAGAAGGATGGGCACGATGTTTTTGCCGATGCTGTACAGGATCTGCGAGTCGAAATTGGTGATGACATTTCCGCCCATGCTCACCTGACTGATGGGCATGAAGTTGCCGAAAATGGCGTGGTACATCAGCTGCACCTCGGCAAACAGCACCTGCACGGCGACCAGAAGCACGCCCACGATCTGCCGGGCGATCTTGGGCAGGTGCGTGGTCAGCAGCGCGCAGACCGTGCCGCCCAGCAGTCCGAACAGCACCAGATAGACCGCCCGCCTGTCCAGCGAGCGATAGACGCACAGGTGCAGGCACAGCTCCACATAGACGCTGGCGCAGCAGAACAGCAGCAGGCTGCGGAGCCACGCCTGCCACATGCTGCGGCGGAGGGCCTCCGCCGTTTCAGGCGCCTCGCAAGGCGCCTGATGGGTGTCTGTTATCTCATTGGATTTTGTTTTCAGCATATATGTCTCCTGCCGCAGGCCTCCCTCAGGGGAAGGCGGCTGCGAAATCTGTCAAAATATTGGCGCGGGCCATATCATACTGTATTTGTAAAGAAAATGCAACGATTTCCGCAAAAATTAAAGAAAGGTTCACAGTCGTTCCCGGTCGTTCTGAGCCGAAATCTTAACAAAATGTATATAGTCGAAACGCGAAAACCGTGCTATACTGTACGCGAAATTGGGAACGCAGTCGATTTTAGGAGGTGAGTCCCGTGACAGAATCCGGTTTTCATCTGAAACACCATCTGACATCCTTCCAGATCATGATCCTTGGCTTTGCGGGCGTCATCCTGCTGGGCGCACTGGTGTTGATGCTGCCTATCGCCACCGCAAGCCACACATGGACGCCGTTTCACGAGGCGTTGTTTACCTCCACCTCCGCCGTCTGCGTAACGGGGCTGGTGGTGCAGGACACCGGCAGTTACTGGTCCGGCTTCGGTCAGACCGTCATCCTGCTGCTGATCCAGATCGGCGGCTTAGGCGTCATCACGGCGGCTGTAACGTTTTTGATGCTCTCCGGCAAGAATATCTCGCTGAAGGAGCGCAGTGCCATGCAGGATGCCATTTCCGCTCCGGTGGTGGGCGGCATCGTGCGCCTGACGCGGTTTATTCTCAAGGGAACGTTCTTTGTGGAATTGGTCGGCGCTCTTGCGCTGCTGCCGGCGTTCTGCCGGGACTATGGACTGCGGGGCGTGTGGATGGCAATATTTCACTCCGTTTCCGCCTTCTGCAACGCGGGCTTTGACATTCTGGGACGGGCAGGTGCGCTCTATCCTTCATTGACGGCGTACATATCCGACCCGCTGGTCAACATCGTCATTATGCTGCTGATCATCGTGGGCGGTATCGGCTTTCTGACGTGGGACGATGTCTGCACCCACCGGCTGCACCTGCGGCGGTACCGGATGCAGAGCAAGGTCATTCTGAGCGCAACTGCCATCCTGATCGCGCTTCCGGCATTGCTCTTCTTCCTGACAGACTTTGCAGAGCTTCCCGCAGGACAGCGCGTTCTGGCGTCGCTCTTTCAGGCGGTCACGCCGCGAACGGCGGGCTACAACACCGCAGACCTGACGAAAATGAGCGATACCTCACAGGCGGTCACGATTTTGCTGATGCTGACCGGCGGCGCGCCCGGCTCCACCGCGGGCGGCATGAAGGTCACGACGCTGGCTGTGCTGGCCGCCAACGCGGTCGCTGCCTTCCGAAGGCGGGAGGACCCACAGCTTTTTAAGCGCAGGCTGGAGCCCTCCGCTGTACGGAACGCCGCCGCCATCCTGCTGCTGTATCTGGGACTGACCTTCGCGGGTGCGGCGGTCATCAGCGCGGCGGAGAACCTGCCTCTCGGTGCCTGTCTCTATGAAACGGCATCCGCTGCCGGAACGGTAGGGCTGACACTGGGGCTGACGCCGCAGTTGGGTACGCTGTCGCAGAGCATTCTCATTCTGCTGATGTTCTTCGGGCGTGTCGGGGGACTTACCCTGATTTACGCCGCTTTCTCCGGGCATGATCTGACCTATGCCCGGTATCCGAAGGAAATGATCACCGTAGGCTGAAAGGAGCGCACGATGAAAAACGTATTATTGATCGGACTCGGCCGCTTCGGGCGGCACCTTGCCATGCAGCTGAGCGAGCTGGGGCATCAGGTCATGGCGGTGGACCGGGACGAGGAGCGCGTCAACGAGTGTATGCCCTTCGTCACCAACGCGCAGATCGGTGACAGCACCCGCGTGGATTTTCTGCGCTCGCTGGGCGTTGGAAACTATGATGTCTGCTACGTTACCATCAGCGGAGACTTCCAGAACTCGCTGGAAACGACGTCGCTGCTCAAGGAGCTGGGGGCGAAATATGTGGTGTCCCGCGCCGAACGGGATGTACAGGCAAAATTTCTGCTGCGCAACGGCGCGGACGCGGTGACATACCCGGAAAAGCAGCTGGCGAAGTGGGCGGCCATCCGGTACACCGCCGACCACATCTTCGATTACATAGAGTTGGACGAGAAGCACGCCATTATCGAGGTTGCCGTCCCGGACAGCTGGCAGGGGCACAGCATCGGTGAGCTGGACATCCGCCGAAAGTATGGCGTCAATATCCTCGGCGTGAAGCGAGACGGCAAAACCAATGTGACCATCTTGCCGGAAACCGTGCTGGACAGCAGCCTGACGCTGCTGGTGCTGGGCGAGTATACGGCGCTGAAAAAGTGCTTCCGGCTGTAAGGCTGCGTCTGCCGACGCTCGTGCGGCTGCAACTGGCTCGCTGGAGTATGTTACGTTGCTAAGCTCTCCGCTCAAAACTTCGGGTCTGAGGCTGCCGGTATAGGAAAAGCGCTCCTGCGAGGATCGACCTCGCAGGAGCGCTTTTTTGTTTCAGGTGTCGGGAGAGCTGTGTTTACTCGCCGATGTCATCCAGCGACAGTACCTGCTCATAAGAATCTGCACCGGCGATAGAGCCGATGGGCAAGACCACATGGAGATTTCCGTCACCGTCAGCGTATGTGCGGACGTCCATATTGATGTTCTCGTCGGACAGCGTCCAATCGCGGCGTTCCGTCAGGAACTCATCCGTATCACCGCCCGCAATTGCTCCATACTGTGTGTCGAACTTTGCAGCGGCAGCGCGGCGTACCGCCTCCAAGAAGACTGTCTCATCCACATCCAGTGCCTTCAGCAAGCCCGCTGTGGTGAGCTGCTGGCCACTGACGATGTCATACAGATAGACATTGTATTCGTTCACATCGGCATCCCAACCGCAGGAGACGACCAGCGACAGGATATTCTCATACTGATATGACTCCCATGCCACATAGAAACAGGACAGGCTGACCTTATCCGAGACATCTTCAAGCACGCCATTCACGATAGGGGTGTACGCATCGGAGATGGCCTTGTTGATGGCCTCTGCACCCTGTGTATCGGCCTCGATTTGGGGCACGCGGTAGGCATAATGGCCGCTGTTGCCCACGCCGTCGGTATAGTCGAAGTCCTCGTTATACAGTTCGGTGATTTGAGGTGCTTCATAAGACGCGTCGGGCGTCTCGGCCTGATGGCCGTCCTGTGTGTTGTTATTGTCTGTCCCATTGGGCGTTGCGCCGCAGGCGGCCAGTGCGAAAATCATTGCTGTGGCCAGCAACAACACAAAAATCTTCTTCATGTAAATGTCCTCCTTACTTCCACGAGAACCGACCCACAACGGCCTCCGTGTACTGGTCGTCCGTGATAGCCGTATAACGGTTTCCATCATACCAGTCGGTAAAGCCGTCGTCCGTCTGATAAATCTCGCCGGTCTCCGTGTCCATCACCCGCTCAAAGCCCATGGTGGCGTCGCTCTGCTTCTGGCTGATGATGTCCTGACTGGTATTCCGGCTTTCCCATGAGGACATGATGGCATCCTGCATCTCATTGGCGGACTGGCTCAATTGCTGGGATTGCCGCATCGCCGCGTCGCTCTGCGCCATGGCGGAGGAGGTATAGCTGCCGGAATAGTCCAGGCTGCCCAAGCTCCGTGTCAGGATGTCCTCCCAGTTCTGGAACATCCCCTTTTCAGCGGAGACGATGGTGGTGCTGTACGCCATGTAGTACCCGCCAAGGCCGGGGATGGGGAAGGGGACAAGCTCCACCGAACACATACCCTCCGCCTCGACGCCGTCCTGCGTAAACTCCGCACGCAGCACGCCGGCTGTCCCGCCCAAAGAGCCGGTCGCGTCAAAGGTCTCTGTCACCGTGAAATCCTCATACTGCGGGAAGTGGAGGCTGCTGTAAAACGGCTCTGCGGCAACCGCCGACAGATACTGCGGCAGCACGTCGAAGTAACCCTTCACGGACTCCTCTGCCATTACGGGGAACGCTGCGTAGGCAGCGTTCCAGTATGTATAATTCTGCTTCAGGAAGTCATCCGCAAACAGCGGCTCTGCCTTTAAGATATACAAAATCTGATTTACGCTGCACGCGGGGTCATACGCTCGCAAAGCGTGGTACATACCCGCGTTGGACGTGGCCGCCTCCACCATCCAGCCCTCCGGAAAGCTCATAGAGAAATCCGCACAGCTATATGGTGCCAGTTCCAGCCCGGACGCCATGGGCGTAATGACAAATTCTTCCTGCTGCGTGTTTCCGCCGTAGTCCTGTGTGTCATCTCCGTTGCTTCGGCTTCCACAGCCGCACAGCAGCGTCAGAGTAAAGGCCAAAATAAGACAAGTAGTTTTCCTCATAAGTCCCCTCCTTGCTGATTATGCTTTAAGTATAGCATAAGCTCAGCCCCACCGCAATGTGTTCTGCGATGAGACCTGCCCCAAAGCCACCATGCGTATATTTTCTTGACGAAGATACGCGGCAAACAGCAACTTCTTGTCAAAGAAACACAAGAACGGCAGCAACATCCGGAACGCTGTTGGCCGCGGCAGCGGTGTGCCGTTCTAAGCGTAAGCGCACACGATGAGTATGATCGTACATGACCGTTAGCACAAACAGCAACGACTGTGCCGCTGAAAGAAGATGCTGTACACAAAAAGGACTGGCACGCGTTTGCATGCCAGTCCTTTTCGCATGGATATATTTGAGGAAAGAAATACCGCTTTACTTCTTCACACCCTCTACGGCGGCGGTTTTGGCGCTCAGATCCTCGCACAGGTCGCGCCGGGCAAACTCCGGATTGCGGGGCAGCGTCAGGTCGAAGCGTTCGATCTGGTTGATCTTCAGTGTCAGGTGATCGGCGGACAGGCCCAAAATGTGGCCGCCCTGGGTCTTGTCGCCGCTGAGGTAGTGGAAGTGCCAGCCCGGCAGGTTGATGCCGTTCACATACCGGGGACACCAGACGGCGATAACGGTGCCGTAGGTGTTGGCGAAGTGGAACTCCCGCTGGTTCTTGGCCACCTCAGACAGGGTGGGATAGGGCTTCTGACTGGCAAAGCAGCTGCGGACATGCATGGCCTTGAACTCGCCGGTGGCCTTGATCATGTAAAAGATGTTTTGGTTGCCCTCCACATAAGGTGCTAACGTTTTCTTCATGGCTTCGATGTCCGCGATACCCCGCAGCTCCACGGCGGGAACGCTCTCATCGAACTTGGCCACCGTGCCGAAGGCTACGCCGTCCTCCGGCTTCATGACAATGACCTTGCCGTCTGCGGTGGCCTTGTAGGCCACGCCGTCCTCAAAGACGGCCTCGCCGTCCAGCCCGGCGCAGGTACCGATACCGGTATCGGCGTGGTGAAGAAAGTCCTTCACGCTGACGGTCTCATCAAAATTACCCAGCATCAATGCGTTCAAAGTGGATGCCTAGATCAGTGTTTTCATATGTACACACTCCTTTTTGCAAATCGGTATAGAAGATCGGATGGTTATTGCTTGGCGTCTGCCAGCTTGTGGGTATTCTGCCGGGACTGCTCGTCGGCAGGATGCCTGGTGAGGATGAACTTCACCATGAAGGGGCACAGGATGTTAGTCACCGCCAGCACAAAGGCCAGAATGGCCACGGCGGAGGTCACATACGGCTCGAAGGCCGTGTTGGAGGCTGCCGCCATGCTGGGGATACCAGCGCCACACCTGCCAGCGAGCCACTGGCCACGGAGGCGTAGCCAGGACGATGCAGCACTGTGCGCTCGAAGATATAGGACGGGGTGATGACGATGATGAAGTAGATGATGCTCATCAGCAGACCCTGGGGCAGCATCTTCGCGGCATCGATCAGGTTGATGGTAGAGCCGAACTCAAAGCCCAGGAAGGGGAGAATAATGGCGTTGCCGCCGGCAAACACCTTGCGGATATCCATATCCATGTTGCCCAGCACCATGCCCAGGATGAAGGGGATGATCAGAGAGATGATCTGCATGACCTGCGCCTCACCGAAACCGGCCTCGCCATAGAAGCCCAGGAACGTCTCGAAGGGAATGTCATGGCCGTCGACGAGCATCGGCTTGCCGCAGACCGGGCAATCCTTATCGGGCAGGTCGAAGCCGTCGAAGTGGATGCCGTCGTCGATCCACTCACTGTGCTTGCAGTTGGGGCACAGATAGTGCGGCGGCATCGAGTTGACCTCGGAAATGCCGGAAAAGTGCGCTACGGCGGAAGATCCAACGGAACCACGGCTGCCGACCTGGTAACCGCCCGCGTTGGAGTAGGCCACCAGACGCACGGCGATGACGTACAAAACGGCGTAGCCGTGGCCGCAGATGGAGTCCAGCTCCTTCTTCA
>OLXI01001724.1_pt1 | contig 10179 bp, 8 predicted proteins | sample 1674181 | NCBI WGS metagenome assembly OLXI01 (sample SAMEA103958148, study PRJEB25191) | human gut metagenome | reverse complement strand
CGGGATTGCGGAGAGGTTTTTTGTAGGTTTTTATGCAGACAGGGTCTATTGCGACGCATTTTTTTTTATGATATAATGAATCGATTATGCAGATACCAGATTTAAACGGCAGAGGCCGACCGTGCTTGCACGGGGAGGCAGGTGCCGGTTTAAATCATAAAACATGAGGATGCAGTGGAATCCGAATGTTTTCAGAAGTGCGGGAGCTGCGAAGCAGCGGAGCAATTCGTGGGTATCGTAGACAATGCAGATACCCAGCGGAGCAATTCGCAGGTATTGTAGGAGACTGAGAGAAATACAAACGTCGCAAAAAGCGGCAGAATGTGAGGAAAGAATGAAGGCATTTTTGATTTTGGAAGATGGAACGGTGTTCGAAGGAACGCACATCGGTGCAGACAAAGAGATCATCAGTGAAATCGTATTTAACACATCCATGGCCGGATATCTGGAGGTCCTGACGGATCCGTCCTATGCAGGACAGGCTGTATGCATGACTTACCCCCTGATCGGTAACTATGGCATATGCAGGGATGACTGCGAGTCGGAGAGACCCTGGCCGGATGGATTCATCGTCAGAGAGCTTTCACGTATTCCCAGCAACTTCCGCTGTGATTGCACAATACAGGAATACTTAGAGGAGAATGGCGTACCCGGTATCGCCGGTATCGATACCCGTGCGCTGACCAAGATCCTGCGTGAGAAGGGTACCATGAACGGCATGATCACCACCAACGAAGCCTATGACCTGAACGAAGTACTTCCGAAGCTGAAAGAGTATACCACAGGCAAGGTCGTGGAAAAGGTGACCTGCAGGGAAAAATATGTGGTAGCGCCCACCACGGAGCTGGCACAGAACGGACCTCTCTCCGGTGCAGCGCGTTTTGATAAAGAAGCTTATGAAAAAGGTGTCAGAGAGCCTAAGCCGGCACTGGTAACGGAGCTGTCCGGACAGGGACTGAAGGTAGCTCTGTTAGACCTGGGAGCTAAGAGAAATATCGCCAGATCCCTGGCAGAGAGAGGCTGTGAGGTGACCGTATACCCCGCAGGAACTCCCGCACAGGAGATCATTGATGATAATCCCGACGGTATCATGTTAAGTAACGGACCGGGGGACCCCAAGGAGTGTACCGGGGTGATCGCCGAGATCAAAAAGTTATACGACACCGAGATTCCTATTTTCGCAATCTGTCTGGGACATCAGCTGATGGCTCTGGCTACCGGCGCAGATACCCATAAAATGAAATACGGACACAGAGGAGGCAATCATCCGGTAAAGGATCTGATGACCGGAAGAGTATATATTTCCTCTCAGAACCACGGCTATGTGGTAGATACCGATAAGCTGGATCCGTCCGTAGCGGTTCCCGCATTCATCAATGTCAACGACGGTACCAACGAGGGTCTGTCCTACACCGGCAAGAACATTTTCACCGTACAGTTCCATCCGGAAGCATGTCCGGGACCCCAGGACTCCGGTTACCTGTTTGACCGGTTCATTCATATGATGAGAGGAGAGAACTAAGATGCCCAAGAATCCTAATGTAAAACGAGTAATGGTAATCGGCTCCGGTCCTATTGTCATCGGACAGGCAGCGGAATTCGACTATGCAGGTACCCAGGCCTGCCGTTCCCTGAAGGAAGAGGGAGTAGAGGTAATCCTGGTGAACTCCAATCCTGCGACCATCATGACCGATAAAGATATCGCAGATAAGGTATATATTGAGCCCCTGAACGTAAAGGTTCTGGAGCAGATCATTGAAAAGGAAAAGCCCGACAGCATTCTCCCCACCCTGGGAGGACAGGCTGGTCTGAACCTCGGCATGGAGCTGGAGGAGTCCGGTTTTCTGGCAGCTCACAATGTAAAGCTGTTAGGTACTACCGCAGCTACCATCCGTAATGCGGAAGGCCGTCAGGAGTTCAAGGATCTGATGGAGCGTATCGGCGAGCCCTGCGCAGCATCCAAAGTCGTTGAGAACGTGGAAGACGGTGTGGAATTCACCAACACCATCGGCTATCCTGTTGTACTGCGTCCCGCTTATACCCTGGGCGGTTCCGGCGGCGGTATCGCACACAATCAGGTAGAACTGGAAGAGATCCTGGAGAACGGTTTACGTCTGTCCCGTGTAGGACAGGTACTGGTAGAGCGTTGTATCGCGGGCTGGAAAGAGATCGAGTACGAAGTAATGCGTGACAGCGCAGGCAACTGCATCACCGTATGTAACATGGAGAACATCGATCCCGTCGGCGTGCATACCGGAGACAGTATCGTAGTAGCTCCTTCCCAGACCCTGAGCGACAAGGAGTACCAGATGTTACGTACTTCCGCTCTGAAGATCATCAACGAACTGCAGATCACCGGTGGATGTAACGTACAGTTTGCACTGCATCCCACCAGCTTTGAATATTGTGTTATCGAGGTGAATCCCCGTGTCAGCCGTTCTTCTGCACTGGCAAGTAAGGCGACCGGTTACCCCATTGCAAAGGTAGCAGCGAAGATCGCACTGGGCTTTACTCTGGATGAGATTAAAAATGCCATTACCCACAAGACCTATGCCAGCTTTGAGCCTACACTGGATTACTGTGTAGTTAAGATTCCCAGACTGCCTTTCGATAAATTTATCACTGCAAAACGTACTCTGACCACACAGATGAAGGCAACCGGTGAGGTTATGAGTATCTGCAATAACTTCGAGGGAGCACTGATGAAGGCTATCCGTTCCCTGGAACAGCATGTGGACTGTCTGCGCAGCTATGATTTCAGTGCACTGTCTGTGGAGGAACTGTTAGAGCGTCTGAAGATCGTGGATGACCAGAGAATCTATGTGATCGCTGAAGCAATCCGTAAGGGAATCAGTTATGAACAGATCCACGACATTACCAAGATCGACCTGTGGTTCATTGACAAGATCGCCATTCTGACCGAGATGGAGCATGCACTGGAGACACAGCCCCTGACAGTGGAACTGCTGAAGGAAGCCAAGAGAATCGAGTTCCCGGATAACGTCATCGCAAGACTGACCGGCAAGACCGAGGAAGAGATCAAGAAGATGCGTTATGACAACGGCATTAAGGCTGTTTACAAGATGGTAGACACCTGTGCCGCAGAGTTCGCAGCTTCCACTCCTTATTATTACTCCGTATACGACGGCGAGTGCGAAGCCAAGGAGACCACCGGACGCAAGAAAGTCCTGGTACTGGGTTCCGGTCCTATCCGTATCGGACAGGGTATCGAGTTCGACTATTGTTCCGTACATGCTACCTGGGCATTTTCCAAGGCAGGCTATGAGACCATTATCATCAACAACAACCCGGAGACTGTAAGTACCGACTTCGATATTGCGGACAAGCTGTATTTCGAGCCTTTGACTCCGGAAGATGTGGAATCTATCGTAAATATTGAGCATCCCGATGGTGCTGTGGTACAGTTCGGCGGACAGACCGCTATCAAGCTGACCGAGAGCCTGATGAAGATGGGCGTGCCCATCCTGGGCACCAAGGCGGAGGATGTAGATGCCGCTGAGGACAGAGAACTGTTCGACAAGATTCTGGAAGAGACCGAGATCCCCCGTGCAGCCGGCGGTACTGTATACACCGCAGAGGAAGCTAAGGCGGTTGCTAACAGACTGGGCTATCCCGTACTGGTGCGTCCTTCCTATGTATTGGGCGGACAGGGCATGCAGATCGCTATCTCCGATGAAGAGATCGAAGAATTCATGGAGATCATCAATCGTATCGCACAGGATCACCCGATCCTGGTAGATAAGTATTTACAGGGTAAGGAGATCGAGGTTGATGCTGTATGCGACGGTACCGATATCCTGATCCCCGGTATCATGGAGCATATCGAGAGAACCGGTATCCACTCCGGAGACAGTATCTCCGTATATCCGGCTCCGACCATTGATAAAGTAGTAAAAGAGAAGATCGCAGAGTACACCAGAAGACTGGCAAAGGCACTGCATGTCAAGGGACTGATCAATATCCAGTTCATTGCCATCGGTGAGGAAGTATATGTCATTGAGGTTAACCCTCGCTCTTCCCGTACCGTACCTTATATCAGTAAGGTAACCGGCATTCCTATCGTGGATCTGGCGACCGAAGTGATCATCGGCAAGACCATCCGTGAGCTTGGCTACGAGCCCGGCTTACAGCCTGAGGCAGAGTATTTTGCCATCAAGATGCCCGTGTTCTCCTTCGAGAAAATCCGTGGTGCCGAGATCAGCTTAGGACCGGAGATGAAGTCTACCGGTGAGTGTCTGGGTATCGCCAAGACCTTCAACGAGGCACTGTACAAGGCATTCCTGGGAGCAGGCGTAGAACTGCCCAAGTACAAGAACATGATCATCACCGTGAAGGATGCGGATAAGGGTGAAGCCATTGAAGTCGGAAGACGCTTCGAAAAGCTGGGATACACCATTTATGCTACCAGAAGTACCGCAGCTGCTCTGAATGAAGCAGGTGTGAAGGCGAGAAAGGTCAACAAGATCTCTCAGGAATCCCCGACCGTTATGGACCTGATCCTGGGACACAAGATCGACCTTGTCATCGATACCCCTACCCAGGGCCGTGACAAGACCAGAGACGGCTTCCTGATCCGCCGTACCGCTATCGAGACCGGTATCTACTGCATCACCGCAATGGACACCGCCAATGCTCTCGTGACCAGCATGGAGCATATGAACGACTGTAAGGAACTGACACTGGTGGATATTGCACAGCTGTAAAAATATAAAAAATGAAATTGAGCAGGAGGGAATATTTAATAAATTTTCTCTCCTGCTTGATTTATGTCAAAAAGAGAAGAACGCTGACTGCAAAAGTGCAAATCCGAAAATAAAATCCGTAAGTGCGGCATATAATAGGCGTATGGTAAATATTGTATGATCGCAAGCCTGTATCCCACAGGCGGATTGGAGTCTCATGTTAGAAGAACATTATCCTTTTGTAGCACAGCCCCTGCCCTACGAATATGATGCCCTGCTTCCGGTACTGGATGAGGAGACACTGCATTTTCACCATGATAAGCATTATCAGACCTATGTGGACAAGCTGAATGCAATTCTCGCGGATTATCCTCAGTTACAGCAAATGACCTTGACGGAACTGCTCACTTCGGAGGATAATAAACTTGCATCCTTGCAGGAGGAAGCCCGGGAAAGTATTCACAATAACGGTGGCGGCGTATACAATCATCAGCTGTATTTTGACAGCATGCGAAGCCCTGTGGGGCAGGAGCCTTGTGGAGCACTGGCGGAGGCATTGATCCGGGATTTCGGATCCGTGAGACAATGGAAAGAGAAGATGTCGCAGAGTGCCATAGGAGTATTCGGTTCCGGCTGGACATGGCTTGTAAGTGATCAGGACGGCACCCTTATGATCCTGACCACAGCGAACCAGGATGTGCCGGACCTGAAATTGTATACTCCCATATTTCTGATAGATGTGTGGGAACATGCCTATTATTTACAATACCAGAACCGCAGACCGGATTATGTGCAAGGGTGGCATAAGCTGATCCACTGGAAAAAGGCGGAGAGACGTTATGAACAGGTCCTCTGCAGACGGGAAAGAGGAAATGAAAATGGAGAACAGACCGATCATAAAAAAAGAACAGGTAGAGACCGTCTATGACAGCAGATTCATCAAGGTATTTGATCTGCAATATGAGCCGGGAAAACATTATTTTGATGCCACCAGAAGAAGCGTTGAGAATCTGGCGGCAGTAAAGAATGACGAAGAATTTAAACAGATGCTGCCGGATGCGGTGAGCTGTGTCGTGATCCTGAAAGTTAAGGATCAGGAACCGAGACTCTGCTTAAGCCGTGAATATCGTTACCCGGCAGGACAATTCCTGTTAAGCGTTCCGGCAGGACTGTTAGATCCGGAGGATGCGGCACAGGAAAATCCCGTATTCCATGCAGCCATCCGGGAATTGCGGGAAGAGACCGGCATCGCACTGGAAGAGAGTGACAGCATCCGTCTGGTGAATCCCCTGGTATTCAGCACCCCGGGCATGACGGACGAGAGCAATGCACTGGTGCAGATCACTCTGAACAGGGAAGAAATGCCGAAGGTAAGCCAGGAAGGTGCCGTAGGTACGGAATGTTTTGACGGCTTTTTATTGGTGACCCAAGAAGAAGCACAGAAAATCCTAAAAGACGGCGTGGATGATCAGGGACTTTTTTATCCCTTATATACCTGGGCGGCACTGATGTGCTTTGTAACGGGAATGTGGGAATAACGGAACCTATCCCCGGAGCGTTATCACCGTGTGGAAGGTCAGAGTAGCATCATTATAGTACATTTGGATATCCCCGTGGTATTTTTCGCAGATCTTGCGGATGCTTTTCAGCCCGAAGCCGTGAGAACGCTTATCCGCTTTGGTAGTGGCTGGATCTGCCGCATCATTTTTAAAAGGGTTTACGCGGCAGGAATTGACCACTGTGATCAGAACAAAAGGTGTATTTTCCCGCTTGCTGCCATTAACTTCGATATAAGCGTCGGGAACTTTCCCGGCAGCTTCCATGGCATTATCCAGCAAATTGCAAAAAAGAGAAGTAAGGTCACTGTCCGGCAGAAAATGCAGTACACCACTGCGGATGTCAGCGGTAAAACTGATTCCCTGTTCAGTACACTGCCGCCTGTACCTTGCCATAATGGCGTTCAGAAGTTCGTTGTCGCAGATGCGGGCGGACTCTTTGAAATCCGAAGAGAGAAGCAGTTCGTTAATATAGGCGTTGACTTTGTCCGGGGCATTCTGCTCGTTCAGAGATGCAATGGATTGCAAATGCTTCTTAATATCATGAATGAGAATTGCCTGGTTTTCGCTCTGCGAAAGCAGCATCTTATAATATTCCGTAAAATCTGTTTCCTTCTGCAGTAACAGATGCACCTCTGTATATTTCCTATTTTTTTCCCGATTGTACTGATTGATTCCAAATACCAGCAGATTCATAAGTAACAGGAAAAAGGCACTGAGAGAGATCATCCGGTTCGTCCCGGGGGTCAATGTATACTGATCACCTATTCCCACAAAAGTAAGCATGATGAATACCGATGTGACGGGAATGATCATCAGCAGCAAAACAGAGTTATCGTAGGGATCCGTTGTTTCCTGCAGACTTTTGAACAAATGCGTAAGCAGATAAATGACTGCAAAAAAGGAGATCTTGCTGCACAGGATAAAAAGAATCGTATTGTGAAGCGAATCCATCTGCATATAAAAATGGGGAGCGGTCCGGGCGATGATACTATATACGATCAGCTCGCACATCCCCATGACAGCAGCGAGCAATGTGGAATGGAAGGCAGCTGCGCGCCATTTGACATCGTATTGTGTGACCAGAAACAGAAAATTAGTAAACAGATACAAAAGCATATTCAGCCATTTGATGTTAAAAAAGGCTGCGGCACACAGGCAGGTATACAAAAGGCTCAGCACGACAAGCCTGTCGGACAGGGGGCGTTTCGGAGAAAATAGTCGGCTGGCATATTGCAGGAGAATGATGGCTTCCACCAGAAATGCAAAAATAAGAGAAAAAGCATTTTCCATAAGTTACCTCGTACTTTCCAAATAGAGAAGATAGGCTTCTTTAAAGGCGCTGTATTTCCGTTTCGTCAGATAAGCGTCAAACTGACCGTTCGCCAGATGCACCAGCATACGGTCGAAGTCGGTAATGTGCTCATAGTTGACAATAAAACTCCGGTGCGTCTGAAAAAAGCGGTTGGAAGGCAGCAGCTCCAGCCAGTATGGCATGGTATGGATGGCTTCAAAGTCCTGCGTCGTGGTGTGGACGATCACTTTTTTCCCCTGTGCCTCCACCATAATGATAGAAGAGACCGGAAGAACGTGTACGCCCTGCCTGGTCTCAATAGGCACCTTCACCAGTCTGGAATGATACAGATCCAGAGCGTCCTTCAGATTCCGGAACAGACGCTGCCTGTCTATGGGCTTGGACAGATAACGGAATACATGGAACCGCATGGCTTCATCCAGATATTCGGAATAAGAAGTAATAATAAAAATGATAATATCTTTCTCTTTCTTTTTCAGTTCGTTTCCTACATAGATTCCGTCAAGCCCCGGCATCTCGATATCGAGAAAAAGGATATCCTTGTCGCCCTGATCCGCAAGCAGGGACTCCCCGTCTGAAAAGCAGACGATTTCCGGACAGCTCAGGTGCAGATGACTGAAATAGCTTTTCAGATATTTTTGCAGTTTTTCTACGATCAGTAAATCGTCATCGCAAATAAGAATACGCATCTTACACACTCCATTCATTGATGCCTACGGATTGTTTCGTGCTACGCACTCCCACAACCCTGGCATCATTATATAATAAGAAAACCCAAAATAGAATGTCGTTTTCGCCCATTTTTGCCTTAGTTTTTGCTTTTCGGTTCGGAAGGGATGTCTCGTTTTTTGAAATATGCTATTCTGAAAATGCAAATAAGTATAAATCTTCAACGGATTTGTAACAAATAGTGCAAAATCTTTCGTTATGGTTAATGAAGAGGAAGGTTTCCATCCGCTCAATTGCTTTTCCGATTGCTCAATTGTATAATGATATCATTATCAAGTACAATTAAGGAGCAAAAACATCATGTAGAAAGAGAACCTGTATATCAGCAGATAGGCACAAGATATATCGATGATCCGGACTGGGGATATACATTCCTGAATGTAGAATGAAAGGAGCAGCTATGAAGAAGATTTTTTCAAATTACTACAAAATTATTTTGTCTGTTGTGATCCTGATTGTCCTGGTGGCACTAAAGGAGGATTACAAAACTTCTTTTGACGAAATGAGCGGAGTCCGGACGGTGGTACGTATGCTGCTCTATACGGCATGGGGATTCCTGCTGGCGACAAGGACCAGACGGGACAAAGCAAAAGGTGCGGAATATGTTGCTTTTGGCGTTGCCTGTGTGGCAGCGCTTAATCTGTTAATCCCCATCTGGAGCTTCCAGATAGCGTTTTATGCTTTTGTCGCAGGTGTTCCGGGACTCTATTTTATGGTATTTATTCTGACCGGAATATTAGGCGGCTACTTATGGGGACCGGTTGATAAAACGGACCGTAAATAGTGCCGGATATATCAGGAGCATTGATCTGATGGCAGAAGATATTGCCCAGGGTGTAAAGATAGCAACAGCAGAGTAGAATGGCGGAGGTGCTTATGGGTAAAAAATGGATTGTGGGTCTGATGATTTTAGCAGCATTATGGGCAATGACCGGTTGTGGAAAGCAGGAGATGATCCGCTGCGAATACACAAATGAGGCAGCAGGATTTACCTTAAGCATAGACAGACCGGTAGAATGGACAGCGAAGCTTCAGGAAGGGTGGCCTGCGACCGAGACAGAGGAAGCCAGTCCCGACGAGGGAATCCGGATTTATACGGATGATAGCCAGGAGAGCAGTATCTATTTTTGTAACAGTTTTTCTCCTTATTATGCAGGGGATGAAAATGATCTGGAGACCGTGGAAGTGAATGAGGAACTCACGGCCCTTCATGGAATCGAAACAAGCGGTGAAGGGGTAAGCGAATCCTATGTTTTTAAAGGGGATTTTACCGGTCAGGGATTCTATAACATTACCATCTCTATGTCACAAAAGGATTATAAAAAATATAAAAAGATTATCTCACAGATGGTTGCCAGCTGCCAGATCCGTGAATGGGAGCCGGAGAATGCAACGGTATCGGAAAGCATTGAAAATGTAGAAAGTAATGATTTGATAATTCGGGGAACGCTGTTAGACAGAGAGAGCGAGAGTGCTGTCTACAGTGATATCACTCAGTTATTAAATGAAAGATATGATTTGCTGAACGAGTTATTAAGTGCGTGGGATTTCACGGTAGACAGCAAGGACAGCATTTCCGTAAGTCTGCCAGATGGCCGGGAGACGGTAATGTACCGTGTGAAGGTGGCGGATTCTTGGGAGTATTATGAACAAAAGGCTGAAGATATCTATGATGATATTTATATACAGGAAGTTTTTACCCCTTGCTACCTGGGAAATTTATACGCCGAAGTGGATGACAAATTGTACCGTGCGGAAGCGGATGGTTTCGCCTGGGGCATTGATGAAGACTCCATCAAAATATGGAAGCAGGATTGGGGTAACCGTTATATAGTGACCGCAAAAGAGCAAAACGAGATGACTACGGATGTGCTGT
>OLXI01001721.1_pt1 | contig 10185 bp, 7 predicted proteins | sample 1674181 | NCBI WGS metagenome assembly OLXI01 (sample SAMEA103958148, study PRJEB25191) | human gut metagenome | reverse complement strand
CCATATTCAGTCCTGCTGCGATCTCACGGATCTTCGCCTCATCACCTACCAGGATTGCATCTGCAATGCCCAGTCTCTTGGCTTCATGTACAGCTTCCAGTACCGCACTGTCCTGTGCTACGGAGACTGCAACCGTCTTCTTCCCACATTCTTTTACTTTTGCTACGATGTCATCAAAATTCATTTCTTCCATATCCTTTCTGCCCCTTCTCAAGGCTTCCAGCAGCCACAGCCATTCGCAAAATCGTGCGATCGATCGCACTCTCCGCTGCTTTGCAGCTATTTTTGTTCATATCTGTGCCGGTGACTCTAATCGTTAAAATAATAACACAGCAATATATAAAAATCAAGTGCATACGCGGATACATGCAAAAAAGCCACCTCTAAACGAGGTGGCTGATCTCTGTCAGGGACGGGACGCAGGCATATAAACATTTTTTGAGTTCCGCATCCGGCTGCGTCTGATCCGGCACCATGACGACCCTGCAGCCTGCACGGTAAGCACTTAAGACACCGTTAGGAGAATCCTCCACCGCCACGCATTGCTTGGGTGACAGCCCCAATTGTTTGCAAGCGTAGAGATAAATGTCCGGAGACGGCTTACCTTCCTCTACCATGGTAGCACAGATCAATTTTTCAAAGTAAGGTCTGATTCCTGTAAGCGTCAGATATTTTTCGGTCCGCTCCAGATCCGTTGCCGTGGCAACAGCTGTGGTAATGTGCCTTTTTTTCAGATCTTTCAGAAGTTCCACAGCACCGGGCTTGCATTTGATGCCATCCCGGTCCAGTGCTTCCTCCATCAATTCTTTTCGTTTATTCCGCACGGCATAATAATCAAATTCCTCGCCGTACCAGTCCTTAAGCTGTCTGGGGGCAAAAGGCCTTCCAAGACTGCGCATCGTCAGTGCCTGCTCATCCGTCATCGTGTAGCCGTAAGCCTCCAATGCCTTCGGCCAGAAAATACGGTAATATTTTTCGGTATCGATCAACGTACCATCCATATCAAAAATAACTGCCTGGATCATAACTGTCCCTCTGTATCATCCATCTGCCCGGCGTGCTCCGCTGTTTCTGTATTTTCTGCGGCGTTATCCTCTGTCCGATCACTGTCTGCACTGCCTGAAGCTTTTTGGGTTTTTTTGTCACGCTTTTCCTGTCTACGCTTTTTCCTGCGTTTTGCCACCTTTTTCACAAGTAATACGATCAACAGTATCCCTACTGCTACTCCGATGATGCACATTACGATCATCCGGGTATGGCTGCCTTCTGCCTCCGCGATACGGAAGCTGCCGGGTACCTCCATGGTGAACTGTCTGTAGCTGCCGATCACCGTAGATTCCACTTCTCTGTATTCGCCGTCCTGGTCTACCCAAACTACAGTATTGTCGGCATCCTCACAGTAGACACGTAAGCTTGCTTCTCCGGTATAGTCCGGTGCGTCTTCTTTCATGGAGTTGGTCATGGAGACCTTGTATGTGTCACCCTCTATCTGCAGATGCAATGCCGCATTCGGATAGAAGTTACCCTCTGCCATGACCAGAGGTTTGTTGGCATCATTTTTCTCTGCGGAAGCAATGGATGCAATCCACTCCTGATACTCCGCTTCCAGTACGCGATTGCCGGTAATGTAACTAAAATCATAATCCGGCCATACACCGTAATAGCCTTCCTTCTCCGGTACCTTAGGAATCTGATCTGCAGACAGATAGTCTCCGTAATTACATTTATAGGAAGCCACTTCTACACCATCCGCCTGGAAAGTAATAGTGAACTGGGAAAAGGCTTCCGGCACGCCGTCTTTGTTGCAAAATTCCTGATAAGACAACGGGGTTGCACCACCCTGATAACCAATGCCGTCCACGCCGCCGGCACCGCCTTCTACATAATAGTTGCCATATAAAGTACCGTCATCCTTAACTTTTCCTGCAATACTTCCCTGACTCTCGCCGGACATATCCAGCTCGTTATAAGCATAACTGTAAAAAATATCGCAGCCTTCCCCGGCGATTCCGCCGATATTATTTTTACCGGTGATCTTACCCATGCTGTAACAGCTACGGATCGCATAGCTGGCAGATCCGGCAACGCCTCCCACATAGCTGCCTCCGGTACTCTCTACCGGAGCATAGGACTCACAGGAAATGACCGCGCCGTATTCCGCCTTGCCGACGATACCGCCCACATAATCCTTTTTGCCGGTCACATCTGCGTAGTTCCGGCTGTCCCTGATGACTGCCTTGATGGTCTGCTCCACATCGAAGCTCTCCGTTCCGGTCAAGGTGATGTCATCCTCCGGGTCAAAATCATATTCCGTTGCCACCTGTCCGACAATACCGCCGACATTGGTATCCGCCTCTACCGCACCGCGGTTCACGCACAGTGTGACTTTACCTTTTTGGAAGCTGGAGGTGTCATATAATGCTTCTTCGGTTCTCTCCGGTTCTGCCTCACCAGCCTCAGCATCAGGATCTCCGGGGTTCACTTCCCCCTTGCTGGCGGATTCATCCGAAGTATCCTCCACAGAAATCCCTTCGTATCGGAAGAGATCATCGCGGATCTCGCTGACCAGTCTGCGCAATACCCTCGCCTGATCCATCAGCTCATCCATGTGTGCGTCGTTGTTGTCTGACCCTGCCTGTAATACATCTCCCAACTGACCCAGCTGGTCAAATGCTTTATCCAGGCTCTGCTTCAGTGTATCCAGATTATTCTTAATACCACCACTGCGGTCCGTGGATGCACTAACCATATTATCCAGATGCTTCGTGGCATTTTCACCAAACTTTTTCAGAGCTGTTTTATAACTCTCTGTATCATCCGGTACGGTGATCGTAATGTCACCACCGCTCAGATCATTACCGCTTAGCGTGATATCATGTCTGTTACCGTTATTTTTATCGTCCTCGGCCTGTTTGTTCAGGTCATTATTCAAAACCTTCAGGTCATTGCTGACACCGTTCAGTTCCTGATTATAAATATACCACAAGTCATTCGTGGTTCCGGTAAGGGAATTTCCCGCACTATTGGCATCCTTCAGATTCGTACTGATACTTTTGGTCAGCGCAGATGCCTGCCTGCTGTAATTGCTGAAATCTTTCTGTGTTGCATCCAGCATATCCAGGAACTTATCCGTCTCTGTGTCCAGTTCTTTCAGTTTATCACTAAGATACTGGATCTCCAGAAAAGGCTCCATCTGGCCTACGATGCCGCCGACATCTTTTCTGCCCTGAACGAAGCCGGTATTGGTACAATTCTGCAGATATCCCTGATGCAGTCTGCCGACGATACCACCGGTGTTGTAACCCACATGCTGGTAACCAATGGCTCCTGAATTGGAGCAGTAATAGATTTTACCATCAGAGATGCCTGCGATACCGCCGGTATCCGTATGCGCAGCCACATTGGAAGTACTGTTGATCTGCTCCAGATTGTCCATGGTAATATCATCCAGTTCATAAGTCACTTCTGTGCTGTAGGTATTGATGCTGCCACTGTTGCTGCAGTTATTTAAGATTCCGTGATTGTTACCGACAATACCGCCTGCAGAATGGTTGCCAATAACATTTGCATTGGATTCACATCTGCGGATCTCGCCGGTCTCTTCATTCACACCCGCAATGCCACCGACTTCATTATCACCGATCACATTACCGGAAAACTTACAATTCTCAATGCTTCCGTAATTCACCCCGACGATACCGCCGACCTGATTCTGGCTTCCGGAGGGAGATATTTCTCCGCTCACCGTGAGATTACGTACTTTGGCGCCTTCCTGCACATAACGGAAAAGACCTGCCGCAGAACCATTCCCCGTAAGCTTTACATTGGAGATCGTAAAACTATTACCATCAAAAATTCCCGCAAATGTTGGGATACTGAATTCACCTTCCATACTCAGAACGATGTCGTTGCGCAGCACTACTTTGATACCTCTGGACCAGCTGTCCAGCACACATTTCTCCGCAAGCCTGCGCAGATCCTCCTCCGTGCTGATCTCTACAATTGCATAATCCTGCTCCTGCGCGGTGCTGCTATAACCGCTGCCGCCCTTATATTGTTCATAGGTTAACGTCTCTTCCGCATAAGCGGTTGCCGGTGTCTGCAGCAGTAATGCTGCTCCCAGCAGGAAACATAATAATCTCTTACTGTTCATCTTCTGTTCCCTCGCTTTCTGCTGTATGATTTGTACCTGACTCATCCCCCTGCTCCAGGGTCACGACATCCTTGGGGCGCACCACTGCTCCCATCTCACCGTCGATGACACCGATGAAATCACCTTCCAGCATACCATTGACATAACCCTTGATATGACCGTTCATCCGAATCCTTCCGGCAGAAGGCAGCGGCTTCGCCAGATCACGCTTTAAGGTAAATGCCGTCTTCTGAATAATGATATCTCCGATCAGCAGCGTCTGGGGCAATGCCAGCAGCACCAGTAAAATAGATGTCAGGGTACCACGTCCCAGCGCCAGTCCGATCGCTGCTACCGCTGCGTTGGAAGATACATAACTGATAATGAATCCGGCAGCCACCAGCATGGAACCACTGGTAACAATTGTAGGGAACGCCTGGTTCAGTGCCTCAATGGCAGCTTCTTTGATCGGCATGTACGTCTTCAGATCCATATAACGGCTGGTGATAACGATAGCGTAGTCGATCGTCGCGCCCATCTGGATCGCGGATACTACCAGATATCCCAGGAAATAAACATTTTCGTTCAACAGATACGGCAGTGAGAAGTTCATCCAGATACTACCCTGAATCGTTACTACCAATAGTACCGGCAAGCCGGCAGACTGGAAAGTGAACAACAGGATGATCATAACGAACAATGCCGTCAGTACAGTGATGATGGTGTTATCTGTTGCGAAAGAGTCTCCCAGATCCTTATCACTGGTGGCATTTCCGACTAACAGGATATCATCTATATTATAGAACTTCGCCACGGTATTACGTATCTGATCCAGCGCTGCGGTGGTCTCTTCTCCTTCATAAGGTACATTCAGTTCCAGAACGAAACGGGAATTATCTTCTCCCAACAGCTGATCCTTTGCAATCATGATCTTGGAATGAGCGTCCGATAAAGTCTCCTCCAGATCATCATCCAGCGTGATGTTTCCGCTTTCTTTCTGATCATAAATGAACAGGAACATATCGATAAAAGGTACTTCGTAATCGCTGACACCGCTGACCAGAGCACCGTAATCACTCTGATCCAGGGCATATGCCGAATACAGCATATCCGCCACTTCCACATCCAGATCGATCAACTCTGCAAATTGTCTGGGATTCAGTTTGTCGGTCAGCATGTAACCATCCATAGCTTCAATATTGCCAAGTCCCTGAACGGATTTTACCACATCCAACTTTTCCAGTGCCTTCAGGGTCTGTGCCTCTTTTTCATAATCACCGTTGGGCACAATGACCGCCAGCTGATTCACCATGCCAAATTCCTTATTGACCATGCTGACTGAGAATTTATTCTCACTCATACTGCTGGATTCCAGTGTATTTACATCATATACATAATTCGCCTTGTTGGACAGAAAAAATGCTGCAATAACACCCACGATCAGTACCGGAGGTACAATGTAACGGGTAGCCACACAGAATTTTCCCACTGCCGTGATCTTCGGTACAAAACTCTTATGATGCGTATTGTCGATTGCCTTGGAAAAGGTAAGCAACAGCCCCGGCATCAGGAAGAATACCGCTACCATACTGAAAATAATGGATTTCGCCAGGATAATACCCATATCGTAACCAATTCTGAACTGCATGAACATCATGGCTACCATACCTGAGATCGTGGTCAGGGAGCTGGAAGAAATCTCCGGGATTGCCTTACTCAAAGCTACTATTACAGCTTCTCTGGCATCCTTGTCCTCATGCTCCTCCATAAAACGGTGTGCCAAAATGATGGCATAGTCTACTGCCAGACCTAACTGCAGCACCACTGCGATAGAGTTCGTCACAAAGCTGATAGTACCGAACCAGTAGTTCGTACCCTTGTTCAAAATAGCTGCCACGATAAATGTGGTCAGATATACCGGGATCTCCGCGTAAGTTGTGGAAGTAAATAGCAGCACGGCTACGATAACCACAGCTGCCAACAGCAGAATGACGATCATATCATTATTCAGGTCATTCGCATCACGCTCTTCCTGACCGATATCGGAAGAATAATAGACATCATAGTCAGACAACGCGTCCAGCACTTCTGTTAAATGCTGCTGTGTGGCTTCCGTATCCGCTTCCTCATCAAAAGTGACAGACAATAAAGCCTCCATGTCATGATAATGATCTTCCGTGTCATCAAAATCCAACATACTGACACCATCCATTTTTTCCACCTGATCCGCCAGCTTCTGTGCCTCATCAAAAGTCACATTACAGATCAGGATCCGGGCGGAACCGTAGGTCGTAAACTCCGAATCCATCAGATCCAGTCCCCTTCTGGTCTCTGTCGTATCCGGCAGATATGTGGTCAGGTCATTATTTACTTTGACCTTATTCATGGATAATACGCAAAATATGCATAAAACAATAAAGATCAGATAGAATCCTTTTCGTTTATCTACGATAAGTGTGGCAAGTTTCATCATAAAGGAGTTATCTTTTTTGTCTTTTTCTGTGTTGTCTGCTGCCATAGTTTCCTCCTGCTGCATCTCTCTTTGTACCCTTACGTATCTGATTTTTCTATTCTTAGTTTAAAAGTTTTTCCCGCTTCTGTAAAGCCTTATTACAAAGATGAAAAATGTATTACTGTCATTTAATGAACTCGTGTTGATTTTCTAACACAAGCAAAATATAATAATAGGGAAGAAAAAGCAAGCCACAAATTGTGTTGATATGTCTGTTTTTGAACATTGTATTGACGTGTGTTCATTGTTTTAGAAAAAATTCAGATTTGCATTAGATACGTATTAGATATTATATATAAAAAGTGATTTCTGATCATTTTCCGGAAAGGATGGAGAATTGTTGTATGGAAAAAATGGATCGCCGCGTGCGCAAAACCCGCGCCCTGTTGCTGCAGGGATTAGTCAAAATGATGGAAACCCACGATATTCAGGATATTTCCGTCAAAGAACTCACAGAACTGGTAGATATCAATCGCGGAACCTTCTATCTGCATTATGATGATATCTACGATATGCTCCATAAAGTGGAAGATGAAATGTTCCGGGAGTTCAATGAGATCATGGAGCAGGAACCAGTAGGTACTTCCACATTGTCCTCTGACGGTCTTCTGTTAGAGTTCTTCCGCTTCTTAGACCGCCACAGAGATCTCGCCAGAGTCATGATCGGTCCCCATGGAGACCTCACCTTCGTTAACCGCCTGAAGGACCAGATCAAAAAGCGCACTCTCCGCTTTCTGGAAAGTGCGCAATCCGATGCTAATTATGAATATCTCTGTTCCTTCATCATTACCGGTTGTGTCGGTGTTGTAGAGACCTGGCTGAAAGAGACCACTCCCCAGTCTCCGGAAGAAATGGCAGGGATTCTGGGCACCATGCTTATGCGGCAGCTTACTTTTGTTCCGGATCCTGCATAGACTGCTTAGACTGTGTCGGCTCCGGCATACCTACACTTAAAGAAGTCACGACCTCGCCATCCAGGAAGAAAGATACGGTGTCGCCTACCTGTAGATCATCCAGTGTGGCATCCGCTCCGTCAATCGTGATGATCGTATCATCATTGACCGTGATAGTCATAGTGTCACCGCTGAGAGTTAAGGTCATCTCATCTAACATGTCTTTCTCGGGTTTCTGACCGTCCGGGGCTTCTCCGCTGGGGACTTCACCAGCAGGTGCTTCTCCATTAGGAGTGCCTCCGTTGCCGTCTGGTGCCTGTCCGTCAGGCTTTTCACCATTCGGTGCTTCTCCATCCGGAGCCTCCGGCTTCTCTGCCAGCGCAATGGAGATCACATTGCCGTCAATGGCAGTAATCTGACCAAGATAAGATTCCACCTTCTCTTCACCTGATTCTGTTGCCGTACTTTGCTCCACCGTGCTCTGTTCCGTCGTGCCCTCCGGTGCGATCGTCTCCTTCTGTTCTGCTGATTCACTTGCTGCGCTCTCCGTGCCCGCAGATGTTGTTCCTCCGCATGCTGTAAATCCGGTCATCACCATGGCAGCAGTCAACACTGCACACATTACTTTTGTATTCACCTGGGGTAAATTCCATCTTCTCATATTCTCATTCCTCCTGTTCCATTCATTCCTAAAAAACTTATGAACATTTATTTCCCCTTACCTGTCTCTTATGATAAGGGTCATCTGCGAAGAAATTGTGAGAAAAATGTGGTGATTCTGTGAATTTTTCAGGCATGACATTTATGTCATGTGTACTATGTTGGAAGTGTCAGCTTACGTGTCGATTCTTCCGTTTTGTTGTAAATATCGAAGAAATGCGGTACAGCCTTCCAGGACATCATTGTAGGTCGTCCCAAACTCTCCCGTGTACCACGGATCCGAAATGTCCCGCTCCGAGCCGGCATAGGATAAGAGCCTGGCTACTTTCCCATCCGGATCTCCGCCGAATATCCGCAGCATGTTGCGGATATTTGCGCTGTCCATACCGATCAGATAATCATATTCCGCATAATCTGCCTTCGTTACCTGCCTGGCCCGCTTCCCCTCGCAGGAGATCCCGTGCCTGGCAAGCTCCGCCTTCGCCGGCGGATAGACCGGGTTCCCGATGCCGTTCCAGATCTCTTCCGTGCTGGTGGCAGCGGAAGCAATCTGGAAGTGATCGGCGAGATTCGCGTCGGATACCAATTTTTTCATAACAAATTCTGCCATTGGAGAACGACAAATGTTGCCGTGGCAGATGAAAAGTATTTTTATCATCTTTTTATATCTCCATTTAAGTCTTGTATTTCTTCTCAAATGCCCAATATTGCAGGTTTTTTCGGCATTTTCCTGTTTCTGTGTTTCCGGGGTATCTTCTCAAATCTTCCCGTATTTTCTCGTGCTTTTCCCTGCAATATTGGTAAATCCGTTGGTAAATAAATGCTCTGTACCAACGGGGTGTTTTAGGCTTTTGCTACTCGAAGCAGCTCTGCCTGTGCGTCATCGAACTGCACATGGGTGTAAACATTCAGCGTTACGCTGATGTCCGAATGACCCATGATATACTGCAACGTCTTTGGATTCATTCCGGATTTCGCCATATTGGAACAAAAAGTGTGTCTGCATACATGAGGAGTTACTTTGGGCATCTGAATACGGTAAATCTTGTTATATTTCTCAATAATATGTTCCAGGTACTTCTCCCAATGAAGGGCGACCATTGGCTTATCGTTCTTGTCGAGAAACAAAAATCCAGCATATCCGTCTACCATCGGTTCTATTTTCGGTGCTACTCGATTGGCAAGAATACGACGGAAACACGCCACAACTTCCTCGCTCATCGGCACATAGCGGATACCGCTTTCCGTTTTAGGAGCCTGAATTACATACTGCATCTGCGATGTTCTCTGCAACTGGTGGTCTACCTTGATACGCTTCTGGTCGAACTCAAGATCGGAGATCGTCAGCCCGCAGAACTCCGAGATTCGCAGCCCCGTGTTAAGGAGAATATAGATCGCATCGTAGTATCGGCAGAAATGCTTATCTTCCTTGATGAATTTCAGAAGATCACGCTCCTGCTTACGGGTAATTGCTTCTCTGGTGACGGAATCGTTTACGATCACCGATGCCAGTTCAAATCCAAAAGGATTTTTACGGATCAGATCATCATCTACCGCCAACTGAAAAGCCGGTCTCAGAACACCTCTGATGGAGTGAATAGAGCTGTACCCTCTGCCATCCACCTGCTGAAGCTTGATCAGCCACGCCTTTGCATCAGACAGGCGAACCTTGTCAATGCGCTGCTTTCCAAACGCTTCTCTGTTCAGGATATTGATTACGGTCTTATATCCCGCCTTGGTGTTATGACCGACACCGGTTTTCAGAGAAGTATATTTCTCTACCAATTCAACTACCGTGTAATTGCCGCCACGGGTAACGATATGGTCAAACAGATCCGCCTGAATCTGCTTTTCCTTCTCTCTCAGCGAAAGCTCTCGCTTTTTACCCCTGGGAGTCGGGTCATTCTTGTCCAAACGCCAACTGTACACATTCTTCTCCTTACCATCCTCGTCAATATATCGGTAACGATACCTCCCATCTGTACGCT
>OLXI01001708.1_pt1 | contig 10239 bp, 8 predicted proteins | sample 1674181 | NCBI WGS metagenome assembly OLXI01 (sample SAMEA103958148, study PRJEB25191) | human gut metagenome | reverse complement strand
TACTTCGGAAGCGGAGGTTTTGCCTTCGGAATTATCACCGATAAGTACGGGCAGAAGTCACAAAGAGGATTTTTTGCGCTGGAAAGCGGAACGTGAAGCCGAAGGCATGGAGTTTTACAATCGCCTTTCCGAAGTCATGGATACGGAGGACGATTTGGCTGTAGGCGACATAGTGGCATTTACAAACGATTATGGAGTAGTATTCGGCCCCCAAGAGGTATTAGCTTTCAGGAAGCCTTGGAACGGTGACAGATGTGTGTATCTTGACAGCGACGCCTATTGGTTTCCCGACCGTCCCGACCAGTTGACCCTCCTAAGCAAGAAAGGGGCGGAATGACAATGACAAGAGAGTGTGTCAAAACTCAATTAATGCGGGCTGAAAGCCCAATAATCACATAGCCCAGGGCAGCGCCCTGGGTATTGAGTGTATATATTGAGTAGTGCGCCCTGTAAGGGCAACACCTTAATAATTAGGCTTTTGCCCTTACAGGGCGTAGGGGACGTGTGGGTTCCTTTTACCCAGGGCGCTGCCCTGGGCTATGTGCTTCTGCCCCTTCGGGGCGTGCTATTTATGAGTTTTGACACACCCTCTTTTGTTGGTGCAGTCATAAAGCCTTGCCTACATTATATAATATAAGCACAACAAAAAAGTGGCTGCAACAAGCATATTGTCAGAAAAAAGCAGTAAATTTGCAGAATTAACAGCTACTTTTTAAAACAGCATACAAGGCTGAAAGAATCTACACGAAGTATTAAAAAGCAAAATATACAAGCAATGAACCGCAAACTTATCCTTTCGTCTGCAATAGCTCTTGCCAGCCTCACCGCGTCGGCACAGAGCTCAGTAAAGGCGCCTGCCCCTATCCTGCCGCTCCCCGAGCAGAAGCAGATCGACTGGCAGCGCATGGAGACATACGCCTTCATCCATTTCGGTCTGAACACCTTCAACGACCGCGAATGGGGCTACGGCGACTCCGACCCTGCTACGTTCAACCCCACACGCCTCGACTGCGAACAGTGGGCAAAGACGCTCGTGGCAGCGGGCATGAAGGGCGTCATTCTCACAGCAAAACACCACGACGGTTTCTGCCTCTGGCCCTTCGAGGGCAACGACTACAACGTGACACGCTCGCCGTATAAGAACGGCAAGGGAAACATCGTGCGCGAATTGTCTGACGCCTGCAAGAAGTACGGACTGAAGTTCGCGGTGTATCTCTCGCCGTGGGACCGCTCGCGTGCCGACTACGCTACGCCGGGCTACCTGCCTTACTTCTACGCTCAGCTCCACGACCTACTCACCAACTACGGCGACGTGTTCGAGGTGTGGTTCGACGGAGCCAACGGCGGCGACGGCTACTATGGCGGCGCAAAGGACTCGCGCACTATCGACCGCAAGAACTACTACAACTACCCGCATATCTTCGCCATGCTCGACAGCATTCAGCCCAACGCCGTGGTGTTCGGCGACGGCGGACCGGGATGCCGCTGGGTGGGCAACGAGAAGGGCTTCGCAGGCGAGACCAACTGGGCGTTCCTGCGCAAGAACACGGTTTATCCGGGCTATCCCAACTACCCCGAACTGCAGTACGGACACGCCGACGGCGACCAGTGGACGGCTGCCGAGTGCGACGTGTCTATCCGTCCGGGCTGGTTTTATCATCCGGAGGAGGACGACCGTGTGAAGTCGCCCGAACAGCTTGCCGACCTCTACTACCGCTCGGTGGGCCACAACGCTACGCTGCTGCTCAACTTCCCCGTCGACCGCGAAGGTCTCATCCACCCTATCGACTCGGCTAACGCCGTCAACTTCCACAAGCTGATTCAGCGCGAGCTGCAGCATAACCTCGTGGCTGGCATGACACCGAAGGTGAGCAACGAGCGTGGCAAGGCGTTCGCGGCAAAGGCGATGACCGACGACTCGTGGGACACCTACTGGGCTACTGCCGACGGCGTCACATCGGCTACCATCACGTTCGACTTCAAGAAGCCGCAGCTCATGAACCGCATCATGCTGCAGGAGTACATTCCGCTCGGACAGCGCGTGAAGAAGTTCGCCGTAGAGTATCTCGACGGCAAGACATGGCGCAGCGTTGAGCAGGGCGAGGAGACAACAACCATCGGCTACAAGCGCCTGCTGCGCTTCCGCACCGTGGAGGCAAAGAGCGTGCGCGTGCGCATCATCGACTCGCGCGGACCAATCTGCCTCAACAACGTGGGCATCTACTACGGCGGAAAGGACGCACAGCTCACATGGAACCCCACAGCCGAGGCCATCAAGTCTCTGCCGTTCTCTATCCTCGGCGCCGACAAGGCTGAGTGGGAGAAGGCTACCGACCGCAACCCGCAGACCGTTTGGTTCTGCAAAGGCAACGAAGTGCTCATCGACCTTGGCAGCGAGCAGGAGATTTCCGCATTGCAGTATCTGCCCGACCAGAGCGAAGGCAGACGCGGACTCATCCATACATACACCATCGCGGCGTGCGACGCCAAGGGCGGCAACGAACGCGTGCTGAAGAGCGGCGAGTTCTCTAACCTGCAGAACAACCCAATCTTGCAGACCGTATCGTTCAACGCTACAAAGACACGCTATCTGAAGCTGCGCGCCGAGCGCATGGTCGTGGCTGGCGAAGCAATGGGCATCGCCGAACTGGGCGTCAAGTAATTTTTAAAGTCGAAACTCAATCAATACGGGCTGAAAGCCCAACACCACATAGCCCAGGGCGTCGCCCTGGGTATTAAATTATATATTGAGCGCTGCGCCCTGTTTTACTCTAATTGAGCAAGTCTTTTTCGAGATTTCTTACTTTAATTTATGTTAATAGATCTTGGATCTCTTTGTATGTAACAAGGATTGTACTTTTCGTTCTTATTGATAAGTGAGAAGATAAGCCTTAACAGTTTGTTGGCTATGGCATTCAAGACATAGTGATGGGCTTTCTTGTCAATGATAGTTCTCCGCTCATAGTAGAGTTTCATCTCCTTGTTGTGCATCCTTGCGCATTCGGCGCAGATGTACAGCAAGGTCTTCGACCTTCTGTTCCCCCACTTTGACACGTGTGCCCCTTGATTCATCTTGCCTGAGGATTTCTCGTAGGGAGCGGTGCCTGCGTATGCGGAGTATTGTTTCGCTGTCGTGATGGTAGTGAAGTTCCTTGTCTTCACGATAAGCTCTACGGCTGTGACCAGCCCTACACCGTTTACGCTCGTTATTATGTCATAACTGTTGGAAATCTTGTCATGCTTTCTTATCACGGTAAGCATATCCCTTTCCATGTCCTTTATCTCCTCATCCAGGAGGTCGACGATGTGCTGCATGCTACGCTTTACAGCTTCGCTTCGATAAGGTCTACAATCTTCCGTCTTGTCGGCTGTCATGATGCGCTTGCGCTCTTCCACAAGCATCGTTCGCTGGCGAGAGAGTTGGCGAAGTTCGTATATATCTTCCTCGGGGAACGTCGTATATACGAGTTTATCGGTGAAGCGTTCACCGAACTCGCGCAACACATTGCAATCCTGCTCGTCTGTCTTTCCGCGGTCAGGACCAGACTTGTATGTGTGTATTACATGACCGCCCACATATGCAATTTTAACGTTCATTTCTGTGCACATCTTGAGAAGTCTTTCTCCATAGACTCCTGTGTGCTCAGCGACGAGTACGGAGTCGGACGGAAGACCTTTGAGGAAAGCCTTGATGCCGTTCTGTGTGTTCCTGACGACATGGTGAACTGGCGTTACAACGTTGCTTTTTGAGGACAAACGTAAAAAACTTACGTCAAACTTCTCTTTTGCCAAATCAATTCCGTATATTTGCATATTATTAATTTTTAAATGAAGAGTGCTCCAGTCTGGGCGGCTACTACTATACTAAGAACTTAGTGTTGCAAGACTGTATTAATTTACTCTCAAGCTTGTGCTCAGAGATATTCGGTACCCAAAACAGGGCTAAGTCTTTAAGACTTGAAAGGGCAAGGGTTAACGCCGAATATGGAGTATTCTTCTTTTTGTTATACATTCCGCAAATTTAACAATTCTTTATGAATTGAAGGAGATTTCCCCCTTCTTCTTTGCGGATGCAAATATAATAGTAAGGGCAAAAGCCTAATTATTAAGCTGTTGCCCTTCTTGCTCTGGCAAGCGGCAAAGCCGAGTCCAGGGCGCACTACTCAATATATACACTCAATACCCAGGGCGCTGCCCTACCCTTTATACACATCTTTGACAATTCTCAACATCTCACATTTGCAGAAGAAATTGTCAAGTCCTGTTTTGAAAGTTGTATATCCTGGACGTGATTGGCTGCTGTAGCCTGACCATGCTCCGAGTCTTGCAACAATCCATGCTATCCATGGCAGTGAGCCTTCTTTGAAAGGATTCTTCTGCTTCAATGTTCTGCCATTCACCATGGTAGACAAGAGTTTTGCCGCCTCAATATCGTTTTCACTAAACATTATTGAGGCTGGCACGGCTTGGTATTTGTCCGCAAGGTCAAAAGCGTGTTTCAGAGAAATGCAATACAATGCGGCATATGCAGAAAAGAGGATGTTCTTCTCTACACTCGTTGTATCCTCAAGCTGTATGTCCTCTATCATGAATCCTTTCTTCTTCAGCAGTCTGAACAATTCCTCTATAAACCAGCGGCATCTGTACCAAGAGACGCACTGTAGAGCCTGTTCCACATTCGAGACTTCATGATTTGTCAGAAGCACCCATTCTATGGGATCTTCTCCTTCAGGTACGGTTCCCTGAGCCTCAGACACCTTTATGCAATTGTATACAATATTGGCATCTGCCGATTTCGGACTGCCTGCTGGACGCTCCAAACAAACTTCCGCGAAACTCACTTCCATCTTTGCCGCTCTGGCCTTGCGCCCGTGTGAGGCAGGAAGGTGAAACTCGTACTGACCGGACGGTGAAACAGACAACATAAATTCATGCAACCTACATTCTGAGCCTTTTATACGACGGTCTTGGTTTGAGCGCACGATCAGCTTGACGTTGTTTTTGCCACGCTTCAACACCTCATAAACATCTGACTCGCGGTCACTAAGCATTGTTATCAATACGTCTTCTCCTATAAGGTCTGCGGTCTTGTCTATGGATTCGCTCCAACGGTATGATTCTTTCAACTCCGCCGGCAGTTTCTTGTATTTGCGCTCACGGCATCCGGGATTTCCCTCTTCACGGTTCCACAAATGTATATGAGTGAAGCCATAAGGAGTAAAGGTCTCCGGATCAACCGCAAGTGTAGGATGGAAGAAACAGCCTGTCTCACCATTAGAGACACAGCCTGGAGTTTTCCCCTTTTTATGCATGCGGAGATTGTGACCGTTATAATTTATCTCACATGTATCTTGAAGACAGAGTACATGTGTGCAATGGCTTTCAGCCATTCGCGCCTTGCAAGCGTCCGCATAGGCACTAACAATAGATTCCATTGTAACCTTGGGATTGTTGAACATTCTGTATGTAGCAATTTTATCCGCAAAGTTACTAAAAATTCTATTTATGACGGAGTTGCCTGTGGCAATCATCTTCGATAATGTCAAATTAGCTCTTGCGCTAATCCGCTTGTCGTTAAATGTCAGACTCGTAAATGGGGAACTTTTCATCTGACAAATATACAGAATTCCAATGATTTCAAAGAACAAAAGATGTGTATAAAGGGTAGGGCGCTGCCCTGGGCTATGTGATTGTTGGGCTTTCAGCCCGTTTATAACCACATTATTAGTTTTACCGGACAGCAATAAATTTAAAAGTAAAAAAGTAAAAGAGTAAAAAGGACTTTTAAAAGTCATTGCTGTCCGGTAAAATTTTTTAATTATGCTCGGCGCTTGCCTTTCTGCGTAAGCTGTACTTGCCGTGCTTGTCGAACACGAGCCAGTAGAGTATAGGCAGAACGGTGGCGATGAGCACCATTGAGATGAGCGTGCCGAAGAAGATGACAGCGCCCATCGGCGACCATAGCGTGTTGTTCTCGAGCATCATCGGCAGCACTCCTACAGAAGCCGCAGCCGAAGTGAGGAAGATTGGGCGCATGCGGCGTTCGCCTGCCTGGAAAGCAGCATCGCGCACGGATAGTCCTTTCTCGCGTCGCAGCTCTTCGGCATAGTCGATCATGATGATGCCGTTGCGCACAAGGATGCCCATCAGACTCACTACGCCGAGCACGCACGTAAGGCTCACGTCATAGCCCGTTATGCACAGGCCGACGGCTGCACCGAATATGCAGAGCGACATTGAGGAAAGGTTCACCAGCGCCAGGCTGATGCGCTTGAAGTGGAAGAGCAGGATGAAGAAGATGATCAAGGCTGCTATCATCACGCCCGATGTAACCTGAGGAAGGGTTTCGGCATCCTTTTCTGCCATACCGCCAATCTCCCAATCAAGACTGGAATCTAGCGGGAGTTTGGATACTTCCTGCTTCAGTTCGTTGGCCAATCGGTTGGCATTGAATCCCCTTAAAGGTTCACCTATGATAGAGATGGTACGCACGCCGTTTCTGCGTATGATGCTGCCGTCGTGCCAGTCGGGGGCTTGCCCAATATTGGGCATCCATGAGCCGCCATGCGAGGTCAGGCGTTCCCCCTCGCACCATTCCGGCTCCCGCCCATCTTCCAGAAGGAGGCATTGGAATGTCGGCGGCGTTGAACGCGGATAGCACGGCTCTAAAGTCCATCCTGTCATTTGATGAAAACGCTCCCATGACATTTTCCCAAACAGCGATAACTGGAAATAGATTGTCAGTCGCATCCCTCATTTCTTTGATAATGCGGATCGCTTGAAAAAACAGGCTGGACTTTGCGCCCGCCAAGCCGTCCCGGTTGCCAATCTGGGACAGGTTTTGACACGGCGATCCAAAGGTCAGCACATGGACGGGCGGGATGGCCCCGCCGTCCATGCGAGTGATGTCGCCCAAGTGGGCCATATCCGGGAAGTGCCGTTTTGTGATGGAGATAGGGGCCTTTTCAATCTCGCTGGCCCATACCGGGGTGATCCCGCAGCGGGCTGCCGCCAGCGGGAACACCCCGATCCCATCAAACAGACTCCCCAGCTTAATCGTCATTTCGTCTGCGACCCTGTCCCTTGACGGTCAAAATGCCCTCAAGGGTGGTCGCTGTGATCCCCAGCCGCTGGGCAACGGCGATGTCGTTTTTCATGGCCTCGGTGACGGTATGGCCGCACACCACCAGCACATGAGAGCGTCGGAGCAGGTCACGGCTCATGTCGATGCCGCTTTTATGCTCCTCGGGAACAGCGTCGTTGAGGAACAGGGGCAGATACAGGGTGGGACAGATGGGCGAAAAGCCCGCCTCATACACAGCGCGGCAATACTGCGCCGCCCGTTCCGCGTTTTCGCTGTCGCCGCCGTACCATGCGGCGGTAACATACGCAAGGGGTCGTTTCATATTGAATACCTCCGATATTTTATAATGTAGGTTCAGCCCAATCCCCCCGCCCTTTCCCAATCATGGGAAAGGGGGCGGCTCTGGAGGATATACCCCCGCCGCGCCGCTGGGAATAGCACAGCCGGGGCCGCCCGTCAAGGGCAAGCCGCCGCAAGCGGCGGGGCTATGCCCCCTTGACGGACAGCTCCCGACTGCGCCGGGATATGGGCGGCGACGGGGGATAAATCCAAAGAGCCCTCTGCGAAAGGGCATGAAGTAACCTCGGGACAAAGTGTCTCGAGGTTACTTCTCCAGATCCGCCTTTTTCTCGGGCTTTTTCAGCTCGGGCGGCTGTTTTTCTTTCCATTCGTCCAGCAGGGACATAATCTGCTCCTTCATTTTGACAGGAGTGACCTCCTTGCCAAAATACTTCTCCAGTTCGGCCATAGAAATAATCACGCCGCGATCCTCCTTTTTCTTTTCACTCAGAATACCGTCGATCACATCGCCGTTGAGCTTGCCCGCCTGATCCAGCTCCCGGAGCCGTTTGGCCTGAGCGTGGGAGGGCGAGGACTGCTCACCGTCGATAGACACGGCAATCAACCTCTGGTTTTTCGGTTTGATGTACGAGATCTCCACGGCGGGCATGAAGCCCAGCCCCTTTTCGTCCACCTTACTCAGCAGCTCCGGGACAAGGGAATTAAGGCGAAGATACCGCATGACCTTTTTGTAGTTCATATCGTGCGCTTCGCCAACGATCTCAACAGAGCGTTTTCCCACATCACCGGGAGCAACGCCGTCCAGCCGTCCGCCCTGGTGCTTGATGGCCTCCACTTCCAAATCCAGCAGGGCGGCCAATTCGCTGGGAAGTGTCTGATCTCGCTGCTTGTTACTGTCCCGCATGGCCTGCACAGCTTCTTGGTCGGTCATATCCCGGACAATAAAGGGCATTTCCTCCAGCCCGGCCAGCTCACTGCCGCGAGTACGGCGGTGGCCCGCGATAATCTCAAAACCGTTGCCGTCTTTCTCCGGGCGGGCAAGACCGGGAACCATAACGCCGTTTGCTTTAATGGACGCGACGGTTTCCTGCATCTTGGCGTCATCCGTGACCTTGAACGGATGGGGACGGAATGTGTGGAACGGGTGGAGCTCGGAAAGTTTCAGATAGACCAGCTTGCCCTCCTCCACAGGACGGGGCGGGGGCGTAGGTGTCTGGGGCTCCGCCGCGATCCCGGCACCGGGGCCAGCACCACCGCCAGCGGCGGCCTGTTCCGGGGCGGGAGCCTCCTTGACCGTTGCGGCCTTTTTACCTTGGGACACTTTGTCTCGAGGTTTGGGCGGCTGGGCCTCGTCGGGGGCCGCCTTGTCAGCCTTGGGTGGGCGGTCCCTGCGGGGCTTTGCCGCCGTCTGCTCTTTGTCTGCCTTGGGTGCGGCCTGCTCCGTTTTTTCAGCCTTCGGGGGACGGCCACGGCGGGGCTTTTTCTGTTCAGCCGCAACCTCCTCCTGCGGCTTTTCCTCCGGGGCCTGTTCAGTCGCTTTCTCGGGCTGGCTGGGAGTGGGAGCCTCCGGGGTAAGCGGTTCGGCCTGTTCCACAGCATGGCGGGCCGCCGCCCGCTGTTCTGCCATCAGCTCCTCGATTTTCTCAAAGGGTACAACCACATCGCCAGGAGCGGGCTGGGCCGGGGTAGTACCGGGCCCATCAGCTACGGGAGCCTCGAGGGTGTTATGCTCCTCCGCGCCCGTGGGCTGTTTCTTTTCTTCCATTTGCTAACCTCCTATCTTTTTGTAATGTTGCACAAAATTTCACTTGAAAATTTTGTACTTATTTTTTTGAAAAATCCTGCCTCCTTCCGAGCTTTCCACGCAAAAAAGCCGCCCTTGGTCTTGACCGGGCGGCCTTTTGCGTAATGTGATAGCTCTGTTTTATTTTGTCGGGTCTGAAAACCCTTGTATTTACAGCGTTCCTAATAGGAAGCAATCATATGCTTGCTATTCTTCTGTTTGCTTTCTTCCACGCTAAAAACGAGGAAATGCCAAAACCTAACGCAGAAAAGAAAAAACACCGCAATTTGCGGCGTTCCCAATGGCTGTATTGCACGAAAAAACGGGGGATTTTATTCCCCCGCAGTTTCATTTTTGACTTCCTGTATTGCTTTTGCTGTGGCGGTGATAACCGTCAAATCCTTGTTGTCCATGCTGTCAAGCAATGTTTCAAGCTGCCGCCGTTGTGTGGACTTATCTGTTTCCTTGTTTGGGAAAAAGAATTGGTCTACTGAAACATCTAAAAGCGTAACAAGCTCATAAAAGATTTGCAGGCTTGGGTGCTGTCCGCTATTCTCAATGGACGCGATATAGCGGGGAGCGATGTTCATCTTATCCGCTAACTGATTGCGTGATATGCCCTTTGCCTTTCTTGCTGCTTTTATGGCTTGACCGAAAGCCTTAAAATCAAATCTTGCGACTTCTCTTTTCATCTCATTTCACCCTACTACATTTTACTGTTCACCTTTCGATTTCGATATGAGTACACATATCATAGACTTGACCGAAATAGAGCATATAATTCACAGATAGTCCCTTGATTTTTGTTCGGCTGTCCGTATATAATTATACTTGTAGAATTATGTGAAAGGGTGTATGAAACATGGAATATATGTCTTGTCCGCAAGCGGCAAAGAAATGGAGCATATCAGAGCGGCGCGTACAGAAGCTATGCGAGGAAAACCGCATACCCGGCGTTTCAAAAATCGGCTATATGTGGCTCATTCCAATAGACGCGAAAAAGCCTGCCGACGGTAGGCAAAAAAAACAAAAAAATTTGTAAGATTTCTTGTAAGGTTTTCGCTTTTGCGTA
>OLXI01001699.1_pt1 | contig 10260 bp, 9 predicted proteins | sample 1674181 | NCBI WGS metagenome assembly OLXI01 (sample SAMEA103958148, study PRJEB25191) | human gut metagenome | reverse complement strand
TGGCGTAATTCGTCAGATGGAAATGGACGAAGCACATTTAATGTGACGACGCCAGCGCGGATGCCCTCTTTGCGCAGCGTATCTGCTGCAACTGTGGCGGGGTGAAAAGAGGAACCGAGCAGAAAAAGGATAATATCTGCATCTTCACACAAATATCCGCGGCAAAAAGTATGCATTCTTCCGGAGAGGGAGGCGAACTCATCAAACAGCATGGGAAGTTTTTTTCGTGTTTCTTCCATGGCGAGAAAAAGCTGATATTTGTTGTTGATGATATCCGGTTCATTCATATAGGAGCCGACAGAGACCGGGTGATTCAGGTCGAGTACACTGTAAAAACGATTCTCCCCGGTGGAGTCATTTCCGGCAAAAGCGGAGATTTCGGGATTGTCACAGGAGAGTTTTTTCCCGATAAAGTGCTGTACGGTTTCATCTTCAGAAAAGACCATGCATTTTTGTTTCTGATGGCTGGTAAAGAAACCGTCAAAGGCAACGACAACCGGGAGATTCACTTTTTCGGCAAGTTTCAAGGCGATCAGGTTGAAATCGTAGACCATCTGCGGGTCATCCGCAAACAGAATGATCCAGCCGGTATTTAAAAGATACATGATATCGCTGTGATCACCTTTGATGCACAGAGGGCCGGAGACAGTACGGCAGGCGACATTCATGACCATCGGCATGCGTGTGCCGGACTGCACCGGAAACTGCTCTAAGGCATAGAGCAGACCGTTGGCACTGGTGGCATTAAATACGCGTCCGCCGCCCGCCGAAGCACCGTAACAGATACCGGCGGCACTGTGTTCTCCCTCGGCGGCGATCAGCCGGATGTTGTGCTCGCCTCTTGCACCCGAAAGATCGAGATTTTCCGCAATCTGTGTGGAGGGGGTGATCGGATAATATCCCATGATATGATAATTGATCTGCTTTGCGGCGTAGGCGGCAAGCTCATTTCCACTTTCGTAGAGTTCGCGCTGGGCAGCGGTTTTCTTTACGAAAGCCTGTGTTGATGATTGCTGCTGATCCGATGATGGAAAAGCCTGTGTTGTTGATTGCTGCTGATCTGACATTATACGATACCTCCGTCAATACGTTTTTCATCAAGATAAGAATCACTGGTGATCCAGGAATTTGCGCCGGTCTTCTGGTACCGGACAGAGTCTGGCAGCAGATCCTGATCCGGCATGGAATGCGGCTTGTCCGGGTAATCTTTTTCTTCTGCTTTTACCAGAGCGTGAGTCGGACAGACATCCACGCAGCGGAGACAGCCTTTGCAGTGTCTGTAATCAAGTCCCTGGTTGACCATTGCCTCTTTCCCCTTATAAGTTCCCGGTGCAAACTGAAATACCATATCCGGACAGGTAGAATCACAGAGTCCGCAGTTGATGCACCGATCCTGCAAAAAGAGGGGAATATAACCTTCGCGGGAGGGGGAGAGGTCATTTGATACCGTGCTGCCGGGGCGTGTATTGATCCCGCCGATCGGGGCGTTTTTGTAGCCCCAGATATAAGTTTCTTTTGCGAGAGAAGGGGAAGCAGTTCTGTCAGGAATCTTTTTTTCAGAAGCATGTTCATACCCCATTTTTAAACCCTGCAGATTTGCCCCGATCAGTGCCGGATATTTTTTCCCAATAGTATTTTTGCAGAGTGTTTCAATGGAATCCATCGGGATAAAAGGACACGCTCTGGCGATCGCACCGAGCATAACCATGTTAATGCGGGATCTGGATTCCATGGCGATGGAGAGTGCGTCCAGACAATACAGCGTTCCAGTGGAAATATTGTATTTTTCTGCCGCTTCATCACAGGATAAAGGTGTATTTAAAACAATTTTTGTGTCGGCGGAAATCCCGTCTAATACTGGGTAAGTCCCGATCAGCCCTTCGTGAAAAATGCCAAGTACATGCGGTTGTAATACCGGGCTGTTGATGCGCAGTGGATGGGAAGCGGGACTCCAGCGGATATAGGATTTTACCGGTGAACCTCGTTTTTCAGATCCGTAGCTGGAAAAACTTAAGGAGTTTAAGGAAAGGTATAAGGCACCGAGTTCGCCGAGCATTTTTCCGCAGAGATTTGCGCCGAGACCGCCGATGCTCTCTAACCGTATTTCAAAATAACCGTATTCATTTGTAACCGGAAGTGTAACTGGGGTGTACATCATATGCTCCATTCTTGCGCTATATTCACGCATTTTATTGATTCACTCATATACAAAAGTTTGATTTTACATAGCAAATGTGATTTTACATAGCTATGTGTCTGTTATTTTATAGTGTGTACAGAAGCAGACGAATCATGCGCTTTTTTTTGTTTACATCCGGGGGGAAAGTGATTAGAATAGACAGGTGTCATATATATGAAAGAGAAAATCATAGCATTTGTAAAAAAAGAAACAGTGCTGGTCGTTGCAGCCATTTTAGCTGTAATATCCGCTTTTTTTGTGCATCCGGATCAGGCATATATCGATTATATTGATTTTCGCGTGCTTGGGATCCTGCTTTCGCTGATGATCATTATGGCGGGCGTGCAGAATAATGGAATCTTTGATGAGATCGGGCGGCGGCTTCTTGCGCATACGAAAAATACGGCGCAGCTGGCATTTGTTCTTGTTTTTCTGTGTTTCTTTTCAAGCATGGTCATTACCAATGATGTTGCGCTTTTGACGTTTGTTCCGTTTGCACTTCTCACGCTGCAAAAATGCGGGCAGGAGCGTCTTATGGTGCCGGTCATCGTGCTTCAGACCATAGCGGCGAACCTTGGAAGTATGCTGACTCCGATTGGAAATCCGCAGAATTTGTATTTATATAATCTCTCAGAAATGAATGCTGGGGAGTTTCTTGTCTTGATGCTTCCGTATACGGTTGTTTCCGGTGTGCTGCTTGCCCTGACGATTTTCGTTTTAAGTGCAAGAAAAAGAAAAATCAGATTGACAGACTGTCATTTTTCGGAAGAAAAAAAGGAAATGAACAAAAAACTGACCGGCATGTATGCGGTTTTATTCCTTATGGCGCTTTTGGTCGTGGCAAGGATCCTGCCGTATTATATTTTGCTTGCGGCGGTGGCTGTGTCTGTGTTTTTATCAGATAGAAAAGTACTGGGGCAGGTGGATTACTGCCTGATCTTTACGTTTATCGCTTTCTTTATTTTTACAGGAAATATCGGACGGCTGCCGGCGTTTCAGGAAATACTGCATTCACTGGTTAACGGAAGGGAACTTCTGGTGGGAATTGCCACAAGCCAGGTGATCAGCAATGTTCCGGCGGCACTGTTATTGTCCGGTTTTTCGGGTGATTTAAAGCAGCTTTTGCTTGGTGTAAATTTAGGGGGACTTGGCACACTGATCGCCTCCATGGCGAGCCTGATCTCCTATAAAATATATGCGCATAATTATAACCGCACGAAGGGGTATTATCTGTTGTGGTTTCATCTGGCAAATATCATTTTTCTCGCGGTACTTGTGCTGCTTGCGCTGGGAATGCGGTAAAATGGGAGGGAGAATAAAATGCAGGAAAAACAATTAGATAAAGAAAGTATGAAGGGAACCATCTATGTGCTGCTCTCAGCAGTATGTTTCAGCACCGGAGGTGTTCTGATAAAGTCGATTCCGTGGAGTTCCATCACGATCCAGGGAATCCGCAGTATTTTTTCATTTATGCTGATCGCATCATATATGGTCATCACAAAACGAAAGTTTGTATGGAACAAAACGGTGTTGTTTGGAGCCGTCTGCAATACGGCTATGGCTTTAACGTTTGTTTCAGCAACAAAGATGACAACGGCGGCAAATGCGATCGTGCTTCAGTTTACAGAACCAATCTTTGTGATTCTGCTGATGTGGGCATTATATAAGAAGAAACCGAAAAAAGCGGCAGTGGTGGCATGTGCGGTCGTGTTTGCCGGTATCTTATGCTTCTTTTTAGATTCCCTGAGCGCCGGGGGAATGGCGGGAAATCTGCTTGCGGTATTTTCGGGATTTACCTATGCGCTGGTTATGATGATGAAAGGTTTTCCGGGAGCTGATTTTGAATCGTCATTGCTGGCATCCCATGTGATCAGCCTTAGCATCGGACTGCCTTCGTTTTTGGGGGAGACCGATCATTCTGCGAAGGCATGGATCTGTATTATCCTTCTCGGTGTGATCCAGTTTGGATTATCCTACATCTTTTTATCGAGGGGCTTGGATCGTGTTTCGCCGGTCACGGCATCCTTAACTTCTACATTAGAGCCGATCTTAAATCCAATTTTAGTTGCGATCTTCTGCGGTGAGACAATCGGGCGCACGGCAGTCATTGGCGCAGTGCTTGTGATCGGAGCGGCAGCCTGCTATAACGTTTATGAGGCGGCGCAATTTGTCAATCAATAAACCTGAACGCACTATTTGTGCCAACAACATTATAAGGTATATTACAGAATCACAAAAACGTGGTTCTGTATTTTTTTACCCATTTTTTACATAAACCCCCACACCCATTTTACAATATCCGCTTAGGATATAGGGTAAAGATGAGAGAAATAAAAGAATCGATGCCGGACAGGCGGATTTAGTGCGCAGATGGAAGAAACCGGCAGGAATGGAGCAGAGATGGAAAGAACACTCGTGTGGGGGCACCGCGGTGCGAGCGGTTATGCACCGGAAAATACAATGGCAGCTTTTGAGAAAGCGGTAGAGATGGGTGCAGATGGAATTGAACTGGATGTGCAGCTCACAAAAGACGGAGAACTTGTTGTCATCCACGATGAAACGATCGACCGAGTGAGTGATGGAAGCGGCTGGGTAAAAGATTATACCTACGCGAAGCTGATCAAACATAATTTTAACCGTACACATCCGGAGTATGAACATGCACAGATACCCACGTTAGAGGAAACGCCGATGAGGAAAAAGAATCTGGAGCGGATTAAAATTCCGGTTTTGATCTTTATAGCAGGGAATGACCACACTTCAAAAGCGGGTGTTATCGTGATCGCGTCAATGTTTGTGATCGGGTTTGTTATTTTTAAGATCCGGTCACAGACAATGCAGAGAAGGGAAAAGCGGTCTTTGGCGGTAAGCAGAACTAGGGATGAGTTCGAAGCGAAAACGGAAAATGATTATGATGACTATGACTATGACTATGACTATGGATATGAGGATGATTACGAACCAGGAGATATGGATTTTGCAGAAGAAAGATTCTAAAAATCAGAAAAAACGCATAGGAATAAAAGAGACTTTAGCGGGAGCAGATACCTTGCTCATGGAAAAACAATTAAAAGAACAGATCGAAGCACCTATGGTAAGACTTTCTTACGCATATGCGATGGATGTGGTGCAGGCAAAATTAAAAATGATCAATGCGGACCTGACGGAGCAATTTGGCCGTCAGGTTATTCGTACTATGACGGGACGGATCAAACAGACGGACAGTATTGCCAAAAAGCTGATGCGAAAGGGCAGGGAAGTAACGTTTCAGGCTGCGGTAGATACTTTAAACGATATTGCCGGGATCCGCGTCGTCTGTTTTTTTTGTGATGATATTTACCGTGTGGCAGATTATGTAAAAAAGCAGAAGGACATCACGCTGCTCAAAGAAAAGGATTATGTGAAAAATCCCAAAAAGAGCGGTTACCAGAGTATCCATCTGATCGTGGGTGTTCCGGTCACTTATCTGGAAAAGACAAAGGAAATAAGGGTGGAGATACAGATCCGTTCTTTTGCCATGGACTATTGGGCAGAGCTTGATAATCAGATGTGTTATAAGAAAAATGCCGGACAGATTGAAAATGTGGAGCGTGCAACCAAAGATTATTCCGATGTGATCGCAAAAGTAGACAATCAGATGTTGGAATTGCGCAGACAGATCGAGAAAAAGTAAGCGAAACGTTTACCATTATTTTACATACATTTTACCAAACCTCTCTCATGTATTTTACATAAGTGCCGTAAAGTAAAAACTGTCAAAAGGAAATGAAAAGAAAACAGCAGGATGGACGCCCTGCAAATTGAAAAAAGAGAGGATTAAGAAAATGAAAAAGAAAGTAATGTGTATGTTATTAACAGGTATGATGGCAGCCAGCATGATCGCAGGCTGTGGTAACAGTGGAAATGCAAGTGCAAATGCCGGAGCAGATACAAATACAGATGCAAGTGCAGATGCAGCGGACAGTTCAGCAGATCAGTCAGCAGATGTTACACCAGATACGACAGCTGCAAATTCAGCATCAGCAGCAACCGGAGATTTTGACAACAGCGAGTACATCAACGTTGTATCCCGTGAGGATGGTTCCGGTACAAGAGGAGCATTCATCGAGCTGTTCGGTGTGGAAGAGAAAAATGATGCCGGTGAGAAAATTGATAATACAACCGATGAAGCAATCATCACAAACAGTACCGACGTTATGTTAACAACAGTTTCAGGTGATGAATACTCCATCGGATATGTATCACTTGGTTCCCTAAACGACAGTGTAAAAGCAGTTTCCATCGATGGAGCAGAAGCTACCGTAGATAATATCAAGAGCGGAGATTACACGATCGCAAGACCATTTAATATTGCAACCAAAGGAACACCAAGCGATGTGGCACAGGATTTTATCAACTTTATCATGAGTGCAGACGGACAGGCAGTTATTTCTGATAATAAATACATCCCGGTAGATGACGGTGCAGCAGCATTCGAGTCAAACGGCGCAAGCGGAAAAGTTGTTGTAGCAGGATCTTCTTCCGTAACACCTGTTATGGAAAAATTAAAAGAGGCATATGTCGCAGTCAACAGCGGTGCAGAGATCGAGATCCAGGAAAGCGATTCTACCACAGGTATGACAGCAGCTATGGATGGAACCTGTGATATCGGTATGGCTTCCCGTGAATTAAAAGATTCTGAGACAGAGCAGGGACTTACCGCAACAACAATCGCTATGGATGGTATCGCAGTGGTCGTAAATCTTGACAACCCAACAGCAAACCTCACATCCGATCAGGTAAAAAGTGTCTATGTTGGAGATGTTACAAGCTGGGATGAACTTGCAGAGTAAATAAAAATAAGCTGGCATGAATATGAATATCAATAAATTAAAAGAAATTGTAATGAAATATGTATTTCTGTTTACCGCCATTATTTCCATTGTAGCAGTTGTACTGATCTGCGTGTTCCTGTTCGCAAACGGGGTTCCGGCAATGAAAGAGATCGGATTTGCCAACTTCCTCGGAGGAACAAAATGGAAACCCGGCAACGGCTTATATGGTATCTTCCCGATGATCCTGGGAAGTATCTATGTAACAGGCGGAGCCTTGATCATCGGAGTACCGATCGGAATTCTGATGTCTATCTTCATGGCACGTTTCTGTCCGGACAGATTACACAAGGTATTAAAACCGATCGTTGATCTGCTGGCTGGAATCCCTTCTATTGTTTATGGATTCTTCGGACTGGTTGTTATGGTTCCGTTTGTCAGGGAGCATTTCAAAGGCAATGGACAGAGTATTTTGACAGCAGCCTTGTTACTTGGAATCATGATATTACCTACCATTATCAGCGTGTCCGAGTCATCCATCCGTGCAGTGGAGGAGAGCTATTATGAGGGAGCGCTCGCACTGGGAGCCACACATGAGAGAAGTGTCTTTACGGTTGTTGTTCCGGCAGCAAAATCAGGTGTGTTTGCAGCAGTTGTGCTCGGCGTAGGACGTGCGCTCGGTGAGACAATGGCAGTCATGATGGTAGTCGGCAATCAGGCGAGAGTGCCGGACAGTATTTTCAAAGGTGTGCGTACACTCACAACGAATATCGTACTCGAGATGGGATATGCCACGGATCTTCACAGGGAAGCATTAATTGCTACAGGCGTAGTTTTGTTTGTGTTTATTCTTATTATTAATATATCGTTTTCTATTTTGAAACGTAGAGGAAAGGAGTAGAGGCAGTATGGAAAAAAATATCACTCCGATCAATCAACTGTCGTGGAAAGACAGATTGAAATCTTATAAAAAACATCCGGGATCTTTTATTTTACTGCTTCTGGTGGGAGCCTCTGCAGTGATCACCGTGACAGTGCTTGTTTATCTGGTGGGCTATATTTTGATCCACGGTGTTCCGTATTTAAGACCAAGCCTGTTTTCACTGACTTACAATTCCGATAACGTGTCAATGATGCCGGCGATCATCAACACCATCACAATGGTATTGCTCGCACTGCTTTTTTCTGTTCCGTTTGGAATCGGAGCAGCAATTTATCTTGTCGAATATGCAAAAAAAGGAAATAAACTCGTTGAGCTGGTGCGTATTACAGCAGAGACATTGACCGGTATCCCATCCATTATCTATGGACTGTTCGGTATGTTGTTTTTCGTGACAGCGTTGCATTGGGGATATTCCATGTTAGCTGGTGCGGCAACACTTGCGATCATGGTTCTCCCGGTCATTATGAGAACGACGGAGGAAGCGCTTTTGTGTGTGCCGGATATGTACCGTGAGGGAAGCTTCGGACTTGGCGCAGGAAAGCTCCGCACCATTTTTAAAATCGTACTTCCAACGGCAATTCCGGGTATTTTGTCCGGTATCATCCTTGCGATCGGTCGTATCGTAGGAGAGACAGCGGCACTGATCTATACGGCAGGAACCGTTGCGGAGGCAGCAGGTGTCATGGATTCCGGACGAACCCTTGCGATTCATATGTATTCGCTGTCGAGAGAGGGACTTCACACAAATGAAGCATACGCAACAGCAGTCGTTCTTCTGATCGTGGTGCTTCTCATCAACGGATTATCGTCCCTGATCGCAAGGAAACTGGAAGCTGCAACAAAGTAAAAACGGAAAAGGTATCAAAGTAGAGGAAACAATATGAGTGAAAAATTTAAAATTTCAAACCTTGATTTATATTATGGTGATTTTCATGCGTTGAAAGATATCAATATGAGTATCCATGCCAACGAGATCACAGCTTTCATCGGACCATCCGGCTGTGGAAAATCGACCTTTTTAAAAAGTCTGAACAGAATGAATGATCTGGTGGAAGGATGTAAGATCACAGGAAATGTCCTGTTAGATGGCGAGGACATCTATAAAGGTATGGATGTCAATCTTTTACGAAAAAGAGTCGGCATGGTATTCCAGAAGCCAAATCCGTTCCCGATGAGTATTTACGACAATATTGCGTATGGACCGAGAACTCATGGTATCCGCTCCAAAGCAAAATTAGATGAGATCGTGGAAAAATCCCTGCGTGATGCGGCAATCTGGGACGAAGTGAAAGACCGGCTGAAAAAAAGCGCACTTGGCATGTCCGGTGGACAGCAGCAGAGATTATGTATCGCAAGGGCACTGGCAGTGGAACCGGAAGTCATCCTAATGGACGAACCGACTTCCGCGCTTGATCCAATCTCCACATCCAAGATCGAGGATCTTGTCATTGAACTGAAAAAACAGTACACCATCGTCATGGTCACACACAATATGCAGCAGGCTGTGCGTGTTTCGGATAAAACCGTATTCTTCTTATTAGGAGAGGTGATCGAGGCTGGCGAGACAGAAAAATTATTCTCAATTCCACAGGATAAACGTACCGAGGACTATATCACAGGACGTTTTGGTTGACATAAATAAAAAGGAGAGAATGATATGAGAAATCGATTTGACAGACAGTTATTAGAATTAAATAATGAATTGATTCAGATGGGAAGCCTGATTGAGCAGGCAATCGAGATGGGGATATCCGCACTGGTAAAGCAGGATGTAGAAAAAGCAGAGCAGGCGATCAAATTTGACGTGGAAGTAGACGAACAGGAGAAAACGATCGAATCTCTCTGCATGAAACTGCTGCTTCAACAGCAGCCGGTAGCAAAAGACTTAAGATTAATTTCCGCAGCATTAAAAATGATCACGGACATGGAGCGTATCGGCGATCATGCAGCGGATATTTCGGAGATGACCATTTTAATGGCAGATTCCGATTATGAAAAAAGCGCCATTAATATGGAAGTGATCAAAGAGATGGCAAAAGAGACAACCGATATGGTCATCAAGAGCGTGGATGCTTTTGTCAACAAAGATCTCAAACTGGCACGCTGGGTCATCAACCGTGATGATGTGGTGGACGATCTTTTTGACAGTTTCCGGAAAGAACTCATCCAAAAAATCAATGAGAATGTAAAAAATGGTGAGATGGCAACGGATATGCTGATGGTCGCAAAATATTTTGAGCGTATCGGCGATCATGCAACCAACATTGCAGAATGGGTGATCTATTCTATCACCGGAAAACACGAAGACGAATAAATTTTAAGAAAAC
>OLXI01001680.1_pt1 | contig 10312 bp, 7 predicted proteins | sample 1674181 | NCBI WGS metagenome assembly OLXI01 (sample SAMEA103958148, study PRJEB25191) | human gut metagenome | reverse complement strand
GCTTCCATCAAGGCCGGTGAGCTGGCCGAGGAGCAGGGCTACGCACAGGTGCTGTGGCTGGACGGCGTGGAGAAGAAGTACGTTGAGGAAGTCGGCAGCATGAACATCATGTTCAAGATCGACGGCAAGGTCTACACCGCTGCAACCGTCGGCACCGTTCTGCCCGGCGTTACCCGCCGCAGCTGCATCGAGCTGCTGAAGGATTGGGGCTATGATGTCATCGAGGGCAAGCTGGCCATTGCGGACATCATGCAGGCCGCCCGCGAGGGCAAGCTGGAAGAGGTCTTCGGCACTGGTACCGCCGCGGTCGTCTCCCCTGTCAAGGAGCTGGTCTGGAAGGGCGAGCACGCCTACATTGGCGATGGCAAGATCGGCCCTGTGACCCAGAAGCTGTACGACACCATGACCGGGATGCAGTGGGGCAAGATCCCCGATACCAAGGGCTGGATCGTTCCGGTTGAGAAGAAGTATTGATCCTCCCCGCGCTTCTCTCTGTTCAGAATTTTTGCAAACGCCGCCGAGTGGGAATGCCGCCAGGCGGCGTTTGCTGTATCATAGAACCTCTCAGCCGCCTGCGGCGGCAGCTCCCCTGGTCAGGGAAGCCAAGTTTACGATACTGTTTTCTTGCCTCTCCTGCTAGGAGAGGTGGCAATGCGAAGCATTGACGGAGAGGTTTTGTCTCCCGATTGCTTTTCCGCCTGCACAGTGCTAGACTATGTGCAGAAAAACAGAAACGAGAGGGAACTGGAATATGGTCAAAAAATGGAGCGTCAGCTATCCTGCGGTGAACGGCGTGGAGCAGCGCCGGGTGTATGTCTACCTGCCCACCATGTACGAAGCCGACCCGGAGCGCCGGTATCCGGTACTGTATATGTTCGACGGCCAGAATGTGTTCTTTGATGCGGATGCCACCTACGGCAAGAGCTGGGGTGTGGCGGATTATCTGGACTACACCGATACCCCGCTCATCGTGGCGGCAGTGGAGTGCAATGCAGGCCCCAACAACGAGCGCCTTGTGGAGTATTCGCCCTACCGCTTCGATGACCCGACCTATGGCCACTTTGACGGCAAGGGGCAGGCGACCATGAGCTGGTTCATCCACCGGTTCAAGCCCTTCATTGACCACAATTTCCGCACCCTGCCGGACCGGGAGCACACGTTCATTGGCGGCAGCTCCATGGGCGGCCTGATGAGCCTGTACGCTCTGCTGCAGTATAACGATACCTTCAGCCGCGCGGCAGCCCTGTCGCCGTCGATCTGGGTGTCTCCTGAAAAGCTCAGCGGTCTGGTGGGCCGCGCAAAGCTGGAGCCCGGCACGGTGCTCTACATGGACTACGGTTCCCAGGAGATGGGCAGCCACGAGGGAATGCGCAGGGAATTTGCCGAGATGTGCAGCAAGATCATGGTCCGGGGCATCCACCTGACCAGCCGCCTGGTGCCCGGCGGCACCCACAGCGAAGCCAGCTGGGAAAAGCAGCTGCCGTTCGTGTTCCATACACTGATGTATGAACTGGACTGAACCTCTCCGTCATTCCTTCGGGATGCCACCTTTCCTGGTAGGAGAGGCGCGGAGCGCCTGAGAGGTTTTTTATAGAGGAGGGTACTACTACATGGAAACACAATACTTCAAGGATTACAGCCCCGCACTGGGCCGGGAGATGGAATGCAAGGTCTACGGCCATGCAGGCCGCCCCATGCTCTTTATCCCCTGTCAGGATGGCCGTTTCTTCGACTTTGAGGACTTCCACATGGCCGGTACGCTGGCTCCGTGGATCGAATCCGGGCAGATTATGGTCATCTCCATCGACACCATCGATCAGGAGACCTGGTCCGACACCAACGGCGACCCCTACTGGCGGATCCGCCGCTATGAGCAGTGGATCCGCTACATCGTGGAGGAAGTCGTGCCCAAGATCCAGTATATCGCCAAGGAGCGCAACGGCTGGGACGGCCTCCCCGGCGTGATCGCCTTTGGCTGCAGCCTGGGCGCGACCCATGCCGTCAACCTCTACCTGCGGTTCCCCTATCTTTTCGATGGTTGTCTGGCCCTCAGCGGCATCTACACCGCAAAATACGGCTTTGGCGATTACATGGACGAGGTAGTCTACCAGAACTCCCCTGTGGATTACATGGCCAACTTCCCCACCGATCACCCCTATATGGACCTCTACCGCAGCAGGAAGGCGGTCATCTGCTGCGGTCAGGGCGCTTGGGAGCAGCCCGATACCACCCGGCAGCTCAAGCAGATCTTTGAGCAGAAAGGCATCCCTGTCTGGGTGGACCTGTGGGGCTATGATGTCAAGCACGACTGGGATTGGTGGTATCAGCAGGTCGTGTATTATATGCCTTATATTCTAGGATAAAAGAGGAATCATCAAGCTATGCAGAACTTTATCTTTATCTCCCCCAATTTCCCCACCAACTACTGGCAGTTCTGCCGGGAGCTGAAAAATAACGGCATGAACGTGCTGGGCATCGGTGACCAGCCCTATGATGAGCTGAAGCCGGAGCTGAAGGACAGCCTGAACGAATACTATAAGGTCGGCAGTCTGGAGAATTATGACGAGGTCTACCGTGCGGTGGCATTCTTCGCCTTCAAGTATGGCCGCATCGACTGGCTGGAATCCAACAATGAGTACTGGCTGGAGCGGGATGCAGCCCTGCGCACGGACTTCAACATCAAGTCCGGCTTCCAGACCGAGGATATGCCCCGCATCAAGTACAAGAGCAAGATGAAGGAGTATTACCAGAAGGCCGGCATCGCCACCGCACGTTACCACATGGTGGACGACCTGGAGGGCTGCAGGAAGTTCATCGACGAGGTGGGCTATCCGGTGGTGGTCAAGCCGGACAACGGTGTGGGTGCCTCCGATACCCATAAGCTGTCCAGCGATGAGGAGCTGAAGCGCTTTCTGCTCTACAAGAGCACCTATCACCCCGACCTCTCCTACATCATGGAGGAGTTCGTCCATGCCGAGGTCAACAGCTACGATGCCATCATCGACGGCAGCGGCAACCCCATCTTTGAGGCGGGCAACGTCAGCCCGGTGTCCATCATGGACATCGTCAACGACAACGATAACTCCATCTACTATATCATCAAGGATCTGCCCGAGGATACCCGCGCCGCCGGACGTGCCGCCGTCAAGAGCTTTGGCGTGAAGAGCCGATTCGTCCACTTTGAGTTCTTCCGCATGACCGAGGATCAGGCCAGCATGGGCAAAAAGGGCCAGCTCGTGGCGCTGGAGGTCAATATGCGCCCCTGCGGCGGCTTTACCCCGGATATGATCAACTTTGCCCGCTCCACCAACGTGTACAAGATCTGGGCGGATATGATCGCCTTCGGCGGCACGGATATGCCGGTGGGCGAGCACTACTACTGCCCCTTTGCAGGCCGCCGCGATGGCAAAAACTTTGTGTATAGCCATGAGCAGATCATGCAGAAGTACCAGAAGAATATGCGGATGGTGGACCGCATCCCTGAGGCCCTGTCTGGTGCCATGGGCAACCAGATGTACGTTGCAACCTTCTCCACCCGCGAAGAGATGGAGCAGTTCTACTCCGATGTGCTGGCCGTGAACGACCCTGTCAACGCCAAGGTGCAGAAGGAGCTGGCCGAGGTGCTGGCACTGGGCGAGCCCACCACCACCGCCCTCACCGAAAAGCCGAACCTCTCCCCCGCCGTGAAGCCCACCACGGCTGTGACCAAGACCCCCACCCGCGCCGTTACAAAGACAGCACGGAAGAGAAAGTGACCAGAAGTTAGAGAACAGCCCCGGGACAGGGAAGAAAGCTCCATGTTCCGGGGTTTTATTGTCCCCTGCTTCAGAATGTGATATACTGATTTCATAAGATTCAAAACGCCCCACAAGGTAAGGGAGGTTCTTTGCATGGATGCTAAAACGCTGAAAACGGTTTTTGAAATTGGAGAAACCATTGCTGTGGAATTCAAACGCTGTGGGAACGGAATTGAAAATGATGTTTATGAGACGGTATGTTCTTTTCTGAACCGCTTTGGTGGGGATCTCTTTATGGGGGTGCTGGATGACGGCACAGTCTTGGGAATCCCGGAAAGAGCGGCATCTGATATGGTGAAGAACTTTATCAGCAGTATCAGTAACCCGGCACTTTTGACACCGACCGTTTACCTTGCGCCGGAAATTCTGAAATATAGAGGAAAAACGATTATTCACGTTCATGTTCCGCCCAGTGCTGAGGTGCATAGCTATAAACGTGTGATCTATGACCGTGTAGATGATGCGGACGTTAAAGTGACAGCAACTGCTCAAATTGCGCAAATGTATATCAGAAAGCAGGAAATCTTCACGGAACGGAAAATTTATCCCTATGTGCAGGCGGAAGATCTGCGTTTGGACCTGCTTCCAAGACTGCGGAGAATGGCAGAGAACAACAGTGGTCAAAATCATCCGTGGAATGGGATGACGGATGAAGAACTATTGAGGAGTGCACATCTTTATGGTAAAGATCGTATGACAGGACAGCAGGGGTTCAATTTGGCCGCAGTAATGTTGCTTGGAAAAGATGATCTCATTATGGATGTTGTGCCTGCTTATGTGACAGATGCACTTTTGAAACGGGAAAATGTAGACCGCTACGATGACAGAGAGATCATAAAAACAAATTTGGTGGAAAGTTATGAACGATTGATGGAATTTGGACGAAAACATCTGCCGGATAAATTCTTTTTAGAAGGAGACCAGCGCAAAAGTCTGCGGAGTATTATAACACGTGAGATGATTGCCAATACCTTGATCCACAGGGAGTATACCAGCACCTATCAAGCAAAATTCGTGATAGAACGAGAGTGCATGTACGTTGAAAATGCAAATCGTGCAACACAGACAGCGGTGATCACATTGGATAATCTGGAACCAAATCCTAAAAATCCTATTATTGCATCTTTCTTTCGGAATATTGGCTATGCAGATCAATTGGGATCTGGCGTAAGAAATTTGTTTAAATATAGTCGGTACTATTCCGGCAGAGAACCGGAGTTTGTCGAAGGAGATATTTTTCGTATCCTGGTTCCGCTGGGGGGTGAAACAGAAGAAATAGGCTCCACCACCCAATCCACCACCCAATCCACCACCCAATCCACCACCCAATCCGCCACCCAATCCGCCACCCGATCGGATCAGTGGGAACAGATCAAAGCTGTCATGGCTGTTATTCGGCAGAATCCGGAATTTTCACAGAGACAAGTTGCAGAGCAGTTAGGATTAAATCCGAATACGGTAAAATATTATTTCCGAAAGTTGCAGGAACAAGGGCAGTTGAAACGGATGGGGAGCTCCCGCAAGGGAAAATGGATTCTGGAAGAATAACTTTGAATTTCCCCGGGACAAGGAAGAAAACTCCATGTTCCGGGGTTTTATTGTCCCCTGCTTCAGAATGTGATATACTGTTCCCAAAGAAAGAGAACGAGGTATTGCTGTTATGAAAATTCCTGCAAATGGCTTCACCCACGCCGGAAAGTTCCATGCGGACGACGTATTTGCAACGGCGCTGCTGCAGATCATCCGGCCGGACATCAGGATCACCCGCGGCTTTGTGGTACCGGACGATTTCGACGGCATCGTGTATGATATCGGCTTTGGCATGTTCGATCACCATCAGGAGCCCCGAGAGTACCGCGCCAACGGCATCCCCTATGCGGCCTTCGGCCTGCTGTGGCGGGTGCTGGGCCCGGGGCTGGTGGGGGAGCGTCAGGCCCGGCTCATCGATGAAAACTTTATCCAGCCCCTTGATCTGAACGATAACACCGGTGAGCAGAACAGCCTGTGCGATGCCATCGGCTTCTTCAACCCGGTGTGGGATTCCAAGGAGGATCAGGACACCTGCTTCTTCAAGGCGGTGGCTGTGGCAAAGCAGATCCTGGAAAACCAGATCGAGAGCGCGAATGCCGTGAACCGCGCCGACGAGAAAGTGCAGCAGGCCTATAAGAATTCCCGGGACGGCATCGTGATCCTGCCCTGCTACCTGCCCTGGAAGAATGGCCTGTACAAGACCGATGCCCTCTTCGTCATCTACCCCAGCCAGCGCGGCGGGTGGAGCGCCCAGTGCGTGACCGACCACAAGACCAAAAAGCCGAAGCTGCCCTTCCCCCAGAGCTGGGCGGGCCAGCCGCAGGAGGTCATTGAGCAGAAGAGCGGCATCGAGGGCATCAGCTTCTGCCACGCCAGCCGGTTCCTCATCACCGCAAAGGATAAGGAGACGGCGCTGGCCGCCTGCCGTCAGGTGCTGAAAAACAACGGGAGACTGTGATATGAGCGGGGAAGCGGAGAAGACGGAGCGGGCCTATGTCTATATGGTGCGCTGCGCAGGCGGCCAGCTCTACACGGGCTGGACAAATGACCCGGCCAGCCGCCTGCACGCCCATAAGAGCAGGAAGGGAGCCAAGTGCACCCGTGCGCTGGGGGCACAGCGGTTCGCGTATCTGGAACGGTGCACAGACAAATCTGCCGCCCTGCGCCGGGAAGCAACTCTGAAAAAGCTGACCAAGGCGCAGAAGGAAACCCTGTGCGCCGAATGGGCTGAGAAGAACCTGCCCCGGCTCTCGCTGGCCACCCGGGCCGATGCGGCGGAGATCCTGGACATCTACAACTGGTATGTCCTGCACCACACGGCAACCTTTCAGGTAACGCCCTCTTCCCTGCCGGAGTATGAGGACTGGGTGGACAGCACCCGTGCGCTGATCCCTCTGCTGCTGGCCCGGGATGGGGACGGTAAACTGCTGGGCTATGCCTGCGCCCACCGCTACCACCCCCGGGAGGCCTACGACTGGGCTGTGGAGAGCACCATCTACTGTGCCCCCGATGCCCGGGGCTTTGGTGTGGGGGATACCCTCTACCGCGCCCTGCTGGATATTCTGGACGGGATGGGTTACTGGAATGTCTACGCCCTTGTGGCAGACCCCAACCCCGCCAGTGAGCGTATCCATGCCCGCCTGGGCTTCACCTGCGTGGGCCGTGAGCCCCACACCGCCTATAAGTTCGGCTGGCTGGGCTTGTCCACCTGGTGGCTGCCCCTGCGCAGGGGCAATGAAAAGCCGGAGCCCACCCGCCCGCTGACACAGGAACAGGTGGAGAAGATCCTGGGAAGATATCAAGCATAAAGAAAGCGTCCTTCGGGGCGCTTTTTTGCATTTCATATATACATTTTAACTGCATAAAATTTGAATATAAACAAATAATACTGCATAAACATACAAAGTGTAACAAATCCTGCTGCAAATGCGCGGCATGTTTGGCAGTTTTCAGCATTGACGGAAAAGCCGCGTGGCGTATAATAAAAGCATCAACCGCGAATCAAAGACAGAGGATGCGAAGGGAAAGTGCGCATCAGGGTACAAAAGTGTATTTTTATTAAAAGGAGCGCGTTTATTATGAAAAAGGAAAACATTAAAAAAGTCGTGCTGGCCTACTCCGGTGGTCTGGATACCTCCATCATCATTCCCTGGCTGAAGGAAAACTACAACAACTGCGAAGTCGTCGCCGTTTCCGGTGATGTGGGCCAGGGCACCGAGCTGGACGGCCTGGAGGAAAAGGCCAAGGCTACCGGCGCTTCCAAGCTGTACGTTCTGGATCTGAAGAAGGACTTTGTGGAGAACTACATCTTCCCCACCTTGAAGTTCGGTGCAAAGTACGAGGACTACCTGCTGGGCACCAGCTTTGCACGCCCCTGCATCGCCAAGGCGCTGGCCGATATCGCCATCAAGGAAGGCGCAGATGCCATCTGCCACGGCTGCACCGGCAAGGGCAACGATCAGGTGCGTTTTGAGCTGACCCTCAAGGCCCTGTGCCCCGATATGGCCATCATTGCTCCCTGGCGTGAGTGGGACATCAAGAGCCGTGACGAAGAGATCGACTACGCCGAGGCTCACCACATCCCCCTGAAGATCAACCGCGAGACCAACTACTCCAAGGACAAGAACCTGTGGCATCTGAGCCACGAGGGCCTGGATCTGGAGAGCCCCGCCAACGAGCCCCAGTACAACCACCCCGGTTTCCTGGAGCTGGGTGTCAGCCCTGAGCAGGCTCCCGACACCCCGACCTATGTGACCATCCACTTTGAAAAGGGTGTTCCCACTGCCGTTGACGGCAAGGAGATGGGCGCTGTGGAGCTGGTGGAGTACCTGAACAAGCTGGGCGGCAAGAACGGCATCGGCCTGCTGGATATCGTGGAGAACCGTCTGGTGGGCATGAAGAGCCGCGGCGTGTACGAGACCCCCGGCGGTGCCATCCTGTACAAGGCCATCAATGTTCTGGAGACCATCACCCTGGACAAGGAGAGCGCACACCTCAAGGAGCAGCTGGCACAGAAGTATGCCGACATCGTCTACAACGGCCAGTGGTTCACCCCGCTGCGTGAGGCTCTGGATGCTTTTGCCAACAGCCTGGCAAAGACCGTGACCGGCGATGTGAAGCTGAAGCTGTACAAGGGCAACATGATCAACGCCGGTGTCACCTCTCCGTTCACCCTGTACGATGAGCAGACTGCTTCCTTTGGTGAGGACGAGGATTACAACCAGGCAGACGCAGCAGGCTTCATCAACCTGTTCGGCCTGTCCATCAAGGAGCGCGCAAAGCTGTCCAAGAGCTGGCCGAAGATCGAGGACTAAGCGGCTGATCCACCGGGATCACACAAAGCCAACTTTCTCTCCGGTGTGTTTTCTACACTTTCACAACGGAGTTCCAAAACCGGCATAGTTGCCGGCGGCACCGCCGCAGGAGCGTTTTCCCCTGCGGCGGCTTTGCCGTTTCTAAAGGTATTCAACCCCACCGTCAATGCTTCGCATTGCCACCGCCCCTAGTAGGGGCGGCCCTGGCGTTGCGTGAGGATATGCGAGTTTCCCGTTATGCCAAGGGCCCCACTATTAGGGGGGCTGTCGAGCGTATGCGAGACTGAGGGGTTTGGTTGCGCAGAGCTTTAACATTTTGAGATAGAGGGACAATAACGATGGCAGAACAACTCTGGAAGGGCCGCTTCTCCAAGGCGGTCGATTCGCGCGTCAATGATTTCAACTCCTCCATCCGCTTTGACCAGCGGATGATCGCGCAGGATATGCGCGGCAGCGGGGTCCACGCCGCCATGCTGGCCAAGCAGGGCATCATCTCCGAAAAGGACTGCGAGGATATCCTCAGCGGGCTGGCCTCCATTGCCGACGATCTGGCAAGCGGTGCGCTGGAGATCGACCCCAACGCCGAGGATGTGCATACCTTCGTGGAGCAGACCCTGACCGCCCGCATCGGCGATGCAGGCAAGCGCCTGCACACCGGCCGCAGCCGCAACGATCAGGTGGCGCTGGATATCCGCCTGACCCTGCGGGACTACAGCCACACCCTGCAGGCTTACATCGTGGAGCTCATCAAGGTCATCTGCAGGAAGGCCGCGGAGAATACCACCGCTGTCATGCCCGGCTACACCCACCTGCAGCGCGCCCAGCCCATCACCTTTGGCCATGCGCTGATGGCCTACGCCTCCATGCTCCTGCGCGACCTGCAGCGCTTTGAGGATGCCACTGCCCGCATGGATGCCCAGTGCCCGCTGGGCTCCGGCGCTCTGGCCGGTACCACCTACCCGCTGGATCGTCAGTTCACCGCCGAAAAGCTGGGCTTTGCCGCACCCTGTGCCAACAGCCTGGACGGCGTTTCTGACCGTGACTTCTGCATTGAGCTGGCCAACGCCATCTCCATCTGCATGATGCATCTGTCCCGCCTTTCCGAGGAGATCATCCTCTGGTGCAGCTGGGAGTTCAAGTTCATCGAGCTGGACGATGCCTTTACCACCGGCTCCTCCATCATGCCCCAGAAGAAGAACCCCGATGTCACCGAGCTGATCCGCGGCAAGACCGGCCGCGTCTACGGCGACCTGAGCACCCTGCTGGTGATGATGAAGGGCATTCCTCTGGCTTACAACAAGGATATGCAGGAGGACAAGGAAGCCATCTTCGATGCGGTGGATACGCTGGAGCTGTGCCTCAAGACCGTCACCCCCATGCTGGACACCATGAAGACCCTGCCTGCCAACATGCGCCGCGCTGCCGCCAAGGGCTTTATCAACGCAACCGACTGCGCCGACTACCTGACCAAGAAGGGAATGCCCTTCCGGGATGCCTACAAGCTGACCGGCTGCATGGTCTCCGACTGCATCGCAAAGGATAAGACCCTGGAGGAACTGACCCTTGACGAGTTCAAGGGCTACAGTGCCCTGTTCGAGAACGATATCTATGATGCCATCGACCTCATCAAGTGCTGTGAGGGCCGCACCAGCTACGGCGGCCCCAGCGAGG
>OLXI01001678.1_pt1 | contig 10336 bp, 9 predicted proteins | sample 1674181 | NCBI WGS metagenome assembly OLXI01 (sample SAMEA103958148, study PRJEB25191) | human gut metagenome | reverse complement strand
TGCTGGCGCACATCAAGGACATGACCGAGGGCAAGTCCTTCGCCGCCAATCTGGAACTGGCCTACAACAACGCACACGCAGCGAGCAAGATCGCCGTTGCCTATTCCAAACTGTAATCTTCACATTTCTCAACGGGCGCGCCAATCGGCGTGCCCGTTTTTTGTGATGCAGGCCGCTGCGCCTCAGTTGTACCGCTCCCGGTACTCGTGCGGGCTGCTGCCGGCGTATTTCCGGAAGATGCGGGAAAAATGGCTGGGAGAAGAAAAGCCGAGGTAGGAGCCGATGGCAGTGAGAGATTTGTCCGAATAACGGAGGAGACGCTTGGCCTCTTCCGTTTTTTCTTTCAGAATGAAATCTGTCAGCGTTTCTCCGGTACTTTCTCTGAATTTTTTGGACAGGTACGGGCGGCTGACATACAGCGCACGGGCAATCTGCTCGGTTTTGATTGCGTCGGAGAGATGGTGCTGAACGTAATTTGCCACATCCGCTGTGAGTCTGGACGAAACAGCGCCTCGGTGCAGCCGCTCCACCCGTTCCGCATAGTCCAGCAGCATCCGGTATTGCAGATTTGCAATGCGCTCCGGAGAAGCGGTCAGTTCGCACTGCTGGATATAGGAGTCGCTGAGTGTAAACGCATCTTCCACCTGCATTCCGCCTTGGATTGCCGCGCGTGAGACAAGCGTGACAGTGACGATAAACAGATTTTTACGCTGCCGGAGCGGCTCACCGGCCACAACGCCGCTGCGGACGGCTGGCGCCCTGTCCAGCCACTGCCGGAGTGCTGCCGTGTCGCCCTTGCGTACCATGCGCAGCAGCCGCTGCTCCAGATCATAGGTGTTGTGTTCCAGCTGCGGCGGATCGAGTTTGTTCTGCGCTTGCTGCCGTACCTGCCGGGAAATCAGAGCGGTCTGCTCCTGTTCATAAATGCGCAGATCCTTCAGTTCCAGTCTTTCGTGATTGAACACATAGTTTATCGTACACAGCATTTGCAGCACGCTTTCCACCGGCATGCGAACAATGCTCCGCATGCCGGAGAGCATGGCCTCGGCCTCATCACCGGACAGATCCAGCCGGAAGGCCAGTTCCCGCAGGTCCTGTTCGCGTTCCATCACCTGCCGCGTAGGGCCGACGACAAGCTTTACCGTTCCAGCATTCAGAACGCCGTAGTAGTGAAATTGCGGCGTGATATAATATCCCACATGGTCTGTGATGGCAAAGACCTCCGCCCGGCAGAGCGTCAGAGGATCTTTCGGCAGATCGACCATGGAGGTATAAAAGGTCTGGATGCCGTTCTCGTAGACCCGGACCGGGATTCCGGACAGATTGCCGATGGCGGTGCATAAATATTGCAGATCTACACGTTCCATGTTCAGTCCTCCAATCTGAATACAACTATATCAATTTGATTACAAAAATGCAAGCTTTGCATATTTGGACATGCTATACTGGTCGCATAAACAATGTTACGAGAAACATGGGAGGAACCGGAGATGGCAAGACTGAAACTTGTAGAGCGCAAAGCGTTTGAGAGCAGGATTCATTCAGAGTATGTAAAACCGGCGGAGAAGTGGTTGGGGTATCTGATTGGCCCGGCGGGGGCGCTGCTGCTCAATGCTGTGCTGGCGACGTACCTGAACGTCTATTATACAGATGTACTGAAGCTGACCGGACTCTGGGGCGGCGCATTTCTGGTCGTATTTCCCATCGTGTCCAAGATTATCGACGCGGTCACGAACGTAGTCATGGGCTATCTTATTGACCGCACGCATACAAAAGAGGGCAAGGCCCGTCCGTGGCTGCTGCTGTCCGCGCCGCTGCTGACCATTACGGGCATCCTGCTCTTTACCGTGCCCAAGGGCGCGCAGACCCTGCAGGCGGTCTGGGTCATGGTCAGCTATAACCTGTTTTATTCCTTCGCATATACCATTTTTAATATGAGCCACAATTTGATGGTGCCTCTGTCTACGCGCGACACGACCCAGCGCGGCAGCCTGTCCGTTTTCAATCAGATCGCCACCATCATGATGAGCGGCATCCTGGTTGCGTTGGTGTTCCCAATGGTCATCATGCCCAAAATCGGCGTGGAACAGAGGAAGTGGATTGCGCTGATGAGCGTGCTGTCCATTCTGGCTCTGCCGCTGACGCTGCTGGAATACTATTTCACCAAGGAGCGCGTCACGCTCGAGGCACAGAACAGCGAAGAGCCGTCTGTTCCCTTTGCTAAGCAGCTTAAGGCAATTTTTACGGACAAGTATATGCTCATCATTTATGCCTACTTCCTGATCTTTACCTTTGGTGCAAGCATTAAGAATCTGAGCCTTGTCTATTTTTGTAACTATGTGCTTGGCACCTACAATGACGGCATTACCCAGACCATGCTCTCCGTCATCGGCGGCATTCCCATGGGAATCGGCGTTTTTGCCGTCTGGCCGCTGGCTAAAAAATTTGGCAAGCGGAATGTCACGCTGGCAGGCTTCGTGCTCTATGCCCTCGGCAGCGCCGTCTGCTGGATGTTCCCCACGAATATGACAATTATGCTGGCGGGGCAGTTTGTCAAAAATATCGGCGGCCTGCCGTGCTCGTATGTGTTCATGGCGCTGTTTGCCGACGTGCTGGATCATGTAGAATGGAAAAGCGGCTTCCGGTGCGATGGGCTGGCCATGAGTGTGTATAATATCATTGCCGTTGCGATGGTTGGCATTTGCACCGGCGTGTTCAACGGTCTGCTTGCCAAAACAGGCTATAGTGCGCCGGAGATCATAAATGGCGTAACAACTGCGGCAGAGCAGAGCGCTGCCGTAAAGCACGCGATTACCTTTGGATTTGTAGGGCTTGAAACCATCACCGGCGTTGTGCTCGCGGTACTGCTGGCCTTCCTGAATGTGGAGAAGTATATCGGCAAAGAACAGGCGGAGATCAAGGCCCGCCGGGAGGCAGAGTGATGCGGGCAATTCGGCTGAAAACAGAGCACCTGACCGCGCCCATGGGCGTGGACTTCACGGCCCCGCAGCTGTTCTGGAACTGCGAGGGCGGCGTCAGGCAGACTGCGTGGCAGATTCTAGCTGCAGATGACGGCGGAAATCTCCTTTGGGACAGCGGAAAGACAGAAGGTGCTGCCATGCGCGCAAAATGGGGCGGAAGCCCCGTCCTAGCTAAAACGAGCGTCGTCTGGCGTGTCCGGCTTTGGGACGAGAACGGCGTTTGCGGCGAGTGGTCGGAGTCCAGCTTTGAAACCGGCATCGATACATGGTGCGCCCGCTGGATCACAGGCGATTATCGCGTAAATAGAAAAAAACGGTATCCGGTGGACTGCTTCCGAACAATATTTGAGAGTTCCAATGTGAAAAAGGCCCGCCTATATATCACGGCTTGCGGTCTGTACGAAGCGAAGCTGAACGGACAGCGGGCAGGGGACGTTATCCTTGCGCCCGGCATTACCGATTACCGCAGGCGCGTACAGTATCAGACCTACGACATTACACCGCTTCTGCGAAGCGGCGAAAATGTCCTGACCGTCCAGCTGGCTGACGGCTGGTATCGCGGCAGCACCGGCGCATGGGGCCTGCGCAATCAGTACGGAACAGAAACGAAGCTGTTGGCGCAGCTGGAGATCACACATACGGACGGCCATGTACAGACGGTCTGTACCGATGAAAGCTGGGAGTGGTCAAATGATGGCCCTATCCGCTTTGCGGACAACAAGGATGGGGAAGTAGTGGATGCCGACTGTGCACCCAGCTACAACGGAAAGGCAAAGGCGACGGCGCATCCGGTCACCCCCTCAGCGTCTGACAATGTTGCGGTCAGGGAGCATGAGCGTCTGCACGCACAGCTTCTTCGTACGCCGGCGGGGAAAACCGTGTTGGACTTCGGACAGAACATCGCGGGCTATGCTGCCTTTACGCTGACGGCGCGGGCGGGACAGACCGTAACGCTTCGTTTCGGCGAAATGCTGGACGAAAACGGAGAATTCACGCAGAAGAATATTCAGCTTTCCAGAAACAAGTTTACCACGCCCCTGCAGCAGGTCGTCTATACCTGCAAGGATGGCGCAAACGCATATAAAACCACGTTTGCGATTTTCGGCTTCCGCTATGTGCTGGTAGAGACGAAGATTCCATTCAAGGCAGAGAATTTTACCGCCATTGCGGTCTATTCCGATATGGAACGCACGGGCTGGTTTGAAAGTTCCAATCCGCTGCTGGACAAATTTGTGGAAAACACGGTCTGGAGTGCAAAAAACAACCATGCCGATCTGCCCACTGATTGTCCTACAAGAGAGCGTCACGGCTGGTCCGGCGACGCGCAGATCTTCTGTCCTACGGCCTGCTTCCTGTTTGATTACGAGCCCATGGCTGAGAAATTTCTGAACGACATGTATGACTGGCAGCGCAAGAGCGGCTGCCTTCCACAGATCGCACCGTCCGGTGGTACGGATTTCTATATGTACACCATGAACGGCAGCGTCGGCTGGGCCGATGCAGGTGTGATCATGCCGTATGTTCTCTGGAAGCAGTACGGAGACAAGCAGATTCTGGCCAGACGGTATTCCGGCATGAAGCGCTATGCGCAGTTTATGATGCGCCGCTGCGGGCGCTGGGGCGGCCCCTATGCAAAGCCGGTGCATATCCCGGCAAAGGACAAGAAATATCTGGTCAACCGGGGCCAGAGTTATGGCGAATGGGCCGAGCCGCAGGATATTTACACCATGCGCTTCATGGACTTTGCCGGCCCGCATCCGGAGGTATCCACAGCCTATACGGCCTATGTGATGGCCTTGATGGCGCAGATCGCGGAGATTCTGGGCGATACGGAGGACATTTCACGCTTTGCAGAATACCGCGACGGCTGCCGGACGGCATATCAGGCCATGATAAAAACCGAGCAGTTCACGCTGGATACCGACCGGCAGGCCCGGCTTGTGCGGCCGCTGGCGCTACATCTTCTGAATGAAACACAGACGGCGTATGCAAAAAAGAGATTGCTTCAAGCATTGAAAAACTACGGCTGGCGGCTGGGAACCGGCTTTTTGTCTACGCCGCTGATTCTGGACGTGCTGGCAGAAACCGACTTGGAAGCGGCATACCGGCTGCTGGAAAACGAGCAGATGCCGGGCTGGCTGTTCATGCCCAAAAGCGGAGCTACGACCATTTGGGAATCCTGGGAAGGAGACCGGGCAGCGGGAAGCGGCGTAGCGTCTCTGGATCACTATTCCAAAGGCGCGGTCTGCCGCTGGCTTTTTGATACCATGTGCGGTATCCGGGTGAGCGGGGAGAATTACTTTTCCATTGCGCCGCGTCCCGGCGGACACTTTACCCGTGCAAAGGCCGCTTACAACAGCGTGTACGGCCGGGTGGAAAGCGGCTGGGAGAAGACGGAGAACGGATGGAACTATACCGTGACGATCCCTGTAAACTGCACTGCCGTATTGACGCTGCCCGGGAAAGAGCCGGTGCCGCTGACTGCCGGAACCTACACATTTTGAGGTAGATCAATGGACATAGAACGCATTCTGAAGGAAATGACGCTGGAGGACAAGATCGCACTGTGCTCCGGTGCAAGCTTCTGGGAAACCAAGCGATTTGAACGATACGGCATCCCCGCGCTTTTCATGTGTGACGGCCCCCACGGTCTGCGAAAGCAGGAGGATGCGGCGGATATGCTGGGCGTGAATAACTCCCGTCCCGCAACCTGTTTTCCGGCGGAGGTCACGACTGCCGGCAGCTGGGATCCTGCGCTGTTGGAACAGATCGGCGCGGCCATCGGCGAAGAGGCACGGGAGCAGGACGTCGGACTCGTCCTCGGGCCGGGAGCCAATCTCAAACGTAATCCGCTCTGCGGGCGGAATTTTGAGTATTTCAGTGAGGACCCGTATCTGGCAGGTAAACTGGCAGCAGGCTTTATCCGGGGGCTGGAAGCGCAGGGTGTCGGCACGAGTCTCAAGCATTTTGCCGCCAATTCACAAGAACTGGACCGTTTTACCTCTGACAGCATTCTGGACGGGCGCACGCTGCGGGAACTATACCTGACAGCTTTTGAGATTGCCGTCAGAGAGGGAAGTCCCGCTGCGGTCATGTGCGCCTACCCCAAGCTGAACGGTGTTCACTGCTCCGACAGCAAAGAACTGCTGACGGATATACTGCGTACTGAATGGGGCTTTGATGGTATGGTCGTTACGGACTGGGGGGCGATGAATGACCGGATTGCGGGCTTCCGCGCAGGCTGCGATCTGAATATGCCCGGCGGCAGCGCCTATATGGAAAAGGAAGTCCTCGCGGCAGTCAGGGGTGGAAGTCTGCCGGAGTGCTGCGTGGACGATTCTGCACGGCGCGTGCTGCAGCTTGTATTCCGCGCGGCCGAAACGCAGAGAACCCCCGCATCCTGCAACTATGAAGCCCATCATGCCCTCGCAAAACGGGCGGCGGCAGAAGGCGCGGTGCTCCTGAAAAACGAGAACGGCATCCTGCCGCTGGAGTCAGATACAAAAATCGCCGTTATCGGCGCAATGGCGGAAAATCTGCGCTATCAGGGGGCAGGTTCCAGCCATATCAACCCACTGCGGCTTTCGCAGCCGCTGGAGTTCCTGCCCGGCGCGATATATGCACCCGGCTGCGATGCGCAGGGCGATACAACGGAGGCTCTGCTGGCGGAAGCGAAACGGGCGGCAGAAAAAGCAGAGATTGCCGTCATTTTTGCGGGCCTTCCCGGACGGTATGAATCCGAGGGCTTTGACCGGGAGGACATGAAGCTGCCGGATGGGCATCTGCGGATGATAGAAGCCGTGGCCTGCACGAACCCCAATACGGTGGTCGTGCTTCTGTGCGGCGGTGTGGTGGAATGCCCGTGGGAGGAGCGCGTAAAGGCTATCCTCTACATGGGTCTGCCCGGTCAGGCAGGCGGAGAAGCAGTCGCCGATCTGCTCTATGGCTGCGCCAATCCCAGCGGAAAACTGGCCGAAAGCTGGCCGTACAGGTATGAAGATGTACCGTCTTCTGAACTATACGGAAAAACCGCGGACGCACTGTATCAGGAAGGGCTTTACGTCGGCTACCGGTACTATGACAAGGCGGGCGTTCCTGTCCGCTGGCCGTTCGGCTATGGATTAAGCTACACAAAATTCACATATTCCAATCTGACACTCTCCGGTGATACGGTTTTCGTTACCGTCAAAAATACCGGAAGCATTGCCGGTGCGGAGGTCGTACAGCTTTATGTCGAAGCGCCGCAAAACAGCCTGCACCGTCCCGTGCGGGAACTAAAAGGCTTTCAAAAGCTGTTCCTGCAGCCAAACGAGAGCCGCGAGGCTGTTTTCCGTCTGACCGACCGCAGCTTTGCTGTCTGGCAGGACGGTTGGAAGATTCCAGTCGGACAATATACTGTCAGCATCGGCGGCCTGACCGCACCCGTTATAAAGCACGGCGAAACGCTGCCTGTTCCGGCATGGCAGCGCGGCAGCTGGTATCAAAGCTGCGCCGGTAAGCCAAACAAAAAGGACTGGGAAGCAATGCTGGGCCGGGAGTATATACCGCCGGTTCTGAAAAAAGGCGCTTTTACCATGGACAATACGGTCATGGAAATGAAGGGTTACAGCCTTATTATGAAGATCATGTATAAAGCGGTCGAAGCGACCATCGCAAAAGGCTTCGGCGGCAAAAAAGATTACAAGAACCCGGAATTCCGCATGATGATGAACGCTTCGGCCGGTGCGCCGCTTCGCAGCATGCAGATCTCCGGAGGCATAAAGGGCGGCGTGCTGCCCGGCATGCTGGAACTTGCCAACGGTCATATCCTCCGGGGACTTTGGAGAATGCTCCGCGGCTGAACGCGGCTATTAAAAAATGGCAGGCCCGCCTCGCGCGGGCCTGCTGTTTTTGCTGTATAAAGAAAACCACCTTCCTCTATGTCTGGAACAAACCCCAGCCGGTACGAAAGGTTCCTACCGGAAAATGCGCGGCATTGAGGTATCAAGAGGTGCTTCAGACGAATGGCCAAATTCCATAGGTGCTGTTAAGTACTGATTTCGCCGTCAAAGAGAAACACCTGTGCCAGATGCGGCTGTGCGCCGCTCTTTGGATCCCGTTCCATATGGATCACATCACGCATATATGCGCGCCATCGTGCACTGACAGGCGCGTCCCTCTGCACGGCAAGCGCCGTTTTCAGATCGTCACATTCGTAATAGCCGAAAAGCGTATCGTCTGTCTGCCAGATTGAATAGTTCCGGATACCGGCGCGGCGGAACATCTCCAGCATCTCCGGCCAGATCTCGTCATGCCGCCTGCAATATTCCGCTATTTTTCCGGGCAGAACAGCGGCTTTCCACGCGTATCGCTCTATTTTTTCTCCTTTTCGCCGCTATGGGCAGAATATTTTTCCGGTTGACCACAAGCATGCGCCGCATGTCGGTGCTTCGCCGAGAAAACAGTCACAGAGATTTGTTTCCCGATCTTCGCAGCCCCAGCAATCCATGCAGAATGGAAAGTAAAACGTTCGCACACGGTGGCGGAAGGCGGCATAGTCGGCGCTGTTCCAGCAGTCACACAGCGGTGTCTGCAGAATATTTCCGTATACAAAACGCCGGATGGTTCGTTTTTGCTCATATAAATAGGTGTGGCAGCCGTGCAGCAGCTGCATGCAGGGCGCAACGTCGCCGTCCCAGCGGATGAAAACAGCGCGGCGGCTGACAAATGGGCAGGTATGCGGTGCGGCAGCCGCGGACGGCTCGCCAAGCCGCCGCATCCGCCCGACCGGAATATCCCGGTCAAAGAGTGCAAGCAGTTTCTCCTTTTCTACTGGTGCGCACGGAATCATATGGCTGAGGTTGATGCAATCGACGTTGTATCGGTCGCAGAATGTATCGATCTTTTCCAACTGATCGAGATTTTCTGGTGTGATGACAAAGGTTAGAACACTTCGACGCAGGCTTTACGCTCCGCACCTACACCCACGTCACGCGCCAAATGCAGGAGAATGCCGCCGAAAAGATGGGTAATTTCATGGCGCAGGTGATGTGAAAGAGTCAAAGAAAAGATAGAAAGCAGCGGAGAGGATAAGACAAGCATCCACTCCGCCGCTCTTTAAGCCTTTATTCGCCGTGTGGGTCAGCGTGTGGGTCAAACCCAGAAACCTGACGCAAAAACTGCGCCGCAGTAGACAAAGAACTACCGCAATATTTTTCCTGCACTTTTTAGCCGTTTTTAGCGGTTTCCGCTCAATTCTAATTCCTTTCCTAACATCTTGTGACCCGCGTCACCCCATGTGTTCCACACCTGTCTGTGGCATTTTATGTGGTCAAAAGCAGAGCCTCGCCGGAGCTGCTCCGGTGAGGGCTTTGTAGTGTTCTTGATGACCATACCCTCCACCCGATAAAATAACAGAAAACCCACGACGGGACCGCCTCACGGCGTGGAATGCTATAATCAAAGAGTAATGGCTGTGCGGAACTTTGCTGTTGACATTTCAACATCCATGTGGTATAGTCCGAAAGTTGAGATTTCAACAAAAGCATTCGTGAGAGAGGAGCGCAGCCATGCAGGAGCGATTTGAGACGTTTACGGTTTTGATCAACCGGATCAGCCGCGACATACGGAGGATAAAAAATCAGGAGATGGCCGCCTATCATCTGCGAAGTGCCCATGTGTCCTGTCTGTACTACATATATTCTCTGGATGGCGTGACTGCGGCGGAGCTGTGCGAGCACTGCGAGGAGGACAAGGCGACCATTTCCCGTGCGTTGGAGCATCTTGAAAGTAACGGATTTATCGTCCGGAATTCTGAACGGGCCAAACGGTACAGAAGCCCTTTGCGCTTGACTGAAAAAGGTCAGGAGGCCGGCAAACGGATCGCGGAGAAAATCAGCGCCGTCCTTGATACGGTCAGCAGTACCCTTACGGAGGACGAACGAGCGACATTTTACCGCAGCCTTTCTGCCATCAGCATAAGTCTTGAGGCCATCGCTCAAAATAGCGAAGAATAGGAGATTGACGAAATTGAAAACAAGGATTATTGTTGATTCCACTGCGGACTTAGTTCCTGAGATCAAAGCACGGGTATCTACGGTACCCCTCACCGTTCATTTCGGGCAGGAGGAATACATTGATGGCGTGACCATCGACAACAAAACATTTTATGAAAAGCTCATCGAAAGCGATGTGCTGCCCACCACCAGTCAGGCAACGCCGGACGCCTTTATAAAGGAATTTGAAAAGGCAAGGCAGGCGGGCGAATCAGCCGTTGTTATTACCCTTGCATCCAAATTTTCCGGCACATATCAAAGCGCCATGATCGCGGCGGCGGATTATGAAAACATTTATGTTGTAGATGGTACCAGCGCAGC
>OLXI01001675.1_pt1 | contig 10343 bp, 5 predicted proteins | sample 1674181 | NCBI WGS metagenome assembly OLXI01 (sample SAMEA103958148, study PRJEB25191) | human gut metagenome | reverse complement strand
CTCCGGTAATTTCGCCGTAGGTGCCGCCGGAGAGTTGAACGGTATCGCCGCTAACTTCCAGCTTAGTAACTCTACCATTCCCTGTTATGGTAAGCTTGCCGCTTGTTACTTTCAATTCATTTATGGTTACTCCAGCCAAATTAAGCGTTACCTGCGTATTCTTTCCACTGTAAGTCACGCTCTCCTGGTTTCTAATTGGATTTACCGTTATTGAGTCTCTTTCATTGCCGGCATAATCCAGTGCCCCCTGCAAGGTTGTAAAGCATCCCCCCTGAGCAGGAGAGTTGCCTAAATACGCTCCCAAGCCAACCCGGCATGCATCACATATACCATCTCTGTTGATATCATAATGCTGAATTGTTAGATTCTCTCTAACATGCTCGCATTTGTCACATCTTGGGCTGTGGCTTATGCCATTGGCATTAGGTGCCCACAGGTTTTCATCGTAGGTGTGTGCGCCATCGGCACATTCCGTCGCCAGTGCTACAACAGACAGCATGGTGACACACAGCACGGCGGCCAGCAAAATACTACTTACTCGTTTCTTCATATGTTCCTCCAGAATTACAGTTTTTATTCTACCAGCCACAGGCGGCGGGCGGCGGTTTTGGCCTCGCTGCGGCGGCTGACATTCAACTTGGTGAGGATATGGCTGACATGGGTTTTTACCGTGGGCAGCTTGATATCCAGGATACGGCCGATCTCGGCATTGCTTTTATCGGCGCACATCAGGCGCAGCACCTGCAGCTCGGTGGCGGTCATTTCCTCGCCGGGGGGCAGGGGCGGCACCAGGAAGTAGGGATACCGGGCGGCCTGCACCCGGGCAAAGGCCACCACCTGCCGGTACCAGCTCTCTTCCTCCGGGCTGGGCAGGGCCTGCAGCAGGGGCAGCAGGGCGGCGCCGCAGCAGCTTACCGGGCGGATGAACCCCAACCCGGCGGCAATGCGCAGGGCATCGGTAAGGCTTTGCCGCCAGGCTTCGTCCTTTAGCCGGTACTGGGCCACGGCCCGCAAAAGCAGCAGGGTGGTGTGATCCATCTTCCGCTGGCAGGCGATGCAGTAGGGTTCCAGCGGAGCCAGGGTAAGCAGGGCGGCCTGCGGCCGGCCCTGAGCGAGCTCCGCCATGGCCTGAGTAAAGTACTGGTAGCGCTTCATGATATTGATGCTGAGGGGGTCGCGCGGGGCCTTTTCCCGGTACCAGCTATCTACGGCATCGGTATCGCCAGTCCGCAGGTCAATGCGGCACAGCATGGCATCGATATTGGGCAAAAATCGGCTTTGGCCGCCTTCCGCGAAGCGCTGCCGCAGGCTTTCCAGCGTCCTGCGGGCATCCTGGGAGTGGCCGGCCGCCAACTGGCTGCGGGCCAGCAGGCCCACCGCGGCGAATTCAATATCCGGGGTGCCATCCCGCTGGATCTCCCCCAATCGGGGCATCAGGGCCAGCATACGGGCGGTGATGTCCTCGCCTTTTTCAAACTTGCTTTCGGCAATGGCGCAATCCGGCAGACCCACGCCATCCCGGCCCAGAATGGCCTCCACCGGGACACGGATGGTCTGATAAAGCAGGTCATCCCGGCGGCTCCATTCGCTGAAGTCCTTGCCGCCGTTCATAATGCTGGGCAGGGCGCTGGTGACCGAAAAGGCCGGCAGGGTCACTTCCTTATTGACCAACAGCCGGTAGGCCGCGGGAATGATGGCGGTGAGATCGGTGACGCCGCGCTGCGGCAGGGAGATATCCAACCAGGCCAGCCGGCCCCGGGCCTGCCGCCCGGCCGCGTCGCTTTTGGCACGGCAGCGGGCAAACTGAGAAAGCGCCTGGTACCAGCGCTCGCTGCCCTCATAATCGGCCGCCAGGGCGCACAGCATACTCATGCCCTGCATCAGCGCCGGGGAGGCGGCGATCTCCTGCTCCGGCAGGCTGCGGTAGTATTTCTCCATCTCGCTGTAATGGCCCATGCCGGGATGAAGCTCGGCATTGCGCACCAGAAGCTCGGAGACCTTGGAATGATCCCCTGCCATGGTGTAGCACTCCAGCGCATGGCTGTAATCCTCTTTCAGCTCGTAGTAGAGGCCGCCGCGGCCCAGAACGGTGCGGCGCTTTTCCTCGCTGTATTCCCGGTCCATCTCCCACAGCAAAAAGGTGCGGAACTGCGGCCAGAACCGGAACCGCTGCACATCATCGGGGCGCAGCATGGTGGTATTGTGCTGAAGCCAGGCCAGGCGTTCCCCGGCGTGGGGATCGCCGCTGACCATGCGGGCCAGCTCGGCATCGAAGCTCTCAAAGGGGGCAAGCTCCAGCAAAAAACGGCGGATGGGCAGATCGAACCGGCGGTAGACCGCCGCCTCAAAGTAGAAAAAGACCTCGTGGTAGCCCTGGGCGATGAGCTCCGGGCCATAGGGGCGGCCGCCGGCCATGCAGTGGGCGATGACCGCCACGCCCAGCGGGTAGCCGCTGGTTTCCCGCAGGATCTCGGAAAGCTCCGATTCGCTGACGGGGGTGCCCTGCTGCCGGAACAGGCTGCGGATATCCTCCCGGTCAAAAAGCAGGGCGTCGGCATCCAGCACTGCCATAAGCCCGGCATACTGGAAGGCCATGAGCCAGCCCGGCACCGCCCCGCGGGAAAGCAGGACGAACCGGCGGTCGCTGTACTCCCGGATGAGCTGGCACAGCGCCTGCTGATCCGGCTCCTCGGTCATCTGCCGCAGGTCATCGATCAAGAGGACCTGCCAGTCCTTATCATCCGCCGGCAGGGCGAAGTCCGGCTCCCCGGCGGTGAGAGAAAGCACCTGCTGCCCGGCAAGCAGCGTTTCGGCCAGGATGCTTTTGCCAAAGCCGCAGGGCGCGGTGAAAAACAGCACCCTGCCCCGTGCCATGAATTTTTGGTACTGTTCCCGGACAGACGGCCGGATGACTACATTTTTGGCCATGCGCTCCCTCCCTTTGCAACGGATTCATCCCGTGGGGGCCACGGGATGCCGAAGGGGACCAGTCCCCTTATGGTATGATGGATCGGCGGTATTTTGTGTTCTGGTCTTATTTTACCAGCCAAAGCTGGTGGTGTAAATCATCCCAAAGTATGAGAAAATACATTTTTGCGGGGGATGAGGCACTCCCACAGGGGAGAGCCATGCCGCCAATCAGGTCAGCGGGGGCGGCGGGAGGACCTTCCATATAGGGACGGAAGTGTATTCCATGCCAAAGTTGCAACAGTGCGTGCGGATTGTGCAATTGACTTTATACACAAGGCTTTCTAAAATAAAAAGTGTAGATTGTGCACAATTTATTATGGAATCCGTTTTCGGATCGCGACCGAAGGCGGCAGATCACCGTTCACCTGAGAATAAAAATTACAGAAGGGAGGATCGCATGCAAAGCTCCGTGCTTAGCCTTGCATGTGAACTACTATGACAAAGTCAGCTGTCCAAAAGCGTGAATGGCCGATCATTTTGATCGCGTTCCTCTTTATGTTCTTTTTCGGCCGGATTCTGGGCCCGTTCTCCGTGGTTACACAGGTCGGCTCCAATGCCCTGGGCGTATTTATCGGCGTTATTCTGCTTACAGTATTCACTTCCCAGTCCACCCTAGCTGCTATCCTGGGTATTATCGCCATGGTATATAGCGGCTTTTTGACATCCTCCGCCGCTGTTTCCAGTTGGATGGGCGGTTCTACCGTCCCCCAGCTGATCTTTGTATCTGCGCTGTGCGTGGCGCTCAAGGAAGCCGGCGTGATCGATGTGCTGGTGCGCAAGCTGCTTAGCATCAAGGCGCTTCGAGGACGCCCGGTCGCGCTGCTGTTCTCGCTGTTCTTCTCCAGCTTTATCGTTTCCATGTTCATCGGGTTTATCCCCACCGCGCTGCTGTACTTCGGCATTTATGAGTCCATCCGGGATGTGTGCGGCTATGATAAGCAGGACAGATTCTGCAAATTCATGCTGCTGGGCATCTACCTGGGCTGCATGGGTAATTTCTGCTTCCCCTTCAAGGGCATTGCCCTTACCATTTACACCCTTATCAATACCAGCATGCAGGGCTTTGGACTGAGCATCAATATGTTCACCTATATGTTCGTGTGCATCCTGGTCAATCTGGTATGGCTGTGCATTCTGGCCTTTATGATCCCCGGTGTATTTAAGTGCAATGTTGCCCCGCTGAAGGAGCTGGATATTGAAAATGTAGAGGCGCTGCGCAACATTCCCAAGAAATTTAATAAGCGCCAGAAGCTCATTCTCACCATCTTCTGCCTGTCCTTCCTGTATATCATCGTGATCCCGCTGCTGCCGAAGGACTTCCCCGGAAGCACTGTTCTGGCTCCTATCGGCACTACCCTCATTTTCCTGCTGGCGCTGGGCATTCTGGGGCTTATCAAAGTAGACGGCAAGCCGCTGGCCAACCCCATGAAGCTGCTGAGTGAAGGCACCCTGTGGAATGTGGTGTGCATCGTTGGCTGCTTCACCTTCCTGGGCAATGCCATGGCTTCCGCTGATTTGGGCATTCGCGACTGGATCATCTCCCTGCTTAAACCCGTATTCGGCAATATGCCGCTGCCGCTGCTGCTGCTGCTCCTTACTATTGTTATCACCATCATCACCAACATCTGCAACGGTACCCCCCTTACCCTGTTGGGCAACGCGGCCATCATGCCTTTTGTATGCCAGATGCAGCTGGACACCGGGATCAGCGCATCTGTTACCGCCGCGACGCTGAGCCTGTGCGCCAACATGGCCTTCTTGACCTATGCAGGTACCATCTACGCCGCGCTGCTGCTGGATCGTGAGGAGATAGACAACCGCTTTATTTGGCACGATGCCATCAAGGTGATTCCTGTTTATATCATTGTGGTTTATGTGATTGCCCTTGGCTGCAGCTACATTCTGCCCTAACCGGCTTTTCCGGGACGATATGGCCTATTCCCTTCTTCCCGCGCATCTGCTATAATACACTAAGAAACGAGGCATACCATCAATGGAAAAACCAAAGCAAATCACTGAGCAATCCCATTCCATCCCCGTTGCGGGGGAAGCGGATGTAATCGTAGTAGGCGGCGGCGTAGCCGGTGTAGCCGCCGCAGTTTCGGCCGCACGCAATGGCTCCCGGGTCATTCTGCTGGAGAAAAGCATCATCCTGGGCGGTCTGGCTACCCTGGGCCATGTCTGCATCTATCTGCCTCTGGATGACGGTTTGGGGCACAAGGTATATGGCGGCCTGGCGGAGGAGCTGCTGCATGTCTGCATCCGCTACGGCTACGATAACCTGCCAGATTGCTGGCGGAACGGGCCCGATACCGTGGACACCCCCACCGGCCGCTACCGCACCAATTTTAATATCCCGGCTGCCGTGTGCGCACTGGATGAGCTGATGGAACAGGAAGGTATTCAGGTCGTTTTTGATACCAACTTCTGCGCGCCCATCATGGAGGGTAAAACCTGCAAGGGCGTCATTGTCGAAAACAAATCCGGACGCACCGCCTACCTGGCCAAGGCCTTTGTGGATGCCAGCGGCGACCTGGACCTGATGTTCCGGGCCGGCGCTCCCACCGAAACACAGCGGAGCATTGTTTCCCACTGGGCACATGAAATAGACCTGGATACCATGAAAAAAGGCCTGGAGACCGGGCAGGCCCTGCAGGCACTGCCGCTGCGCTGGCTGGGGCTTCGCCCCGATGCCGATAACAGCGAGGCGGAGATCCCCATGTACTATGGCACCACCAGTGAGGGCGTCAACGGATATATCCGTACCAGCCGCAAGCTGGCGCTGGACTACTTAAAGCAGCACCAGAGCCCCTCCTACGCGCAGATGACCCTGCCGCTTATGCCGCAGTTCCGTATGACCCGCCGGCTGGTTGGCAAGGAGCAGCTGGAGGTAGTGCCTGACCGGTATGTGGAAAGCTCAATCGGCTGCATGATCCACTCGCTGGAAATCCCTGCCGAAGTATACGAGTTCCCATACGGCGGCCTCATCGATACCGAGATCACCAACATTGCCGCAGCCGGAAGGATCGTTTCCGCCACCGGCCGCGGCTGGGAAGTCGCACGGTTTATTCCCGCCTGTGTTCTCACCGGTGAAGCTGCCGGCTTGGCTGTTTCCATGGCTGCCAAGGAGAATATCAGCCTGCAGGCGCTGGATGTGCCCGCCCTGCAGCACACTTTGGCCAGCCGCGGCGTCAAGATCCACATGGATGAAGCCCTGCGCCGGAACCGCCGCCCCCAGCCCGGAGAAAAGAAGGACCCCAAAAAGACGGATGCCACATCCGTTGTTCGGGCGGATTCCCTTTCCTACCGTCACTGAGACACTGAGGAAGCCCCGCCGCATTGCCTACCCGCTGCCATAACCAAAAGGAGGGCGCACTATGGAGATCCAATACCTGAAGACTGTACTGCTGGTGGCCACCCACCTGAATTTCAGCAAGGTCGCTGAGGAGATCCCCTGTGCGCCCTCCTCGGTCTCCCGGCAGGTGAAGTGTGTGGAGGAAGCCCTGGGCATCACCTTATTTGACCGTCCCGCCCGGGGCGAGCGCCTGAAGCTGACAGGGCCGGGCACCAGCGTTCTTCCCTATATCGCACAGGTGGTGGGACAATATGAATCGCTGGAGTTTCACATCAGCCGGCTGAAGGGCCAGGATGAGAAGCCCTATACCATCGGTCTTCCTCTGGGGCGCATCAGCATAAAAACCGAGTGCCTGCTGATGGAAAAATTCTATCTGTATGCCCCCGGGCACAATATTCAGTTTCTATTTTACCAATCCTCGGAGGTCGAAGCCTGCCTGCGCAGTCGGGAATTTGACGCGCTGCTGGTCACTCGTGTCTTTTGGCAGGAGGACCGTAATAAAACGCCTGCCTTCTGCACCATACCGGGTACCCGCTGTACCCTGCTGCACAATCAGCCGCTATGTATTGTCATGCGGGCGGACCACCCCTTGGCTGGACAAGCGGATGTAGATGTGGGCGACCTGCGGGAGCAGAGCTTTATCCTGTACTATGATCCCATCCGGGAAGGGATCCGTACCGGAGATATTCAAACAGACGGTTTTCTCCGTCACTGCCAGCGAGCCGGATTTGTGCCCAAGCTGGAGATCATCTCCAAGAACATCTCCGAGCTGCGCAATGTATGCGTAGAAAACTACAACTGGGTCTACCCCACCTTCCAGCCGAACTGGATGCTTCCCTCTTCCCAGATTCGGGCTGTCCCACTGAAGGATCCCCTGTATGGCTCTGAATACTATCTGATTACCACCGAGGACCACACTGATGACACCGCTGAAATGGTCCGGCGGTTCTTCCAGCAAACCTTCTCTGCGGATTAAATCGCCCTCCGTAAATAAACAAACTGAAGTCCTCCGCATGGGATCCCACGCGGAGGACTTCAGCATATATATTCGGTTTAGAATTCCGCAAAGCCGGTGGTGCGGGGGAAGGGCAGTACATCACGGATATTCGGGATGCCGGTAACATACATGATGAGCCGCTCGAAGCCCAGGCCGAAACCGGCGTGGCGCGCGCCGCCGAAGCGCCGCAGGTCGAGGTACCACCAGTAGTCCTCCTCATTCAGCCCCAGCTCGTGGATGCGGTCCAGCAGGATGTCCAGACGCTCCTCACGCTGGCTGCCGCCGATGATCTCGCCGATGCCGGGCACCAGCAGGTCCACGGCCGCCACCGTCTTACCATCATCGTTCAGGCGCATATAGAAGGCCTTGATCTCCTTGGGATAATTGGTAACAAAGACCGGCTTGCCGAAAATCTTTTCGGTGAGGTAGCGCTCATGCTCAGTCTGCAGGTCCACGCCCCAGCTGACAGGGTACTCAAACTCCACATCGGCCTTTTGCAGCCGCTCGATGGCCTCGGTGTAGGTGCAGACGGCAAAGTCGCTGTTTACCACATGGTTCAGGCGTTCCAGCAGTCCCTTATCCACAAAGTTATTGAAGAATTCCAGCTCGCGGGGGCACTGCTCCATCACATAGCGCAGCACATATTTTATCATGTCCTCCGCCAGCACCATATTGTCCTCCAGGTCGGCAAAGGCGATCTCCGGTTCGATCATCCAGAACTCGGCGGCATGGCGGCCGGTGTAGGATTTTTCCGCGCGGAAGGTGGGGCCGAAGGTGTAGATCTTGCCAAAGGCCATAGCCATACACTCACCCTCCAGCTGACCGCTGACGGTGAGATTGGTGGCTTTGCCGAAGAAATCCTGGCTGTAATCGATCTTGCCGTCCTCGGTCAGAGGGGGATCGGCGGGATCGATGGTGGTGACGCGGAACATCTCGCCGGCACCCTCGCAGTCGCTGCCGGTGATGAGCGGGGTGTGCGCGTACACAAAGCCGCGCTCGGTAAAGAACCTATGGATGCCCTGGGCCGCAACAGAACGCACTCTAAACGCCGCGCTAAAGGTATTGGTGCGGGGACGCAGGTGCTGGATGGTGCGCAGGAACTCCATGGAGTGGCGCTTGGGCTGCAGGGGGTAGTCGCCGGTGGAGGGGCCTTCCACGGTAATGCTCTCGGCCTGAATCTCAAAGGGCTGCTTGGAGTCCGGGGTGAGAACCAGCGTGCCGCGAATGATCAGAGCGGCGCCGATGTTGATTTTGGAAATTTCCTGAAAATTTTCCAGAGTGTCGTTATACACCACCTGCACGGGGGTGAAATAAGTACCGTCGTTCAGGACGATGAAGCCAAACTGCTTGCTGCCCCGGCGGTTTCGCACCCAGCCGCCGACGTTCACTTCGACGCCGGCATATTTTTCGGTGTTTTTGAACAGATCGCGGACGGTAATCAAATCCATATGGGTGTCCTCTTTTCTCGCAGAAAGTATAAGGAAGAAATCACCGAAAGCAATCGCCGATTTCTTCGAAGTTGCATTAAGTATACGTCAATTAGGAAGATTTTACAAGAGGAAAATAAATTTTTTGTGAAAAATATCGATACAAGGAATTCTTAAGTGTACATTTGCGGCATTTTGTGATACAATACCATGAGTTTCGATAAAGGAGCGGATGAACAGTGGGCACGACCTCGGGCAAACAAAAAACACGGCGGCGTATACATTTTCTTTTCCTGCCGCTGTCCTTCTTTCTGGTGGAAGTGTTTGCCTTTCTCTTTTTATCCCTGAATACGGAGGAGTTCCGGTTGGCGCAGCTCTGGCCGCTGGCTTTCGGCGCTTTGTGGGCGGCGATTCTGAGCGGCTTTGTCAGGCTGTTCCCGGCCAAGGCGGGTAGAGTGGTGTACGGTATTTTGTATTTCGTCGCCGCGATCTACGCCGCTGTGCAGACAGGGTATTTTTATCTGTTTTCCGAGATGATGTGGCTGTCGGATTTTCGCTATGCGTCTGAGGGGTCGGACTATTTTTCCGTCCTGCTGAGCTACCCCATCGGCTGGTGGCTGGGACTGGCGGCGCTGGCGGTGCAGGGTATCGTGATTCTGGCGAAATTCCCAAGGTGGAAGCAGAAATGGTCAACCGGAATCGCGGCTGCGGCGGTGGTCATCGCCGCGTCGGTAGGAGCGGTCTGCCTGCCGCAGGCGGTGTTTGTGCAGGACGGCGACATCCGGTACGCCTCCTCCGATTACGGCAGAGTTCAGTCCGCTGAGGCGGCCTACGACAATATGTTCAATGCCCACCGGCTGTATCAGGTCTGCGGTCTGTACCAGACGCTGGAAAAGGACATCTACAAAAACGGCATCTACCCCCTGACGCCAAGCTACGCCGCGGCGCAGAAGGCAGGGAAAGCGGAGATCAACGCCTATTTTGCGGGTCGGACTGTGGGCGGCGACAACGAAATGACCGGCCTGCTGGAAGGGAAAAACGTGGTTCTGGTGCTCATGGAGTCCATGGATGACTGGATGATCGGGAAGTACACCCCCACGCTGGAACGGCTCATGTCCGAGGGTATTTCTTTCACCCACTTCTACACGCCGGGCTACGGCGGCATCCGCACCTTCAATTCGGAGTTCTGCGTGAATACCGGATCGTTCCTGAGCAGTCAGGGCGGCTATGCTTTCGACTACATCACGAACACCTACCGCCAGTCCCTCGCCAGCCTGCTGACGCAGGAGGGGTATTCCGCCAAGACCTTCCACTATAACGATCCCAGCTTCTACAGCCGCGGCGTGTTCTCTCCCGCCATGGGGTATTCGGAATACGTCTGCTACGGGGACTACATCGGCGCGGACGAGGAAGACCTTCTGTATGACGATCAGCTGCTGTTCGACAATCCCGGCCTGAATGCCGAATTCTTCCGGGAGGGACAGCCGGCCCTGAACTTCATCATCACCCGTTCTGCCCATCTGAGCTACAAGTACAATGAAGTCCTGAGCTATTGGGCGCTGAAAAAGTACCCGGAATTTCGGGGGCTTACAGG
>OLXI01001661.1_pt1 | contig 10399 bp, 7 predicted proteins | sample 1674181 | NCBI WGS metagenome assembly OLXI01 (sample SAMEA103958148, study PRJEB25191) | human gut metagenome | reverse complement strand
GCTCTATGGCGTTGCACGTTACGCTGTCGCCTAAATTTATTTAGGACAATATTGGATACGTAGCCATCGAAAACGGCAAATACGCCTTCAGCCCCGACCGTCCGGACGATGTTCTGGCCAAACGCTACGGCGATTGTAAAGGCAGTGCATGCCTGATACGCGCGATGTTGCGTGCCGTAGGCATCGACGGTCGTATGGTATGGATAGGCACGCGCGACGACGTAATCGGCGATTGGGACACGATGCCGTCGCTGGGCTGCGGCAACCACATGATAGCCGCGGCCATACTGCCGGATACCGTCATTTATCTTGACGGGACCGTACGTAATGCCCCCGACGGCTTTGTGCCGCCATCCATAGCCGGAGCACAGGCACTTATCGAAAACGGGCAGGACGGGATGCTGCTCCGCGTTCCCGATGACCCCAAGTCGCACGGAGCCACGATGCTGACCGGCACTGCATCCGTGGCCGAAGATATGCGTACACTTTGCGGACGACTGGCACTCGCAGCTTCAGGCAGCCAGATTCCATACCTGTCATCTATCACCGATGCCATACAAACATCGCGTCGAGACATATATCTGGAAGGCATACTCACCGGCGGCAGCCGTAGTTGCCATCTCGACAGCCTCAACGCGGTGCATAGTGCCGACGGTGCCATCATAGGCATCCAAGCAACGTACACCGACGATGGCGCAGTCATCTCCGCTTCCGGCGGCGCCAAGCTATATATAAATGTATCGCCGTTGCGCGGCATTAGCCTTCCGCTTTTCGACCTGCCCAAGAGACGCTACGATGCCAAAATTCCATTGGCCGATGATGCCGCAGCCGACATCACTATCTCCGTACCGAGCGGATACACAGCGGAGTACGCCACTCCCGCCGAGATATCCACGCATTGGTACGACCTAAGCATAGAGTACGTTCCGGACAACGACAACGTCCGCTGTCGAGCATCCTTCAAATGGAAGACGCCATACATCAGCCGCGCAGATATGGAGGCATGGAACGAGGCGGCACGCAAGGCACGGCGCATCCTAACCACTCCGCTTTCGCTGAGCCGCATCAATGCGCAATGACCTTTTTCAGAGACCGACAACGCCTTAGACCGAGAATATCAACCAATTAACCCATAAGACACCCCCTACGACACCCAAAACAGACCAACCATCATGAAACCATCTCGTATTCTGCTACTTGCATTAGCCCTTATGGCGACAGCCACAGCATACGCCGGCATCGATGCCAAATTGTACAGACAAACAGCCAAGCGCATCTGGGGCGAGCCTGACACCCTGTTCCGCGCAGACATTCCCATACCCGACAGCATTGCAGACAAAGCCTCGGCGGTGATAATGATGCGGTTAGACCAAATAAGTACCGAACAACAAATTCAGAACACAATATACAAAGCCTCGGGAAGGACCAATCGCACACTGCGTCGCCACCTGCGCCGCACTATGGTCAAATTGCTGGACCAAAAGGCCGTAGAAGACTATGGCGATACCGAATTCGGAGTCAAGGAGAATATTAAGTATCGCGGGCTGCAGCTTTACGAAGCCAAGGACGTCTTTGGTGCACGTATACACAAGCCAGATGGGACAGTGGTCGAAATAGACGTGCCGGACAACGCCATCGAAGTGGCGCACGGCAAAAAGGCAGACAAGGGGCGCAAGTACAAGATTGCAATTCCGGGGCTGGCCGTGGGCGACATTCTCGAGTACTTTTTCTATGACGAAGAAATGGCCGAGGAATTCAGTCTCGACCCTATAGACATCAAATTCTATGACCGCTATCCGATACTGAACCGCGTAGTGTCGATGAAGATGTCACCGTATCTCACCACCGAGTATCGCACCTACAACGGTACGCCCACGCTCAAGGTCACTCGCGACAAAAAGGAAAACTACTGCGCTGATATACACGTAATCAATATTCCCGCTGTAGACTTCACCCTGTTCGTAATGCCCACCCGCCAGCTGCCGTTCATACGCCTGCAGACGCTCAACAACTCGTCCCTCGAATACCACGCACTGTCCTCGCGCAATGCCGGATTTTACGTCAACATCCTGCCGGGCAAGTACTATCGCGAAGTGGGCGAAGTGCTGCATGACGCCGAATACGAGTCTTCGCTTCCGGGCAAGGCCGTCAAAATTGCCAAGAACTACATCAAGGCCCACCCGGGCATGACCCAACGCCAAATTGTGGACGTGTTGTGGCTAGCCCTGCAATACTGCGACACCATCGATGATGACGATGACACGCCCAACTACTACGGAATGTGGAAAACGTTGTATATGGCTGACTGCCTGGACAAACTGAAAGCATACGATGAAGCCGGCACAGGTATCGGAGTCATCAATCCACGCAACGATGTCCCCACCACCGAACCTTCGGCATGGTACGACTTCTCGTTTGTAAACGTCATCGGCGACAGCGTATACTTCGCCAAGCCGCAGATGTGCTATATGCCCGGCGAGGACCCTGCTGCATATCAAGGCGAGAAAGGATACGCCCTCATGGGACCGCGAAAGGACATAAACAAACGCACGATTCCCGCCGAATTCACCGTCGAAGACCATAAGCACATCGGCAATCGCATCATCTCTAACGCCACCATAGACCTCGACCCGGACATGGGCACAGCCTCAGTCAAGGGCACGGCCACCTACACCGGCGGATGCAAGGAATTGGCGGGCAAACTCACCAATATCAACGAGTGGATAGCCAATGTCGAAGAACACCTCGGCATCAGCAAGAAATACGTAGACAAGGAATATGACGCCGTGGAGCGCGAAAACGAAGTGCGCGGCATTGTGTCCAAGGAACGTGCATTTATCCTGGGCACTCAGCCCGATTCGGTGCTATCCTACAAGGTATCGGATCGCGGCATCCTGCCCGGGTCCAAAGGTCTCGAGCTGGAGGCCGAGTGCCATCTTTCGGACATCGTCTCGCCCTTAGGCGCCGACCTGAGTCTACACGCAGGCAAGCTGATAGGCCGTTTTGAGAAAGTCACCGGGCCGGAACGCACGCCGCTGCTGGACGCTATGATGCCCACGGCACGCCAATTCTCGCGCACAGTCACCATACACGTTCCCGAAGGATATACGGTAGACGAGACCTCGCTGCGCGACTTCGCGTCCAACGTCAACAAGCCCATCGGCCAATTTGCCGTACAAGCCGCTGTCACCGCCGAAAGCGACATCCGGATTATAAGCATGTGGCGCGTCAAGATTCCCACCGTACCGCTGCATCTATGGCCGCAGTTGCTCGAAATGCTTGACGGCGCGGCGACCGCCACCGAGAAATCCATACTTCTCACCCGTAAATAGCACTCCCAAAGACACATAAATTGCGCCCCGGCTGACATTCCGTCGGGGCGCAACCACTTTGCCGAAACAGATACGCGGGCAAATCCCGCGTATCATATTTTGGGGACGAGCGGCGAGGTCGGCATCAGCCGCGGCCTCGGGCAATCACACTATTTCTTTCTCTTCCAGCCCTTGAAGTAGTTGCGCACGCGCTTGGACTCGGCGCAATAGAGAGCATCCTCGGGCAGGCTGGACATCAAGCCATAGAACCTCTTACGCATCCTACATTCCTGCTTCCACATGTCTTCCGCGCCTTCCTCCGAGGCGTCAAAGTCCATATAGTTGTCGATATTGAGGCCGGTTGCGACAGATTCAACATCCTGATTGGCACCAAGGTAGGTGAAAGTCCAGCCTTTGAGGCGCAACTCATCCACGAGCGCCTTGACCGTCGCCGAGGTATACTCCTGCGACGAGTTTTCCTCGCCATCGGTGATGACGGTCACCATCACGATATCCTCGTTCGCCACGCGAGTGCGCAGGTCGTTAATGGTCACGCCCATAGCATCGTACAGCGGCGTGCACTCCCCCGGGCGGTACTGCTCGGCAGTGATATTCTTCGTCTCCTCAGCCGGAGTGCCGTTGTAAATAAAGCGGAGGTGGCTGCTGTCAAAAGCCACCAGCGACACAAAATGACGCTGCGTATCATCCTCGGTCTGCGACTGCCGGATGGTGCTCAGCGTCTCGTTGACGCCGTCAAGTGCCTGCTTGTATATCGAGCACATCGAGCCGCTCTCGTCCAAGACGATAAGGTCGAAGAAACAGCGCTTGCCCTCCTTGCGAGCCCGCGCGACAGCCGTAGCATCGAATTCGAAGTCCTTTTCAAGAGTCATCCCCGACACCTTTTTGTCGAGGCCCATCACTTTTCTGAATGTCTTGTTCATATCTGTAAATTTGTTTGAGGTGAATACTTTATGTCTGCTTTCATATATCTTGATGTGAATACTTTACGTCAACTTTCATATATATTGTTTGTTTTGACGTCGGCCCACTTCCGGCCGCCCTCCAAGTATATATACCGCGAGCAACCCAAAAGTAAATCCGATTCCCCGAAAAAAATCTCAGCCTCACAGCAATTGACGCAAGACATCCGCCCCAAAGCAACGCCGGGACGCGGCCGCAGCCACATCCCGGCACATACACCCAAATCGGATAGTCAAAGCGCTTGATATTTTTATTGTAGAAGATTTTTAAGTCAGTCCGGCTCGACAGTCTCGGCTCAGTTCCCGCAATCCACGATAAACGGCTTGGTCTCGCGCCGCTCGGCTGACATTCGCACCTGTTCTTTGAGCGAACGCAGGAACTCATTTTCAGTTGCATAGTCATCCAGCAGTTGCAACGCGTCATCATAGCGTCCGATTTCACGAAGCAGCTCGGCACGCAATACGCCATCAACATTGTTCAAAGCCAAAAGTCGCTCGACCACAGACTTGAAGAAAGCCTGATCTTCTGCCGGAGTTTCAGCTGTCAGCCACTGCTCGCGCTGTTCCTTGATCTTGTCTCTTTTGTCGTACAACTCCCGAATGTGTTTCGCGACGCCGTCATATTTGCCATCATATTCCAGATGAAGTTTGTCATAGTCGCCTGTCCGCAGGGCTTCGGCAACAGGTTCGCCACAGTCTTTTACCCAGCAATCCATTTCGCGTTCTGTGCGTTGTATCTCTCCGAGCAAAGTATCACGCGTGAATACATCGTTGTACCCCCACACAGTCATCAGCAGCAGGGTCAACTTCTCATCGTCTGTCATATCGCCATCGGCATCGAATTGTGCCACAGCGGCTTTTAATTCCTCGTACGACAACCTGCCTTGCTCAAACGAACAATCCTTTCCGAACTTCCACGGCTGCCGGTTCGCGAAATAGAACGCGCCACATCTTGGACACCGCTGTATCGGTGAAACTTGCGGTGTCATCTTGCCCAAGTCCTGTTTGCTGTCTGACCATAACGTCGACTCATAAATATGCATTGATATCAACGTCATCACTTCCTTCTTCTTTCCACATTTGGGGCATTTCAGCACCCTTGCATTTCCCGGTAACATATCATTTTAATATTTGCGATTCAATTTGATTTTTCGATACAAGTCACTCGAAGCCGCCATAAGTAGCTTCTCATTTTTATATACCATCCAGGCGCGAAAAGTAAATCGAGTTCAGCAATTTACTGACCAAGCACAGTTTTAGATGTGCATATATCATTTATTTACATTCATTTGACCTTGTGCCTTGGACTCTTTCTGAGACTTCCATTCACTTACAGTAAGCCCTCGCTTTTTAAGCGCAGCTCTGACATGTCTCACACTCGTATTGTCAACTACTCTCATATTGGGATATATTTGAAACCGTATCGAGAGCCTTAGCTACACTATCGATTAACCAATTCACAGAATAAATCCGAGACTTTGCCTCTATCCTTTTGTTTAGGCAATCTTTTATGCCGTTATAACGCTGCTTAATTTCTACTGTTGAGATATCATTTTTTATACTCCGAAGTGTCGTTATATAATTCCGGAATAGCTGCATCTTAGACGTAAAGCTCACCCACTCAAAATAAGACCCATAGCTTTCAACTAAGCTATCATAGACTTTCACATCATTAATCGAAGATATGGCTGCGACCTCTTTTGTCTTATCTTCAAGTTCCTGCTTATAACGTTTTTCGTATAAAATTAATTGCGGTTTAAATCCAATTATAATACTGCATAACCTTTCGATATATTCATCCGGAGTAAGCTGCAAAGGCAAGCTTCTGAAATTATCTAAGAATTCAATGGCCCCAACTATTTTTTCTATTTTAAGGCATACTAAATCGTCACCAACGACAGATTCACGTTTTTCCGTATATATTGTCGATGCAATCGCATAACATGTCGAAGCATTGCTTAGCTCGCATAATCCCGACAACAAATTGTCCAAGTGATTTTTCAGCCATTCAAATATCTCATGCTCCTTATTCAGCGTTATCGCATTGTAGAAGTTAATCGTATCAATCATTAATTTTTCCCAAGACTGATATTCAACTTTATACCCAAACGTATATCGTATAATCTCGCTAAATCCCGCGTATCGATATTTTATATAGTTTGAATATGGCGTTAACTGAAGGTCTTTATAATAAAACCGCACAAGCATATAGCTGCATGATCCATATCCAAAATTTGTAGCAACCTCAACCTTGATATCCTCATTATACTTCCAGGGTATTGTTAGCCATCCACCATATCTATGAGAGTGCGCAACGACATCATAAGTGTCTTTAACTTCGCGGATTGAGTCATTAAATGCTATAGCCTTTTTCCTAATACCCTCATCCCGAATAGCTTCATTGTAGCGCAAAGGTCTTAGGCAATCAGAATATTGGTCTGACAAGTTTGGCGAATAATTATGGCCACTCCTCAACTGATAATCTGTTGGGGTATAATTTAATCTAACTGGATATTTAATCAAAGATAATTGCTCTGTGTCGTTCTTACATATAATCGCGTAAATACACTCTTGATAGGATATTGTCATTGTAGTAGTACTCTCATTATTTATTCAACAAATGGGGGGATTAAAAGGATAGGCAAATATAAGAATTTCTCAGCATAGCACAATGCATTTTGTATAGTATCCCCTCCAACGTACGGGCGCGGAATCCGCGCCCGTACTGGTGTCTTGCCGGAGAGAGGGATAGTGATTGATGAGGTTTGAGTAAAGGCCCTATGCGTCAATCCGGGCAAGACACCGTGGAGATGATACTATGTCAGAATGTCATGACTACTCGGGGGCCGTCTTCGTAACATCATCGGCCCCGCCGTAATATTCTTCGTCGATATCGTCAATATCATCGGCTCCGGCTGCGGCAAGGTAGTCTTCTTCGTCAATGTCAACGTCGGCTCCGGCACGGTATTCGGCTTCGGCACGGCATTTTTCTTCGTCAATGTCAACGTCGGCTCCGGCTGCGGCAAGGTCATCTTCCTCGTCGGGTGTGCTGTCATCGTAGCTGAAGCGGTGCTTGAACTGCATCACGGGGGTGTCATTGTGCAGGACGGCGTCATCGACTACGGCGGTGGCATCGAAGCCTTCGAGGTATGCGGGAGTGAGGAAGCTGTTGTTCCATAGGTTGGCATCAGCGCCGCAGACAAGGTGGCACAGGCCGTTGCCTTTCCCATCGGCGAAGCTGTAATCGCCCTTGTATTCGGCTTTGACGGCAAGGTTCTGCAGCCATATTTTGAGGTAATCGCTGTTTTGCATCGAGCCGAGGCGGTTGAGCACCTTGGTGACAATCTCGTCTTTGGACGCCTGCTTGCCGTTCTCGACTTGCTCGTCGCTGATGGTCGAAAGCACTTGGCTGATAACTTTCAGAGCGTAATGTGCACTGTTGAGATTCTCGGCGGCAATCTGCGCGGCTATGGCCGACATGGCCATAATGTCCTCGATGATAGTGCCCGGACGCTTCTGTGTCTTCTTGTCCTCGGCATCTTCCTCTCCGGGCTTGGCTTCGACTTTCGGCTTGGCTTTGGATTTTTGATTCTTCGCCACATTCTCGATATACTCCTCAATCCACGAGGAGAGTTTCGACAGCAACATTCGCATTTGGCCGCAGTTGGGGTATTGGCGACCGAATTGTAGGATGAAAAGCAGCTGTTTCTGTATACCATCGAAGTCGCATTGCTTTTTGTTGTTGTATATCGGGGTGTTGTAGATATACGCCAGCTTGTCGGGCTTTATCGAGTCGGTGATTATCGAGTCGGAGATGCGAGTCTTGGCGCTATTGAGACGCAGATTGAGGCCTTCGAGCACATGTTGCAGCGTGTACGATATGCGTTCCAGCAAGTCTTTGTCGTTTGCAAAAACCTTGTAATCATCACGATAGCGCAGGATTTCGTAGCCTTCGGTAATACCGTCACGTTCCAAAGCCTCGCGCAGCAACATGTCCGCGTAGCCCAGGACAATCTCGGCAACGATGTCGTACAAGGTGCTGCCTTGCGGCAGTCCGATGTTGCGACCTTGGCGAAGCATGGTCAGGATGCGCACAATGTCCGTCTTGACGTCGACTTCGGATGCCGTGCCCTTGCGGCTAAGAGCTTTTTCGACCGTCTGCAATTCGATAGTGCCGTAGCAATTGGTAATATCCGTGACAAACATATAGCGATAGTCCAGCGACAGCTTGACGGCCATCTGTTCGAAGCGATTCCACCAGTTCAGAATGGTTGTGGCCTTATGGAAATTCTCCTTATCGGCCGGGATGACGGGGATGCCTACGGCTTGAATATGCGGCGCGGAGCCAAAGACCTTGAAGTCGTCAAGTATCGCAGCCCAGTGCTCCGGGGTGCAAATCTCGCGTGCCAGCAAATAATACAGGAACGGATTGGACAGCGACAGCACGCGCACTGCATAACGGCCGTCCTTATTGAGCATAATGTCATAATTGGCATCGGACATATTCTCGGGGTTGATGTCCTTCAAACATTTGTCGATGGAGGTATCGGCAATATGCTCGCGTGCAAACGCCAGTACGGGGTCAAAATTGAGATACTCCGGCATCTCGGTCGTGACATACCTGTCGTTCTGCATCAGGAAATCGAGGGCTTCGTCTGCACTGAGGTCAAAAATTGTCTTAACTTTCATATCGTTATTTCAGTTTAGTTTTTGTTTACGTAATCTTTGATGTTCTGCCTTTATATACCTTTGGGGTGCAAAGTGTAAATGGATTTTTGAGTTATTACTAATCGTCCGGCACATATTCGCCATCCATGTAGGCGTCATATTGGCTTTCAGCCCATCGGTCATCACCCCAATCATCATAAATGCCGCTGTAGTCGCCCACCGTATAGTTCGAAAAGTCGTCCAATAAGGCTCTATCGTATTCACGTTCTTCCATTTCGGCTATACGTCGCGAATATTCTTCGGCTATTTCGTTGAGTTCCTCGCTGAACGGCCACAATTTCAGATCTGTTATTTCGCCGTCCTTCTCGGCATTGGTGCTCCAACGTCGCTTTCCCGCGAAATTCCAGATTTTGTCATATTCGACAGGGACAACTTCCTCGCCTTCCATATTGATGATGCCCCATTTGTTGCCATTAGGAGTATCCCAATAATTATCTTTTCCTTTTCGGACACGGGCGAGGCCGTAGTCAAATTCGCTTATCCAATCGTACTTGCCGAATGGCACGATAACCTGCCTTTTGGCTACATCAACGACGCCCCATTCACCGTTACACAGCTCTACCACAGTGACATTTCTGTATTGCGTGTATTCCTTGATCTTGCTCATATAATCTTTTGGTTATTTGGTTAGACAAAAGAAACATCGCCACCGGGAACGTCCCGATGACGATGCAAAGTTATGGAGTGCCTGCGAACTCTATGTTCGCATGCTTTACAGATCTTTATACCGCGCTACCATCTTGTCGAGTGTCTGAACAATTTCATCTTGTATTTCATTGGGGCTAAGCACAATAAGGTCATACTTGAAGGACATAAGCTCGCGTATAAGCTCGTAGTTTTTCTTGCACCTGATGCTGAAAAACCGCCCGCCGACGAGTGTCGGATAGCGGCGGCGCAATTCGGCATCTCTTTCGCCGCATAGCATCTTCTGCGAGATGTGCATAGGCTTGCTGCGGATATATTCAGTGGCGATATTATTTGCCCAGAAAACAATATCCAGTACCGGATTACGCTTATAGTCCGTCATTCCGATGATGTCATCGAAACGCTCGCTCAGGTCGCCGTCGTAGGGCTGATATTGCGCCTCGGGAAGCATTTTCAAGTCCAAGATTCGGTCAAGGGCAAAGGTATACAGATTGCCTTTGTCGACGATTGATCCCACAAGAAACCACCGGCAATTGTATTCTTTGAGCAAAATTGGGTTGACGCGAAATGTCCGCTTGTCATCCGGATGGTCAAATTGATAGTGCTTGAATTCGACGACAACCTGCTGTGATATAGCCGTGAACAGCACACCGAGTATATTTGAGGCATCCAACGGATTGCGCGTAAAGGATATAATTTCGCGGTCATCACCGGTGGCATTAAGTCGCCGGCGCA
>OLXI01001659.1_pt1 | contig 10403 bp, 8 predicted proteins | sample 1674181 | NCBI WGS metagenome assembly OLXI01 (sample SAMEA103958148, study PRJEB25191) | human gut metagenome | reverse complement strand
GGAAATCTCATTAAGACAACGGATGCGCTCGGAAATACTTCCGGTTGTGTATATGATCAGATGGGACGGGTGCTTTCGCAGACAGATGCAAGAGGAATCCGGACCGAATATACCTATGATGCAGAAGGCAGGCTGCTAACTGAGAAAACAAATGACAGAGAGATCCGTTACAAGTATGATGCGGCAGGCAGACTGATCCAAAAATCAGATGCAGCAGGCATTATAACGACATATGCCTATGATACGGAAGGAAATGTAACAGAAACAGACAGAGCGGGACAAAAAGAACTGAGCAGCTATGATGCGGCAGGGCAGCTTTTGTCAGTATCCGATGCAGTCAGTGCTAATACCGTCTATACGTATGATAAAAACGGATATGTTACCTCTATAACAGAAAACGGTCTGACAACCTTCTATACAAATGATACATATGGGAAAATGTTGAAAAAACAAAATCCGGACGGAACAGTTTTGCAGTATACTTATACCAATGACGGACTGTTAAGTACGGTGACTGATCAGGATGGCAATACCGAGAGCTATGTTTATGACAAGGCAGGAAATCTGACCGGACAGACAGATGCCCTTGGTAACAGGATCACTTATGCATATGATATCCATGGCAGATTGATCAGGCAGACAGATGCCAGAGGCAATAGTGAAAGCTATGCCTATGATGCGGCCGGCAACTGTATAAAACGGACAGATGCGATGGGCACAGTCACGGAAATGACTTATGATATGGCGGGCAGAATGACAGAGCAGTCTGTACTGACCAAAGCAGGAAAGATCACAAACCATTATACTTATGATGCAGCGGGAAATATCCTGACCACAACAGATGCTGAAGGCAGCAGGACGGTCTACAGATATGATGATTACGGAAATTGTATCAGTAAAACGGACTGCATGGGAAATGTTACAGAATATACTTATGATGCCCTGAACAGACTGACAGGGACAAGTGATGCAGCAGGAAAAGAAGCTTATACCTATGATGCACAAAATAACCTGATCCGTCACAGGACAGCCTGTGGCAGCGGACAGGAAACAGAGTACTTGTATACCTATACGCAGGATGGTATGCTGAAAGAGAGCAAAGATCCGCTGCAGGGGATCAGCAGCATTGCATACAACCGGAACAGGCAGATCGCATCGGTGACAGATCCGATGGGAAATGAAACAGCGTATCAGTATGACAGTGCAGGCAGGATCAGCCGGGTAAGAACTGCAGCGGATACACAGACAGAGTATACCTACAATGCACAGGGACTTCTGGCAAGTGAGAAAACCGCAGATGCCAAGACGGATTATACCTATGACGCACTTGGCAGGATCCTTACCAAAGTGGATGCACTTGGCAGGATCACTTATACTTATGATGCAAACAGTAACATCACAAAGGTAACGGAGCAGCAGAATGGCAGGACAACAACGATCAAAAGAAGCTTTGATGCCTTAAACCGTGTCACGTCCGTTACGGATGCAAACGGAAAGACTGTAAGCTACAGCTATGATGAGCTTGGAAACCGTATCAGCCTGACCTATCCGGGCGGTGAGATCATCCGTTACAGCTATGACAAGTGCGGTGATCTGCTTACCGTGACAGAGCCGGACGGCAGTGTAAATACTTATACATATGATAAAAAGGGCAGATGCACGGGACTCAAGCGTGCAGACGGTACGGAAGAGAGCTATTCTTATGATAAAGCAGACCGTCTGAGTGCACAGACGGACAAAAATGCGGATGGCAGCCTCCTGCACAGCTATACCTACACCTATGACGGCGCAGGCAATATCATAAAGATCGGTGGAACAGCAGATACAGCAGCTATCGGTCATGCAGTCATGACCTATGACAAGGACAACAGGCTTGCTACTTACAATGGGGAAAAGGTGACCTATGACGAACGTGGAAATATGCTTCACGGACCGCTTAACGGCGAAATGGGAGATTACACCTACGACTGCAGAAACCGTCTTATGGAGACAAAAGCTGCAGACGGAACAGTCACAGCCTATACCTATGATGCAGAAAATACCAGACTGACGGAAGAAACAGAAAATACCCGTCATACCTTTGTGACGGATAAGGAAACGACATACAGCCAGCTCCTGACCGAAACGATCAGTGAAAAACATCTGCTGACCTACAAGGAAACCGCAACCATAACCTACACATACGGAAACGGTCTTATCAGTGACAGCAGAAAAGAAGCCAAAGGCAGTGATACAGAAAAACGCTACTACCACTACAACCATATCGGCAGTACAACTGCGATCACAGATGCAGATGGCGATCTTCTCTATAGGATCGCTTACGGAACCTATGGCGAGCTTACCGGTATTTATGATACGGATGGAGATCCCGTAGAGGACAAGACTGCAGTCATACGATCAGAAAACCTCCGCTTCCTGTATAATGGAAGATATGGTGTAGAAACAGGCGCAAACGGACTGTATTACATGAGAGCCCGTTACTATAATCCGCAGATCAAACGCTTTATCAACAGAGACATCATAGACGGCAGCATCACAGACAGCCAGTCTCTGAACAAATACAGCTATGTACAGGGAAATCCTGTAAACCTTATAGATCCATTCGGACTCTGCGCGCAAGATTACTTCAGCCGTGCAGGACACGAACTTCTTGACTGGCTTGGCTTCATATTTGATCCGGCAGATGCGATTAACTTCCTCTGGTATACCGCCGAAGGAAATGCGGCCATGGCAGCAGCAACCGCAGTAGCCATCGTACCGGCGGCAGGAAGCTTCATAGCCAAGGGAACCAAGCAAGCCATAAAAGCCGGAAAGAAGGCTGCCCAGAAAGCCGGAGAAAAGGCTGCCAAGAATGCCACAGAGAAAGCGGCAAAGAAGGCTGCGAAGAAAAAACTGGCGAAAGAAGCCGGAAAAGAAGCTGCCGAAAAAGGGGCAGAAAAAGCAGCAAAGGAAGCCGCAGAGAAAGCTACAGAAAAGACTGCGAAGGAAACTGCGGAGAAAACGGCAAAGGAATCGACAGAGAAGGGGATAAAGAGTGGTAGTACATCTGTATTAGATAATGCAAATTATGCTCAAAAGACGTATAGTGATACATTTAGTACGGAAGGGATAAAAAAGTATTCTAATTTAGCAGGGGAACCTATAAATACTATTGATGATTTGGTTAAAGCAATTAGCACTGGAAAAATTAAAGTGGAGGATTTGCCTATAGAGTATATTGTTAGAGATGGAAATACATTGATATTAAATACAAGAACATCTCAGGCATTAACTCGAGCAGGAATACCAAGAAATCAATGGGTATCAATAGATAGAACAGGTAGCAGCTTTTTTGAAGACTTGTTAGATGGACAGTTGTCAAGAAATAAGCTTACTTCAAAAGGAATATCAAAAGTTAGACCAAGTGGAGGAAAAAAATAATGAAGAGTGAAATAAAATATGAATTACCGATGTTTTCATCTAATTTAGAAAATGAGCCTCAAATTGAGTTTAAAAACATGAATGTAAAAATTACAATTAAAGGTTATGACGAAAATGATGCTATATGTGAAACCGAAATTAAATTTATTTCAGTAATTGGTTTTAAGCAAACTTCACCAAGATTTACTTCTAAATTATATGGTGCATACGATAAAGTTGTTGAGGTGATTGATTCAGAGTGGTTGGAAGAATTAAAAAAGATTAATGAAGAGGATTTTTCTTTTTGGAAACCCAAACACTATAGTTTGTATTTGGATGGATTTGGAATGTATCAATTTATTGCACAATCATTGGAGGTTGAAAAATGATTAATTATACTGAATTAAGTAAAGAAATATCTTATGCACTTCGTCATGCACCATGGGAATATGAATTAGAAATGGATGAAGAAGGTTGGGTGCCAGTGGAGCAATTATTGGATGCTTTACGTAAGGAAGAGAAGTGGAGAACTGTATCTGAAAACGATCTGGTTGTAATGATTCAAAAGTCAGAAAAGAAAAGACATGAGATTTGCAATGGAAAAATAAAAGCTTATTATGGACATTCTATTCCAATGAGAATTGCAAAAGAGGAAAAAGTACCACCGGAAATATTATACCATGGAACTGCTAGAAGATTTTTAAATTCTATTCGAGAAAAGGGGCTGTTACCTAAAGGAAGGCAATATGTTCATTTGTCACAGGATGTTGAAACTGCTTATAGTGTCGGTATGAGACATGATATGAAACCTTGTATCTTGAAAATTGATGCTAAACAGGCATGGAAAGAAGGCATAGTATTTTATTATGGAAATGAAAAAGTTTGGTTGGCTGATGAAATACCAAGTAAATATATAATGAAGATGTAATTTTTTGATTCAGTAGACGTAAAAAATCTCTCTTTTTTTTGAAAATCCAATACCAATCTACTTCCTTTTGAACATTTAGTGGCAGTATATTCACTCAAAAGCCTGCATAGAAGAAAAATTCAAAGTACGATCCGTTGAGGGATTGGAGTTCATAGAGACTTATTTTGAGAAGGTACAAGAATATGATACATGTAATAAAGCTGGATACAGTGTTAGAATGCTTATAAACGAAAGAGGAACCGATAAGCTAAAGCAGATGATGGAGAGTAGAATATGAAACAAAGTATGAATATGGGCGGCTCAATTGCCACAAAAAACATTTTAGAAAAGAATGGCAGAATTAAATGGTGTTTTAGGGAAGAAAGTGTTAATGCAATTGACAATGGATGGAGATTCTTATCTGAAGTGGATACAGATGATTATCTACAAGATGCTTCCAATATGGTTGTATGTGACTGGGGAACACTTTTTGAAATTGAACCTGCGATTGCTCCTATATTTAATATGCCTGTTGGAACAGAGTTAACGTTAGTGTATGAGAATGAGCGTAAATATTTTATTTTTACCGAAACAGGAGAAAAATGTGTATTTTAGATTTATTCTGAATGATGCTTAGGCTATAGTGATTTGTTTCAGTAGATAAAAAATAAAGATCCAGCTTTGTGAATTAACGGCCGCCCTAGAAGCTCTTGGTGTTTTGTATAGGTAATAGCAATGTCCGTACAAGGAAGTACGGACAAGGTGCACCTGAGCCCGGATGGCGAAAAATGTAATATATGGCTTGCCATATATTATGTAGCATCGGTCTATTGCCGCAGGCAATTTTAATGACCGATGTTCCACATACCGGTTGCGTGAGTTTACCGAAACTGAATCAAAACACCTAGAGCTACTTGGCGGCTGTTACGTGAACAAGGATGGGCTTTATTTTTCTATATACGTGCATATATTTTTATTAAAAGAGATAATAACATCAAATAAGAATTGTAAATGCTTTGCAGTGATGATATAGTTGTTACAAAGCATATTTTCTTTTATCAAGTCTATTGAGCAGAAGAGAATAGATTCTCGATACGCTTTATGTCTTAAACATATCTTATTTCAGGAAATTCATGCTTTATTTCACAAATCTATAAAGCAGGGGTTCCGAGAGGATATGTACGTGTGATCAGCTCCTGCGGCAAACGAAGGAGGATCATAACAGATGACAGAGAAAAGAAAATTTTACGGAATGCGGAACGATTACATGTTCCATGCAGTCCTGCAGAAGAATGAAGAAGTATTAAGAAATCTTCTGGCGACGCTGCTTGAGATGGACGAAGCGGATATTGTAAGTTGCCGCATAGAAAATCCAATTGAGCTTGGCAGGGAGATCAAGGGGAAAGAATGTATCTTAGATGCAAAGATCATACTGAATGACGCAAGGATTATAAATATTGAACTGCAGGTATATAAGCAGACCTACTGGGTAAACCGGTCGCTTTTATACTGGTCGAGAGCTTACGATAGCATTAAAAGCGGACAGGAATATGATAGACTGCTTCCGACATATCACATCGGGATTTTGGATTTTACATTATTTAATGAGCATCCAAAGTTTATGGCACAATATCAGATCCTTGACGTGGAGGATCACTTCTTGTACTCGGACAAATTATGCATTAAAGTGTTAGATCTGACGCAGATAGAAAAAGCAAAGAAACAGCCTGGAACTGACAAAAAGCTTTTGAAATGGGCAAGTATATTTAAGGCAGAGACTCTGGAAGAACTGGAGCAGCTAGCAAGTGGAGAGGAGGTATTTGAGAATATGGTAGTAACTATGAAGAAACTGAGTGAAGATGAAAAAATCCGGATGCAGTGTGAAGCAAGAGAAGATTATGAAAGATGCCTGCTCTCAGAATATAGTGCCGGAAAACGTGAGGGAACAGAAACAACGCAGAAAAAACTGCTTCATAATCTGATGGAATCTCAAAAAATTACTGAGGATGAAGCCCGTAAGATGTTGGGCATTTGATAAGAAAAATATATCTTCCGTGGGCTGAACGGTAGGAATTTCGGGCTGAACGGTATCGCCATTCTATGACATATCAGATACAATAAAAGTGGGTTAAGTAAAGCTGATACCCATAAAACTCAGGGGAAGAGGAATGTAAATAGATTGCCGAACCTGGCTCGATAACTATCCCATATCGTATCCGTGGTGTATAAAACATCATAACTATCCCAAATGTGGTTCGGCAATCTAGAGGGACGGAAGATGAAGAATAGAATAACATATGAAGCAACAGTAGCAAAAATAAAACGATTAGAAAGTAAGCGCCAAATAATCCGGCGGTACCTATAAATTTACCCCAACCTATTTTCGGTTGGAGTATTTTGCTACAAATTCATTCTCACATTTTTAGAGTTTGGAGTTTTTCACTCCAGGGTGCCAACTCTGCAAGCTGTTCATCACTCCAGTTTTCATTCGGCCTTTGTTCCAGAACGTAGCTGAGGTATTGATAAATGTTCAGGTTGTGTGCCTTCGCCATCTCTACCATCGTGTAGGCAATCGCACTGGCTTCTGCACCTTCTACGGAATCACTGAACAGCCAGTTCTTACGTCCTACTGTAAAAGGTCGGATGGCATTCTCACTAAGGTTATTGGTGAAGCTGCAGCGCCCGTCCTCCAGATAGGTCATGGATGTTTCCCTGCGGTTCTTCACATAGGTCAGTGCTTTATCCAGGCGGGTGTTGCGGACTGGCTTCTGGCTGTCAACCCACGTCCAAAAGGCCTCGAGAACCGGTTTTTCCTTCTCGAGACGCATTTGTTTCCTTTTTTCATAATCCGTTCCGCACTTACCGGAAATGCTGCTTTCCAGTCTTGCCAGGCGGTCGCAGTAATGCACTCCCTGTACTGCCGGCTGGTTGTAATCCAGCTGCTTTCCTTTCGGGATCGCATCCACAAAGTATCGGCGGATATGTGCCCAGCAGGAGCACCGTTTGATGCCGGATACCTTGTTATACCCCTGGTAACCGTCGGTTTCCAGATATCCCTGAAAGCCGTCCAGAAAGTCTGCTGCATTGTCTCCGCTCCTCGTCGGGGTATATCCATACAGCAGGATGACCGGAAGACCATCTTCCCCGGTGCGGTACAGCCACATGAAGGACTGGCTTTCTGCACTGCGTCCGGGTTCTTTCAGCACCTGTACCCGGGTCTCATCTGCCATGAGAAATTCCCTCAGCAGAAGCTGGCGGTGAAAGTAATCATACAGTGGCCGGAAATAATGCCCAGCACTGTAGATGATCCAGTTCGCAAGGGTTGTCCTGCTGACAGCGGCACCATACTCTTTCCAGTCCTTTTCCTGACGATAGAGAGGCATGCCGTTTGCATACTTCTGATAGATTGTCCATGCAACCGTGGAAGAAGAAGCCGGACCCTTGCCAATAAGTGCGGGCGGTACTTTGGATTTGACGATCACAGACTTTTCCGTATCGCCCTTTCCTTCCTTACAGTCAGGGCAGCCATAGCTTTCCGTGTAGTATTCATAAACTTCACATTTGGCAGGAGTAAAAACGAGTTCCCTGCGGACGTATTCTTCTCCGATACGTTCCATCGGGCTACCGCATACCGGACAGACTTTATCTTCTTCATCCAGCGGTATTACTTCCTTATGAACCTTGAGACCTTTAAAAAGTTCCGCATGGGTAGCTTTTTTCTTCCGTGGACGTGGCTCCCGGCTGCAGTCTTCTTCCGGAAGTTCCGGATCCTGGTAAACTTCAGCTTCATTAAACAGATTCAACTGTCCGGGAATATCAGCCGGTGTCTTTTCGCTGGAAGAGCCGAAAAGTTTTTTCGTCAGATAGTCCACCTGTTCCTGAAGCACCATCTCATGGGCAGTCTTTTCCTCAATGATCGTTCTGAGGGAACGGATCAGTTCTGTCTGCTCGGACATTATCGTATTCAGTTGTGAAATGGTATCCTTCAGCTCTCGCAGCTGAATGTCTTTTGCACTGGAAGCCACGCTTTTTCTCCTTGGTTTTGATACCTTTATTATACCAGAAAAAGCAGTCTTCCTAAAGGAAAATCACTCTTGAAAAATGCCGAAAATATGCGGTTTGCAGGCATTTTTCTGTGCATGTTTTTATTCCTGTTTCAGGGCTTTGGGCTGGTCGATATCGATACCGGACATGAGCCAGTCAAACTCTCTCCAGGTCAGATTTCTGACCTCAGAGTGTTTCCTCGGCCACTGGTATCCGCCATGCACTGTCAGCTTTTTATAGATCAGTACAAAACCATCTGCATCGCGGTACAAGGCCTTGATCCGGTCCCGGCGTCTGCCACAGAACAGAAACAGAGAACTGGATGCAGGATCCAGCTTCAGCTGTTCTTCCACGACTGCACAAAGTCCGTCAATAGATTTGCGCATATCGGTGTAACCGCAGACAATGTAGATCCGTTCCAACCCTGAAATATCGCCTAACATAAAGAACCTTTCAGAATCTGAAGCGTTCTGGAAAGCAGCTGGGGATCCGTTTCATTGGTAACGCGTATCGTTGCAGATCCTAGAATGATCTCTAATGTATGAGGATTGTCAAGGTACGGAGTATGCTGTACCGGGAAGCGTTCCGGTACTATGTCAATGGGAACCACGTCCTGTTTGGGGCGGGGATTCTCAGAATGACCATAGGCAGGTGCCGGTATCTGGGCAGCTTCTTTTCGAAGCTGCTTTACCCAGTAGTAAAAGGTGCTGACAGCAATGCCGTGCTCGCGGCACCAGTCAATGTCTGTCATGCCACTGGTCCGGCATTCATTGATAAGTTTCAACTGTTCTTCCTTTGGAACTCGAGATTTTCTGGTGTTTGCCATGATGTTGTCCTCCATAATTGTAGTTGTTGTAGTAAAATAGTCTAACTACGATTATGAAGTTAGAGGCGGTTGTTGGCTAGCCGCGGGATTATTTGGCGCTTACATTAGAAATATGTTTTTTGCTGATGTTGCTTTTTTTATATGTCAGAAATCAGACAGTTCATGCACAACAGATCAAATATGATCAGTTAGGAAGGGTGGAGCAGGTTACTTATGAAAATGGGGATTCTGTGCAGTATCACTATGATGCAAATGGCAACATGACAGAAGCGGAGACAAATATTATAACGAAACCGGAGCCGACAAAGGAACCGGGGACAACGAAGAAGCCAAATCCGGGTAATGGTTCAGGCTCACAGGGAGAAACAGGAACTAATCGGGGACAAGATACGACAGATAAGCCGGAGATAACCGGTACACCACAGAAAACACTGGATCCGGGAAAGCCACAGAAAACTGCCAAGAAAGGAATGCAGATAAAAACAAAGACTGCAATTTATAAAATAACATCTGTAAAAGGCTCAAGAACAGTCTGTTATCAAAGACCGAGGAAAAACTATCGAAAGATTGTAATACCGGATACGATTACCTATCTTGGGAAAAAGTATAAGGTAACAGCGATAAAAGCCGGAGCCTGCAGAAAGCAGCCCAAACTGAAACAGGTTGTGATCGGCAAGAATGTCAAAACTATCGGAAAACAGGCTTTCTATCAATGCAAAAAATTAAAGAAGGTGCAGATCAAATCAAAATGCCTGCAGAAGGTTGGCAAACAGGCATTTCAGAGAACGCATAGGAAAATAGTGATCAAGATGCCGAAAGGGAAGCGAGGAAAATACAAAACTATAATTAAAATACATAATAAATAATATTGATATATTAAAGAAAATAATATACAATACAATTGATTTATATACAATAGTAATTAGAAGGGATAAATAATTTTTAGTTATCCGTCGTCGTTATAATATACTTGACGAGTTTGAGGTATACACATGATAGCATGGGAAAAAATAGATAATAAAACATTTGAAAATTTGGCATTCGATTATATGTCAAGTAACTATCCTGATATAAGATGGGAAAAAACAAAGTTGACAAATGATGGCAATAAAGATGGGGAAAGTATAATTTCTGCTTTGCCATTTAATACAACAATAAAGTATTGGTATGAAGCAAAGTATTCTATTAATATAAATAAAAGTATTCCCAAAAGTCATTTAGATTCAA
>OLXI01001651.1_pt1 | contig 10433 bp, 8 predicted proteins | sample 1674181 | NCBI WGS metagenome assembly OLXI01 (sample SAMEA103958148, study PRJEB25191) | human gut metagenome | reverse complement strand
GCATGAAAAGGTTTATTTTGTCATAGGTGAGAACAAGATTGAGAAGGATTATGACAGTGCATTGTACAGGGCAAGAAATATTGCAGCTCCGTTAAATGCCCAAAGGCTAGGAGTCAAAACGCCTTGTGCAATAAAAGCGGACAAATGTTATGATTGTAAAAGCCCGGAAAGAATATGTAGAGGACTTTCGGTATTATGGGAAAAACCTATGACTGGCGAATTTGAAATAATTCTAATACATGAAAACTTGGGATATTAATAAACATTCAGTAATACTGAGAGACGAATTTGAATTTTTATTTCAGTTAATCCAGTCGTTTAGACTTGATTATATAAAGCAAAGATAAAAACGCAACGTATGTAGCATGCATGCCAGAGCCGGTAGGTAGCCCGGCCGTCCTGATTATTCAGGGTAAGTAACCTGCCCCTCCGGGTTGTCCGTTCTTTGCTCATCTCAATCAATAAGGAGGGATTGTCATGGGCGAAGTAACAGGCAAGCTGACGGTGTTCTTTGAAGAACCATTTTGGGTAGGCGTATTTGAAAGGTACGAGGACGGGAAATTGTCTGTAGCTAAGGTAACCTTTGGTTCAGAACCAAAGGACTACGATATCAACAAGTTTATCTTAGGGCATTATTATAGTTTGCAATTCAGTCCAGCTGTGGCAGCTGTTGTTATGGAGACGAAAAAGAATCCAAAGAGAATGCAGCGTGATGTAAGAAAACAGATGCAGGAAAAAGGCATTGGAACAAAATCACAGCAGGCTCTGAAAATGCAACAGGAGCAGAACAAGCATGAGCGCAAAGCCAAATGCCGTGAACAGAAACTGGCTGAGACAGAGCGAATGTTTGAACTGAAACAGCAAAAGAAAAAAGAGAAGCACCGAGGTCATTAAGACCTCGGTGTGTTCTCGCACAAATTTCAGTTTGTATTATAGTGTAATATAGCCACCGAATCTTAATGAAGGAGACCAGCTATGATGAATCATATAAAACCAAGAACTTGGATTACCGGTATTTCAATTGCTGCCTGCGTCTTCCTGAGCGCCTGCCAGCTAGCTGATCCGCAGGCAGATACCCCTGCAGCAGATACAACAGGCACAACAGGGCAGTTGGAGTTTCAGCCGGATACGGTCGAAAACATTCCGCAGGCTGAAAGCATTGACAACGCGCGGATTTCCATTGATCTGAGTCAATACTACATCACCAATACCGGTGATCCGACTAATCTATATCATGTTGATGAGAATCAGGTCTTGTGGGGATGCGGAAGCAATCATTACGGCCAACTCGGACAGGGCATTCAGGACGAGGACTTTCATAATGAATATGTGAAAATCGCTGATAATGTCATTCATACCGATTACTCCCAGTCTGGGTTTTCCATCTATCTGACTTCAGATCATAAGCTTTATGGATTTGGAAATGCAGGAAGCGGCGCATTGCAGCAATATGATTCGTTTGACTGGGATCGGTATATAAATGCAGAGCACTACGTAATCACCCGTCCTGTCTTAATGATGGAGAATGTCGCCTATGCCCGATGTGGCAGGGATGACATTGTCTGTCTTGCCGAGAATGGTGAAGTGTGGACCTGGGGAACCATTGCAATCGAAGGCGGTTATCAGTCAACAGATGTGCTGTTCTATCCGGAACCAAGAAAAATCTTTGACGATGCGGCATTTATTACCGGAGGCTGGTTTAATCACGCGATTCTGAAATCAGATGGGACTGTATGGACCTGGGGTTATAATGCGGCCTGGAACTGCGGCGTCGATCATCCTGAGGTCGTTGATACACCCGTACGGGTGGCGGAAGATGCCTGCATGGTCTGGACAGGCAGTATGCAGTTAAATTCAGATGTTACGGACATAGGTCAGTTTGAAGGCATATATCCGCGCTTCATGGATAATACAATTGTTCAGAAATCGGACGGCTCGTATTGGATCTGCGGAGAGAATGTCGGAACAACTGAAAAGGTAGTTCATGGAGCGGAAGCGGATTATACAGTAGTCTGTTCGTATGAGTTTTTGCCTTATAATGCAAATGCTATCGAAGATGGAACATACTGCGATGATATGGGGTCTGAACTTATCATTTCGCATAATGACGGAAATACCTATTCGATAGACTTTGGTGTGTATAAAGTAGCTTATTTTGAAGACGCCATTGGCGAATATGATCCTGAGACAGGAATCTTACATTTCAGCGGGAAAGAGTTTGCAGCAGATATGGCAGATTTGGGAACGGTCTCCGCAGATATAACAATTGAAGATGATCACTTAGTGGTTACAATTACCGATTGGGCATTTGATAATTACCTTCCGAATGGTTCTATGCTGGATTTTTATAAACAGCCTGAGGAAGAGTGAAAATCGGAAGTTGAAGGAGGAACAAGTATGGAAGGCAAGATGACAAAAATTGAAAAAATAATGGCTATTTGTTCATTGTTAATCCTAATCACTGCGATTATTGTAAGAGGTGTTATAGGAGTTAATGATTCAGGAGTTTTAGTTATTCTCTCTTTTGCAGGACTCCTTATGTGGGTAATTTTTCTGATATGTGCTTTTTTTCCATCAGACTGGAGGATGACTGAAAAACAAAAGGCTAAAATCTTGAATCGAGTGGAATATCAAAATAAATATAGGAGAACTCTTATTATTATTGACGCGATTTTAGCAGTAATTTTTGCTGTTATGATAATGACATTAGGATAGGTGAGAATTCCAGTTTGTAGCATTGATTGACTAAGTGATTGACAATGAAAATGATACCGCTGAACTACTTTCTTTATGCGGTTTGTGGGAGTTCATAACATTTCGAATCCCCGATCTTGATGTTTGGAAATAGAAAAGGAAATGGGAGAAACATGGACAAGGTATATCTGGTAGGCGTGGATACGCAAAATGACAGACAATTTGAACGTTCTATGGCAGAGCTTGCAGAGCTGGCAAATGCCTGCGAGATGGAAGTAGTGGGAAGCTGTGTGCAGCACACACAGATCAATAAAGCAATTTATGTGGGACCGGGAAAACTGGAGCAGATCAGAGAAGAAGCGGAAGAACTGCAGGCAGACCTGCTTTTGTTCAATGATTCACTGACGCCGTCTCAGCTCCGGAATATTCAGGATGATACGGGAATGGCAGTCATGGATCGTACGACGCTGATTTTGGAGATTTTTGCATCCAGGGCAAAATCCAGAGAAGCAATGCTGCAGGTAGAGGTGGCAAGGCTGCAATATCTGCTGCCACGTCTTGTAGGACTGCATGATGCACTATCAAGACAGGGCGGAACGAGCGGCTCCATGAGCAGCAGAGGCAGCGGCGAGAAGAAGCTGGAGCTTGACAGAAGACGGGCACAGAGCCGCCTGACAGAGCTCAGGCGCGAGCTTGCCGAAATGGAAACGGAACGCCGGACACAGCAGAAGAAACGTGCAAGATCCGCGATCCCTCGCGTTGCACTGGTCGGTTATACTAATGCGGGAAAGTCGACGATCATGAACAGCATGGTCATGCGCTATCTGGGTGATGTGGAAAAAACGGTCATGGAAAAGGATATGCTGTTTGCAACATTGGATACAACAGTCCGCAGTATTACACCGAAGGAAAACAAAACGGTGCTCCTGTCCGATACGGTCGGTTTTATTGACAAGCTGCCACATGGTCTTGTCAAGGCATTCAGGTCTACACTGTCGGAGGCGGCAGGTGCAGATCTGCTTCTGCATGTGGTGGATTTTTCGGATCCTGATTACAAAGACCATATTGCTGTTACAAATGAAACGCTGGAGGAGATCGGTGCTGCGGATATTCCGGTTCTGATGGTATATAATAAGGTTGACCGGATGGAAGGAGCAAGTTACCCAAGGGCAACTGAATCGGCAGTATATATGTCCGCAAAGGAAGAGGACGGCATAACGCTTCTGGCAGATGAAGTGCTGAAACGGGTGTATGCGGGGCATGAGATCTGTCATATGTGCCTGCCTTATGCAAGAGGAGACATCTTCTCTTATTTGAAAGAACAGGCAAATGTGCTTTCGGAAAGCTATGAGGCAGATGGCATTTCAGTGACGGTGGAATGCAGTCAGGCAGATAAAGGAAGATTTGCGGAATTTCTTGTTTGACAAGTGTGCTATAATGTGTATAGCGGCATGGAAAATCCTGTGATTTTCGGTGTAAAAGATAACTATAGTAAGAAACAGAACAAAGAAAGGTGAAGAACATGACAAAAATTGATATTGTTTCCGGATTTTTGGGAGCAGGAAAAACAACTTTGATAAAGAAACTGTTAAAAGAGGCACTGCAGGGCGAGCAGGTCGTTCTGATCGAGAATGAATTCGGTGAGATCGGTATTGACGGCGGCTTTTTAAAGGAAGCAGGCGTAGAGATCACAGAGATGAACTCAGGCTGCATCTGCTGCTCTTTGGTTGGTGACTTTGCATCAGCACTGAAGCAGGTACTGGATCAGTATCATCCTGACCGTATCCTGATCGAGCCATCCGGTGTCGGAAAGCTTTCCGATGTCATGCGTGCGGTGGAAGGTGCAACAGGAGAAGCAGGCGTACATTTGAACAGTGCGGTTGCAGTTGTGGATGCAAAGAAATGCAAGACTTATTTAAAGAATTTTGGTGAGTTCTTCGAGAACCAGATCGAGCATGCAGGCACGATCATTTTAAGCCGTACAGGTGAAATGAGCGAGGAAAAGATCAACCAGTGTATCGGACTGATCCGTCAGCATAATGAAAAGGCAGCTATTATTACAACCCCTTGGGACGAGCTTGACGGCAAAAAGATCATGGAAGCCATCGAAGGTGCCAAGGATCTGGAAGCAGAGCTTCTGAAAGCTGTTATGGAAGAGCATGAGCATGAACATCATCATCACGACCATGACGATGAGTGCTGTCATCATGACCATGATCACGAGGAACATGAGCACCACCATGATCATGATCACGAAGAGCATGAGCATCATCATGATCATGACGGACACTGCTGCTGCGGACATGACCACGGGCATGGACATCATCATGCAGATGAAGTATTTACAAGCTGGGGCATGGAAACACCGGACAAGTATACAAAGGAAGAATTACAAAATATGCTGGATGCATTAGAGGACAAAGAAAAATATGGCTTTATCCTGCGTGCAAAAGGTATGCTTCCGTCTGAGAACGGCTTTATCCACTTTGATTATGTACCGGGTGAGAGCGAGATCCGTGATGGCAGTGCTGAGTACACCGGTAAGATCTGTGTCATTGGCTCCGAACTGAAGGAAGATGCTTTAAAAGAGCTGTTCAGTAAATAAGCAGACAGAAATATGATAAGAAAGAGGAAAGAACTTATGATTCCTGTATATATGATTAACGGATTCTTAGACAGTGGTAAGACAGAATTTATCCAGTATACGATCGCGCAGCCTTATTTCCAGATGCGAGCAGAAACGCTTCTGATCGTATGTGAGGAAGGCGATATCGAATATGATGCGACACTTCTGAAAAAGAGTAGAACGGTCATGGAACTGATCGAGGATGAGGAAGATTTTACAGCGCAGAATTTGATCGAGCTGGAGAAAAAGCATAAACCGGCGCGTATCCTGATCGAGTTTAACGGTATGTGGAACAGCAAAAATGTAAAACTGCCATGGCACTGGAAGCTGGAACAGCAGATCACCTGTATCGACGGTTCTACATTTTCCACCTATTTTACGAATATGAAATCTCTGCTGGCAGAACATATCCGCAAGTCCGAGCTGATCATCATGAACCGCTGTGACAATATTATTGAACAGATACCGACTTATAAGAGAAATATCAAGGCGATCAACCAGAATGCTGAAATCATCTTTGAGGATAAGAACGGCGAAGTAAATGCGACGCTCGAAGAAGATCTGCCGTTTGATGTGGGTGCAGATGTGATCGATCTGGATGATACAGGCTATGGAATCTGGTATATTGATGTGCTGGATAATATGCAGCGTTATGCCGGCAAGACGATCTCCTATGTGGGTATGGTGCTGCATCCTGAAAATTTCCCGAAGGGATATTTTGTACCGGGCAGAATGGCAATGACCTGCTGTGCAGAGGATATGGCATTTCTGGGGTATGCCTGCAAGTATGACCAGGCAGATACCTTAAAACAGAAGGAATGGGTCAAGGTAACAGCAAAGGTAGCCATTGAATACTTTGAAGATTATGGCAAGGAAGGTCCGGTGCTGCATGCTATTTCTGTGGAGAAGACAAAAGCGCCGAAGGAAGAAGTGATCAGCTTTGTGTAAGCTGTAAATAAGTCATGTAATCCGAAAGAACATGACATTTTATACAAATTAAGTGCATAATTTCCGTATAATGAGCCAAGCGACATTGGCTCATTATTTTGTTACAATAAACATAACTTTTGTATGCCTATGGGAGGTTCATGTGAAAAGACGAGGAAAAAAACAAAGAAACAGGGTCCTGGCACTTGTGCTGTCTGCGGCGGTTGTGCTGACAGGCATAACAGTTCCGGGAGAAAAGACGTATGCGGCAGAAGATAAGATTGATCTGATGCCATATATACAAAAAAATGCTATATTAGCTGCGGAAGACGGAGAAGGCTCTAACAAGCCGGCTGCGGAGCTGCTGGTCAAGCTGCCATCGGATATGGATGAAAAGCAGGAGCTGGATGCGCTGGGTGTAAAGCAGCTTGTGGTAGATTTTAAGGTAAATACCTTGACAGCCTATGCAGGAGAGCAGCCCGGCTGTATGGCATTTGGTATGAGCGAGGCTTATAGCTGGAAAAATGGAGAATGGGTTAATATTGCAGCAGGAGAGAGTGCCACGGCAAAATTTGATCTGGCTTCTATGGATTGGAGTGGCTATGACAGGATCGGAAAGCTGGGACTGCAGTTTGCCAATCTGGCATCGGGCAGCACTGTAAGCTATGAAATATCAGATATTTATTTTACGACAGATACATCCGGTAATAGTGGAAGCGGCGGAAAGCAGGATGATCCGACAACAGATATAAATACAGATATAGAATACAATTTTGCTAAGCTTTTGCAGGAATCCTTGTATTTATATGATGCCAATATGTGTGGTACAGATGTGACTGAAAAAACAGGGTTATCGTGGAGACAAAATTGTCATACAGAGGATCAGTATGCATCCTATAATGGACAAACTGTGGATGTGAGCGGGGGCTATCATGATGCAGGCGACCATGCTAAATTTGCACTTCCGCAGGCATATACAGCATCTGTTTTGGGAATGAGCTATTATCAATTTAAAGATGCTTTTACGGAATTAGGACAGACGGAGCATATACAGCGGATATTGGATCATTTCGCGGAATATCTGGAAAAATGTGCAGTGTTAGATGCGAATGGTAATGTGATTGCTTATTGCTATCAGGTTGGCAATGGTAATACGGATCATGATTACTGGGGAGCCCCGGAAAATCAATCGTCTAGAGAAGGTCAATATTATTTTACATCGGATTCGAATCCATGTGTAGATGTGTTGTGTGAGTCGGCGGCTGCTTTGGCAATTCATGCAGTGAATTATAGTGACGGAAAGGCACTTACATATGCTGAAAAATTATTTGCTTATGCAGACCAGCAGATCAGCATGGGACGAACAGGACTGAGTATCAGTGATCCGGGCAATTTATATGCTTCTTCCAATTATGAGGATGACTATGCTTTAGCTGCTGCATGGCTTTATAAAGCAACAGGTAATGATACTTATAAACAAAAATATGATCAGAAATTTGGCTCTGCTACGAATCCGAATTGGAGTTTATGTTGGAATAATGTCAGCTTGGCAGCTATGTTGTATGATCCGGATGGAGGTAATCTTTCAACGGTGTCTAACTGTTTGGACGGGATGAATCGAAGTTTTGCAAAAACAGAGGACAATGGATATTTCTTTTTGATGAAGTGGGGATCTGCAAGGTACAATGCGGCTCAACAGTTTACTGCTTTGGCATATGATTCTGTGTTAGGACAGAATCGGTATGGAGACTGGGCAACAGGGCAGATGAAGTATATCCTTGGAAATAATGCCGGAAACGACGGAAAAGGATATTGTTTTGTGGTGGGATATAATGATCATGCCGTTAAATATCCACATCATAGAGCTGCATCCGGGTATAACAATGTGTCTGGTAATGGAAGAACGACGCAGGCGCATGTTTTATTAGGAGCTTTGGTAGGTGGACCGACAAGTACAAGCAGTTCTTTTGTGGATAATGCAGAGGATTATACAGCTTCCGAGGTGGCACTGGATTACAATGCAGGTCTGGTAGGTGCTGCAGCAGGACTGTATCTGCTGCATAAGGGAGAGGAAGCCTATCCGGCAGATCTGGCAACAGAGGCAGAGCTTGAGAGTATCGGAGTAGAGAAATACTACGGTACCTCATCCGGCGAATCGGAGAGTCCAAGCGAGACGCCGAGCCAAAAACCAAGCGAGCAACCAAGTGAGACGCCGAGCCCAAGTCCGACACCGAGTGAGACGCCAAGCCCAAGCCCGGCACCGAGTGAGACGCCAAACCAGCAGCCAAGCGAATCCCCAAGCGCAACACCTGGTCAGCAACCAAGTGAAATGCCGGAAGATGATGTGGATGAGACGCCGGATGAGGCTGTGGAGGTCGGAGACAGCATGGATATCAGCGGTCTGGTTTATGAGATTGCGCAGATAGAGAACGGTAAAGTGTATGTCACCTTCAAGGAAGCAGATGAAGATGCGGAGGACATCACGATTCCGACTACTTTTATGGATGCAGCAGGAAGAACCTGCTATGTAAAAGAAATTGCTCCGTATGCATTTGCAAACCATAAAAAGCTGAAAAAAGTAAAGATTGCAGAGGGTATTACAAAGATCGGCAAGAAAGCGTTTTATCATTGCACGGCATTAAAGAAGGTAACACTGCCGGGTAGTCTGGTGACGATCGGAGACAGTGCGTTTGAAGGTGACAGAAGCATTACTGCGATCACGATACCGAAAAATGTCAAAACGATCGGTAAAAAAGCGTTTTATAAGTGTAAGAAGCTCAAAACCGTAACGCTGAAAACGACAAAAATGAAAAAGGTTGGTGCGTCTGCATTTAAAAAGACAAAGAAAGGTATGTTGTTTAAACTGCCTAAGAAGAAAAATGCGACGTACAGAAAACTTTTGAAGAAAAAGTATGACAGCGGTGTGAGATTCAGAAAAATAAAGTAAGAGAAAAGTGAGGAAAAATATGATTGAAAAACTGAAGAAAAAATACATGGCAAACTGTATTTTTGCTACGGTTCTTCTGTGGGCGCTTGCTGCTGTATTTGTAGCGATAACATGGGATGACCTTAATGTGCTTTTTCAAAAACCATTGAAAATTGAAGATTTAAAGGCAGAGGATATACAGAAAAATGTGAAGGTTGAGGGTGACATATATTATTTCATGGATTATTATGCCTATCAGGAAAATGATAAGGGCGGTATGACGGCCATGCAATTTATGGTTCCTGTCGGAGAGGCAGAATATATGGGTGTAAACTGCAGTGGTTCCACAATGAACCGGGCGAAAGAAAATATGGATGCTTACTGGGCGTATCTGGATGGAGACGAATCAGCAATGGACAAACTGCAGCCGGTAAAGATTTCCGGAACGATCCAGCCGCTTTCGGGTGATTATCTGACATACTTTAATGAGTTTGTAGATAGGCTTGGATTGCCGGAGGAAAGTGCGGCATTATTCCTGCCTTATGTGATCAATGACGGTGACATCGGCGAGGGAAATATGGTAACCATTATCTTCTTTATATTGCTTGCAGCAGGTGCCCTGATCGGTGGTATTTATATGCTTGTCAGTGGGATAAAGGGAAAGAATGTAAAAGCATTGGAAGAATATTGCGAAAGAAAAGGAAACAAAGAATATATACTTTCGCAGATTGAATATTTTTATCAGATGCAGCCGGCGGTGCAGGGAATGCGCATCGGGCAGGATTATTTTATGGCTGTAAAGGGAACAAAGGTGTATTTCGCAGAGGCAGATCAGGTATTATGGGTATATGAAAATGTGGTACAGCACAGAACAAACTTTATTCCGACAGGTAAAACCTATTCTGTTGTTGTGATGCTTTATGATGGAAGAATATTTGACATCCCAATGAGTAGAAAGACAGCATCACAGGAGGCATTGCAATATATTGCTGCCAATATGCCATATTTGTTTATTGGATATGATGAAGACTGGGTGGAACTGTATAATACGGAAAGAGACCGGATGCGTCAGACCGTCAGAAGCAGAAAGCAGGAGTATGAGGTAAATATGACAGGCACTGCCGGGGATATGGCATCTGCACCGGATACGGAAATGCAGAAATTTTAAATTCGGTATTGACATTCAAAAAAAATAGTTGTAAAGTAAACACAACTTAAAAAACAAAACATAATGTAAAGAAACCGATGAGAAAGAAGAGT
>OLXI01001645.1_pt1 | contig 10475 bp, 9 predicted proteins | sample 1674181 | NCBI WGS metagenome assembly OLXI01 (sample SAMEA103958148, study PRJEB25191) | human gut metagenome | reverse complement strand
TTGTGTGGACAAGTATAGTTGCCGAAAAAATCAAAAATACTCATAATGTTAAAGGCATTATTGCCTGCAACAACGGCTCCACCAATGCGACCGTGGAGGCTGTAATGACTGCAGGCCGTAAGGATATTGCCGTTACCGGCTTTGACCTTGGCAAAAAGACTGTGCTGGGCCTGGAGGACAAGAACTATAGTATCGCTGTTGCCGTACAGAATCAGTACAAAATGGGCTATGAGGCTGTAATAGCTGCAGCTGCAGCAGCAAAAGATGGCAGCAAGCCGGCACAGAAGCTGGTAAATACCGGTATCCGTATGGCAGATAAAAATAATTATAAAAAATAGATAACAAAAAAGCTTAAAAGCCTTCTGACGTTGACGGGAAAAATACGCCTGACGCAGAAGGCTTTTGCAGTATTTGCTTAAATATATGAGGAAGCCTGTGCAGAGAATTTGTTTTTTTCTGTAGTAATGTGTTATAATGAACTATTGGAATAGCTACAAGGAGGAACAAAAATGGCTAAGTTAAAAATAGTGATTGCCGGCGCTCCAGTGTTGCGTGAGGTGGCTCAACCGGTAGAGCGTATAGATAAAAAATTGCAGCGTCTGCTGCGTGATATGGCAGAAACAATGTATGCGGCCGACGGCGTAGGCCTGGCAGCACCGCAGGTGGGTGTAAGCAAGCGCGTTGTAGTTATCGACGTAGGCGAGGGTCTGTATGAGCTGATTAACCCTGAGATTGTTAAACGTGAGGGCAAGGTGCTGGGCAGCGAGGGCTGTCTTTCCGTGCCTGATTACGAAGGCGAGGTAGAACGCTCCGAATATGTGGAATGCGAATTCACCGACAAAACCGGTCAACGCATGCTGCTTTCCGCAAGTGGTCTTTTGGCTATCTGCATTCAGCATGAGCTGGACCATTTGGACGGCATTTTGTTCATCGACAAGGCTAAAACCATTTCGCCTAAGCAGAAGGAAAATCCCGAGGATGCTGTAAGATAAATCCTGAGCGGGATATGAAAAAAAGATATACGGAGGAAAACAAATGCGTATAGTATTTATGGGAACACCGGATTTCGCAGTCGGCAGCCTGCAGGCGCTGTGCGAAAGCGGCAAGCATGAAATTCTTGCGGTAGTAACTCAGCCGGACCGTCCTAAGGGACGCGGCAACAAGCTGCTGCAAACACCGGTTAAAGAATATGCGCTGGCGCAGGGCCTTACTGTTTACCAGCCGCAAAAGGTAAAAACCCCTGAATTTGTTGAGCTGCTGCACGAGCTGCAGCCGGAGCTGATTGTAGTAGCTGCCTTCGGCCAGTTCTTGAGCAAGGAAATTCTGGAGCTGCCGAAATACGGCTGCATCAACGTACACGCTTCGCTGCTGCCGAAGTATCGCGGTGCGGCGCCGATTCAGTATGCCATCATCAAGGGCGAAAAGGAATCAGGCGTAACGATTATGCAGATGGATATCGGTATGGATACCGGCGCTATGCTGGACAAGGTAGTAGTGCCTATCGAAGAAAATACCACAATGGGCGAGCTGCATGACGCTCTGCGTGAGCAAGGTGCGACGCTGCTGCTGCAGGTTATCGACAAGATTGCGGCAGGTACTGCCGTGGCTGAGCCGCAGGATGATGCGCAGGCTACCTATGCGACACTTCTCGACCGCAGCATGGAGCATATCGACTGGAGTAAAACGGCGCAGGAGGTACACAACCTTATCCGTGGCTTTAACCCTGCACCCAGCACCTTTACCAAGCTTCCGAACGGCAAGAGCCTGAAAATATGGGGCAGCAAAATGACTGATAAAAGCAGCGCTGCTGCTGCCGGTACCGTTATCGAAACCGGCAAGCACAGCTTCTTTGTAGCTTGCGGTGAGGGCGTACTGGAAATCACCGAGGTACAGCCCGAATCCAAGAAACGTATGCCGGCGCAGGTTTTCCTGAACGGCCGCGGCGTACAGGAGGGCGACCTGCTTGCCTGAAGCAGGCTGTGATTTGAAGGAGTAATCTTTTAATGAACGAAGACAGTGTATTTAAGCCCAAAAAACGTATATTTATGGCTCTGACCTCCATCAGCGCCGTATTAGGCGCGTTGATGTTTTATGTGGTCTGGAAGGTAACCTTTCCGGGGCTTTATGAAATCAGCCGTTTTCTGCCGATAGTCTTCGGCTTTTTCGGCGTACTTATAGTGTTGGCAATGCTCAGCGGCGTTCTGGGAATTGTTATGGCGCTGTTGGGAATACCGGTACTCAAGATTTTGTATTTTTGGGCGTGGAAGGCGATTAATATTCTTTTCCCCTTTGCGGTAGTATTGGGACGCTTATTTAACATTCCCCGTGACCGCATTGAGCAGTCCTTTATCGAGGTCAGCAACAATCTGGTGCTGCAGCATAAGGTGAAGGTGCCTGCCAACCGAATTATGATTTTAACACCGCATTGTATCCAGCTGGATACCTGCGTACATAAGATAACCCGTAACGTAGAAAACTGCCGTCAGTGCGGACGCTGCAGCGTAGGCGCTATGCTGGGGCTGGCGCACAAGTACGGCTGCCATTTTGCCGTGGCTACAGGCGGTACGCTGGCAAGGCAGATGGTGAAGCAGGCAAGGCCGAAGGCTATTGTGGCCGTGGCCTGCGAGCGTGACCTGACCAGCGGCATTCAGGACGTGTTTCCGCTGCCGGTGTTGGGCGTTTTAAACGAGCGTCCCTTTGGTCCCTGCTTTAATACGCGGGTAGATATTGATAAGCTGGAAGCAGCAATTTTAGCATTTATGGAAGATGATGAGGAAGAAACAAAGCATGCGGAAGGAACAAAAAGCAAATTATCCTGAGAGCGCCCGCGGAGCAGCGGCGCTTTTGGTGCGTATGGTGCTGGAGGACGGCGCTTATACGAATATAGCGTTGAACCAGTATCTGCGCGGCAGCAGATTGAGCGACCTTGACAGAAGGCTGGCAACAGAGCTGGTATACGGCACGGTGAAGGCCAGCGGTACGCTTGACTGGTATCTGGCTCAGTGCGTCAGCCGTCCGCTGGATAAGGTGGCCGGTGATATTCTGGCGATACTGCGCATCAGCACCTACCAGCTGCTGTATATGACACGCATTCCTGCGTCGGCGGCAGTAAACGAGGCTGTGAAGCTGGCACGCTCGGTGAGCCATGAGGGCAGCGCCAAGTTCGTCAACGGCGTTCTGCGCGGTCTGCTGCGCAAGCAGGAGGCAGGTGCGTTCGTTCTGCCCGATGCCGAAAAGCAGGATGCCGATTATCTGTCGCTAAAGTATTACCATCCGCGATGGCTGGTGAAGCGTTGGCTGGGACCGTGGGGCCGCGGCGGCACCGAACGTCTGCTGGCGTTTGATAACACGGCTGCGCCGGTTTGCCTGCGTGCCAATACGCTGGTGACTACGCGCGATAAGCTGTTGGCGGATTTGACGGAAATGGGTGCGCAGGTGCGTGCTTCCGAATGGAGTCCCTATGGTATTGTGGCAGAGCATCTGCCGTCGCTGCATACACTTTTGGCGGCACTGCCGCAGCATTTTTATATTCAGGACGAAAGCTCCATGCTGGTAGCGCCGGTGCTGGCACCGCAGCCCGGAATGCGCGTGCTGGATATGTGCAGCGCTCCTGGCGGCAAGGCAACGCACGTGGCACAGCTTATGCAGGATAAGGGCGAGATTATCGCCTGCGACATCCACGAGCACAAGCTGGAGCTGATTGCCGAAAACGCTGCCCGTCTGGGTATGAAGAGCGTTAAAGCACTGCAGAATGATGCTCTGCAGTTGCGCAGCGAATGGCTGGGCGCGTTTGACAGAGTTTTGGTGGATGCACCCTGCTCCGGTTTGGGTGTGCTGCGCCGCCGTGCGGAAGCACGCTGGCGCAAGCAGCGTAAGGACTTGAAGCTGTTCCCGCCGCTGCAGCTGGCAATTTTAAAGAATGCTGCACAGTACGTGAAGGATGGCGGTACCATGGTTTACAGCACCTGCACGATTGAGCAGAGCGAAAACCATTATCTGGTGGAAGAGTTTTTAACGCAGTATCCCGAATGGCAGCGCGTGGAGTTCACGCATCCGCTGACGGGTGAGCAGGTACAGGAGCTTCAGCTTCTGCCGCAGAACGACGGCATTGATGGCTTTTATATCTGCAAGCTGATGAAAAAGCAGTAACATAGAGGTAAGAGAATGCAAGATATTTTTGCTTTACCAATAGAAGAATTACAAGAATTATTTGTGGCGGCAGGCCTGAAAAAGTTTCGCGCAAAGCAGGTTTTTCAATGGTTGTACCAAAAGTCGGTCTTTGATTTTGCCGCTATGCACAACCTGAGCAAGGCCGATATCGCCGTGCTGCAGGAAAAATTCACCGTGCTGCCGCGCAGTCTGGAAATTCTGCGCGAGCAGAATTCCTCCGACGGCATGACGAGCAAGCTGCTCTTGGGCTTGCCGGACGGAAATTCGGTAGAAACGGTTCTGATGCACCATGATTACGGCTACAGCGTGTGCGTTTCCAGCCAGGTCGGCTGCGATATGCACTGTGCCTTCTGCGCCAGCGGCCTGAAGGGCGCTGTACGCAATCTGACGGCGGCAGAAATCGTGGCGCAGGTTTACCTGTTCAACGAGCGTCTGCGTGAGCAGGGTGCGATGGTGAGCAGAGTGGTGGTTATGGGAAGCGGTGAACCGATGCTGAACTTTGACAGCGTTTTGCAGGCGCTGGACTTTCTGCATCGCGAGGACACCTGCAACATGAGCTACCGCAATATGACGCTTTCCACCTGCGGCATAATTCCGGGTATTAAACGTCTGGAGGAGCAGGGCAAGCCGATAAATCTGGCAATTTCACTGCATGCGGTAAAAAACGAGCTGCGTACGGCGCTGATGCCTGTCAACAAGGGCTATCCTTTCGTGGATGTGCTGACAGCTGCCGAAAGCTACAGCAAGGCCAGCGGCAGGCAGATAACTTATGAATATATTCTGTTGAAGGGAAAAAATGACAGTCCGCAGGACGCGGAGCTTTTGAGCAATTACCTGCGCTATAAGCAGGCATCCGTTAATCTGATACCGGCCAACCCGGTACCGGAGCAGGGCTTTGAGCGTCCATCCAAAGCGGCAGTAGAACGCTTTTTGCGCATCCTGCAGAAAAACAGGATTAACGCTACCGTTCGTAAGGAGATGGGCAAGGATATTGATGCAGCCTGCGGTCAGCTGCGGGCTAAATTTGCCAAGGAACAGGAGCAAAAATAATGCAGGTAATCAGCAGAACCCATGTGGGCCTTGTCAGAGAAAATAATGAAGATGCGCTGCTGGTGCGCGAGCCGTATCTTTTTGCTGTAGCAGATGGTATGGGTGGCTATGCGGCAGGCGAAATCGCCAGCAGGTCTACTATCAAAGCCTTTGAGGCTGCAACACACAGCCTGCGCCATGAGCAGGAGGAACAGAATATCCGTAAGGTTATGCTGGAGGCCTTTGATAAGGCCAATACGCACGTTTACAAAATGGCGGTAAGCAACGAAAGCTATTCCGGCATGGGAACGACGATGACGGCGCTTTATCTGTCGGGGGACGGTCACGGCTACTGCTGCCATGTAGGCGACAGCAGATTGTATCTGTTCCGCAACGACAAGCTGGAGCAGCTGACGCATGACCATACACTGGTAGCAGATTTAAAGGAACAGGGAAAAATTACGGACGAGGAAGCCTTTGTACATCCGCAGCGTAATATTTTGCTGCAAGCCCTGGGTGTCGAGGAAACGGTAAAGGCTGATTTCTTCAGCTTCCGTCTGCAGGAGGGTGACAGGCTGCTGCTGTGCAGCGACGGTCTGTCCGACATGCTACGTGCTGCCGAAATCAGCCAAATCATCGGCTGCGCCGATCCGGAGCAGGCTGCGGACAAATTGCTGGAGCAGAGCCTGGACAACGGCGGACGCGATAACGTGTCCCTGATTCTGATTGATTTAACTACGCAGGGGGAGGAAAGCTGTAATGGATAAAAATGGCAAGACCATCTTGAACGGACGCTATGAGATTATTCGTCCGATTGGCTATGGCGGTATGGCCGAAGTCTTTTTGGCCCACGACCAGCTTTTAGACCGTAATGTAGCCGTGAAAATGCTGCGCGACCAGTTCCTCGAGGACAACGAGCTGCTGGAGCAGTTCCGCCGGGAGGCGAAATCCGCGGCGCGCCTGGTGCATCCGTATATCATCAATATCTATGATGTTGTGTCGGAGGGCAGCAATCAGTATATAGTTATGGAATATGTTGATGGTGTTACTCTGAAGGAGTATATGCAGGAGCATAAGCTGAGCCTGAATACTGTGCTGGAAATCGCTGTGCGACTTGCCGATGCACTGCAGCATGCTCACAGCCATAACATTATTCACTGTGATATCAAGCCGCAGAATATTTTGATCGATAAAAATATGAATCCGAAAATCGCCGATTTCGGCATTGCCAAAATGGTCACTAACCAGACAATGGTTTATTCCAAATCGGTTATGGGTTCTGTGCATTATATTTCGCCGGAGCAGGCCTGCGGCGGTAAGATTACTGCCAGCAGCGATGTCTATTCCTTGGGCATAGTGCTATTCGAAATGCTTACGGGTGAGGTTCCTTATGTTGGTACAACGGCTGTTTCTGTTGCTATGATGCATGTAGAAAAGCCTGTGCCGCAGCTGAAGGACTATATGGACGAGGTTCCCGAGGGTATGCAGGAGATTATGAACAAGGCGCTGGCGAAGCGCTGTGAGGACAGATACGCTAACGCCGGACAGATGCGACGCGATTTGCTGAACCTGAAGATGAAGCTCTTCCCGTTCAGCAGCGAGGACTATCATCAGGAGCTGGGCGCGGTGAAGTCCAACGGCAATGTTGTCGATAGCCCTGATGACGGTGCTACGGTGATTATGAAGCCAGTGCGCAGTGAGCTGCCGCCGAAGCAGGTAACTCCGGCTGTAACACAAGAGCCGGAAAAAATTCAGGAAAAGCAGGAAGCAATGCCTTCCGAAAAAGCAGGGGATGAAAAACCGGTGGTTAAGAAAAAGCTGAATTATACCAAACTGATAGTAATGATTACTGCTGCGGTAGTAGCAATTTCGCTGGTAGCGCACTTTATCTTCAACCGCAACCTGGCGGAAATTGAAGTGCCTAATGTTACCAATATGACGGTAGTTGAAGCACAGAAGCTGCTTGAGGAAAAGGAGTTTAAGGTAGAGCTGGAGGAAAAATACGGCGATCCTGATAAGTTTAAGCCCGGTACTGTTATGGAGCAGTCTCCGAAGGCCGGCGAAAAACGTAAGCAGGGCAGCCTTATTATCCTGACCATCTGTAAGGGTGCGGAGCTGAAGGCTGTGCCTGATGTTACGGGCATGTCGCTGTCGAAGGCGGAGCAGCAGCTGGCGGATGCAGGCTTTAAGGTCGGCAAGGTGACGCGCAAGCATGTGGACGGCGGTAAAATCGGCGCTGTACTCAGCCAGTCGCCTAAGGGCCTGGACAAGGCTCCAAAAGGAACTGCCATCGATCTGGTAATTAACGAAGGCGATAAGCCGGTACCGGATATTATCGGCAAATCTGTTGACGAAGCTAAGGGCATGCTGGAGCAGGCAGGGCTGAAGCTTGGTGAAATCAAAAAGGTTCAGGATGCCAGTGCCAAAAAGAATGTAGTTTTGGCCTGTACCCCGGGTGTAGGCAGTAACCTTAACGACGGCGCGGCAGTAGCAATTACCGTAGCTGCCGGCGGCGAGAAGAAGAGCGCCTACGTTGACTTTGTCGTGCCGAGCGGCAAGCCTGCCAACGTGCGTATTGTACTGACGGATGATAACGGCACGGCAACACTGTACAGCGGTACACAAAACGGCAGCGTGCGTCTGCGTCAGAAGGTGGAATATGCGGGCAATGCCAAGGTTCAGTTCATCTGTGACGGCAAGCTCATATCTGAAAGGAATCTGTAAACATGGCAGAGCTGCAGGGCAGAGTCCTGAAAAATTATAACGGCTATTATTACCTTAAGGTAGAAGGCGAAAGCGAGCCTTATACCTGCAAGGTAAAGGGAAAAATGAAGAAAAACCGTTTTTCGTTGGCAACAGGCGATATCGCCGGCTTTGAGGTAAGCAGCAGCGAAAAACGCGAGGGGATGATTACCGGCGTGCTGCCGCGCAGAAACTTTCTGCTGCGTCCCACGCTGGCTAATCTGGATTTGTTTGTGGCAGCCTTTGCCTGTGCTGCGCCTGACTTCAGCTTCCTGCTGGCAGATAAACTGCTGGCGTTGGCAGAGCTGGCGAAAATTCCTGCAATCTTGGTGCTCAATAAAGAGGATAACGCTCCTGCGGGCCTGATTGAGCAGGTGAAGTCAGTTTATGAGCCTATCGGCTACGAGGTTTATACTCTGTCGGCGCAGAACGGCACCGGCGTGGAGGCTTTGCGTGAGCGTCTGCGTGGTAAAATCTGTGCCTTTGGCGGACCTTCGGGCGTAGGCAAATCGTCTACTATCAACGCTATCGACAGCAGCGTTGACCTGCGCACGGGCGAGGTTAGCGAAAAAATCGGCCGCGGCAAGCATACTACACGCTATGCTCAGCTGCTGCCGTTCGACGAAGGCTATATTGCGGATACTCCGGGCTTCGGCAACCTGCTGCTGGAGGGCCTGACCGCCGAAATGGTGCTGGCCTCCTTCCGTGAGTTTGCCGATTATGAGGCAGGCTGCAGGTTCTGTCCCTGTACGCATACGCACGAGCCTGTCTGCGGTGTAAAGGATGCTGTGGTTGCAGGAAAGATTTCTGCCAGCCGTTATGAATCATATTTGACAATGTTAGCAGAGGTAAAACTCCTGCAAGAGAAAGAGGGAAGAAAATGATGATTAAAGTTGCTCCATCAATTTTATCTGCCGATTTTGCATATCTGGCGGACGAAATCAAAAAAATTGAAGCTGCCGGTGCCGACTGGGTACACATCGATGTTATGGACGGCCAGTTTGTACCTAACCTGACCTTCGGTGCTCCTGTAGTGAAAAAAATCCGCAAGGTTACCGACCTGTTTTTCGACTGCCATCTGATGGTAGAAAATCCGGAAAAATATATTGCCGACTTCAAGGCTGCCGGTGCCGACCAGATTGTTGTGCATGTAGAAACCACCAAGCATCTGCACCGCTGCATCCAGCAGATTAAGGCTGAGAGCATGAAAGCGGGCGTTGCGCTGAACCCTGCTACCAGCCTGAGTATGGTAGAAGAAATTCTGCCTTATGTTGATATGGTACTGCTGATGACCGTTAACCCCGGCTTCGGCGGCCAAAGCTTTATTGAAGGCGTAGTGCCGAAGATTGAGCGCCTGCATGCAATGATTACCGAGCGTGGACTGAACGTGGATATTCAGGTTGACGGCGGCGTAAACGCCGAAACCTCCAAGCTGGTGAAGGCTGCCGGTGCCAACGTATTGGTAGCAGGCTCCTATGTTTACGGCGCTGAGGATACCGCTGCCGCTATTGCCAGCCTGAAATAGTATTCAGTGATTAGTGAACAGTAAATAATGTTCGGAGAATAAGAAAAACCGTCCTTTCCCGCTATCTGCAAAAATGCAGACAGGGAAGGACGGTTTAATTTTGCTTTTTGTGTTATTTTTTTTCGCTATCGTTGGCTTTTTGCCAGATATACCACACTGCGAGCGAGCGCCAGGGACGCCATGTTTCCGTAAGCGTATTGATTTTGCCGCGTTTGGGAATTTCGCTCAGATTAAGCATTTTCTGCAGCTCTTTCTTGAAGATAAAGTCGGCACTGGGTACAACGTCTGTGCGGCACAGAGCCAGCAGCAGAAACATTTCGATGGTCCATTGGCCGAGGCCGCGGATTTGCATCAGCTGTTTGGTAATCTGACTGTCGGTCATATCATCGAACTTATCCATGGTTACGCTGCCGTTGATCACTGCTTCGGCAAAGCTGCGCAGGTAATCTACCTTTTGCTTAACCAGACCGATGCTGAGCAGGTCCTCAGCGGAAGCAGCAAGCACTGCCTGCGGTGTAATGGGATTGCCGGTGAGGCCTTCGAGCTTTTTCATTAGCTGCTGGCTGACATCAGGCGGCAACTGTTGGGCGATAATACCGGTCAGTAATATAGTAAAATAAGACTCTTTGGATTTTGGTTTTAACGGACAGGGCGAATAACGGTCAACTAACGGGGCGAGCTCTGGAACGTTTTCACGCAGATAGCGGTCACCGACGGACCAATCTGGGGCTTGGCACATAAGCATCCTCCTTTTATTTACTTCATTACAATATTATAATACGAAAACGGCGGATAGACAAACGAAAAAATGCGAAATAATAGCAATAAAAGCATTTTTCTATGAACGAAGTCTTTCGGATTTGCTTTTTCTTTAAATCATGAAGAAAAATAAAAAACGGCGGCAACGAAGATTAATATTTGCACTTTTTTCTTCAAAGCTGTATAATTAATCTGGTTGACAATCTATATTTGTAATTAAAATGTAAGGAGACGATGAAATGTCTGAAGT
>OLXI01001644.1_pt1 | contig 10497 bp, 8 predicted proteins | sample 1674181 | NCBI WGS metagenome assembly OLXI01 (sample SAMEA103958148, study PRJEB25191) | human gut metagenome | reverse complement strand
GTATTGTTCCAAGGAAAACTCATTTCTGGATGGTTCAATGCAAACATTATAAATACAAAAGCTACAATCAGCATTATCACACCGATAATCCTTGATATACTCTTATTCATGTAAAGCACCTCCTCGTCAAACTTGAATTGAGATTTCATATATTCCAAGGGATTTAATAACTGTTATATTTTATTATCAAATATCTCTCAATCCCTTGAAAACACAAAGTTTATCGCAGGTGAGCTTTCCCTTATTGTTTCCCTTGCGTTATATCGTCCCACCAGTGTTTACGAACTCTGATAAGGGCAAAAACAAGGGCAAGAAAATTATATAAAACAGTATAACACAAAATAAAAGTGACATTGTGAACTGATTGAAATGCTTCTATATTTTTATTGGTTTAAAGGAGACACAACATGAATACCATTTACGCAGAATACAACATGTACCACAACAGCATTGACATTTATACAATATTTATTGTGTCAGGCACCATTGTTTTCAAACTGCATAACATCATCCGGCGGATTCAGAGCATACAAAAGTCCATACGGCGAGCTGTATTCCCATTTCACTGGGATACTGACAAGCGCCGGGTGGACATCCTGCCAACATTCCAGTATTAAGAGAACATTCCCGGTTTCTATACAGCGGTTAAATACAGACATATCATAATATTTATTGTGTCAGGCACCATTGTTTTTTCATTCTCGGCATTGGAAGAACTTCTGCATATCTTCTGGTGAAAGAAGAACATTTCAGTTCCATTCCTCTGCCAGCAGGAAGTCACGAATATTGCGGTGTTTGATTCCATCTCGGCTCATATCCAGTTCGTCCATCGTTACAACGTATTTCGGGAAATTGTCACGAACACCGGCAAACGCCCCAAACTCACGCTGGATGGTTTCCTCCGAGGCAAGTAGATAGGAAACCTGAACATACAGCTTTTTCCCATGATCTTCACATACGAAGTCAATCTCCTTGTCAGAGACTTTCCCAACAGTCACAGAATAACCACGGCGCAGCAGCTCCATGTAGACAACATTTTCAAGGACAAGGTTAATGTCCTTCATGTTGCCACCGTACACGGCTTCCCGGACACCATGATCTGCAACATAGTATTTCTCGTTGACGGTCAGGATTTTCTTTCCCTGGAGGTCTTGGCGCTTCACCTGATAAAACAGGAATGCGTCCGTGCAGGCTTTGATGTAGTTCAGTACCGTTTCTGGTGAAACGGAGCGCCCTTCACTTTTCAGATACTTGGAAATGGCTGTGGAAGAAAAGGTAGTGCCGATGTTGGAAGTTATATAAGCAATAATTCTCTCCAGCATATCCACATCACGGATATTGTTTCGCTTGATAATATCTTTCAGCTCTACGGAGTTGAACAAGTCCCGCAAATACTGACGACTGGCGGCATCGTCGTAGCGAAGGTTGCTCAAATAGGGCATTCCTCCCAGCGTCAGATATTTTGTAAAGCATTGTCTTTCGTCTGCACCTTCGTAAACGGTGTGATACAGCTCCATAAACTCTCTGAATGAAAACGGGTAAATCACGAACTCCACATACCGTCCGGCAAGATAAGTGGCAAGCTCACCGGAAAGCAGCTTGGCGTTGGAACCGGTAATGTATATATCACAATCCAGCTCCACCCGGAAAGAGTTGATACATTTTTCCCAATCAGCCACCTCTTGGATTTCGTCGAAGAACAGATAAACCTTGCCGCTGATTTCTTTTGTTCTGCGAAGGATTTCATCATGCAATGCAACAGCCGTACAAAGGTGTGCATTGCTCATGTTCTCAAAATTCAGGGAAATAAACTGTTCTGGTTGGACCCCGTTTTGGGCAAGTTCCTCTTGGATCAGGCTCAGCATGACAGATTTTCCACTACGGCGAATCCCTGTCAGAACCTTTATCAGCTCATTTCCGATAAAAGGACGGATACGGCTCATATAAATTTCTCGTTTAATCATGTAGACCAGCCTCCCTTCTGAAACTGTCTATATGGTACCACGGCTATAACTGATTTTCAATACCGCAAATCCAGTTTTATCAGATATAATTGATAAAATACGAATTTCGACACAATCAGGCAGTTATACCGAGCGAAGTTTGGCTATGCGTTTTTATTGTGTCAGGCACCATTGTTTCATATTGAAATATAGTGTCTCTGTGCATGTTCTATATACCTCTGATTATATAATATTCAATTTATATAATCTCTCAAATGCTTTTTTATCAAAGTCTGCTTCTGTAATATATAGCTTTCTATCGCTATCAATGTCATTCTAACTCAATAGTCATATCAATTATACAATTAAAAGCAAAGATGCTGCTAACTGAATAACAACATCTTTGCTTGTTTAGAATGGGGATTATAAAATTTTAATGATAGTATACTGTGACATAAATATTTTTTAATGTTGCTGCTGCAACAGTTCCCGTTGAATACCTTGTAGATTCAAATTGAACATAATAATTTCCAACAGGGCTTAAATTATAATTGCCAAAATCTGCAAAAGTAAGAGAACTATTCCAACTTTTGCTGTCTGTATATCTGTCAAATGTGCCATCTCCATTATCCTCATCTTTAGCAACAAATAATTCGATGTTTCCACTACTTCCACTACTTTTTGTGGATGTAACCACTATTTTACTGATTGTGGAGCCTGACGGAACAGATGTGCTGCTGATTGTAAAAGAACCAAGAGCGGAAGTTGCCACTGTATCATTTGTTCCAAAAAAGGAATTTAACATTCCAACAGAATGTCGTGATGATCCAGAAGTTAATGCTGTCGGAGTTATTTCAAATGTCATTGTTTTCTCCGTCTCCGAATAATTTTCCTGAGTTTCTGCCGCAAAAGCTGTGACATTCATTGTAAAAAGCATGACAACACATACAATAATAGAAAAAAAACGTTTTCTCATAATGAATCTACCTCCATACTTTATGTAATCATCCCCATCTAAATATACTAAATTGAAAAATCAAATCTTCCACCGATTTTATTATCCTCTGGTTTGATAGAATTCCATTCAATATTTTTAATTTTATCCAAAAGTTCATCTTTTGAATTTGCTTGAACAGTAGCTTTTTTTACTTCAATTTGCTTTAATTGTTCCTTTTTCTTCGCCTCTTTCTTCTCCGCAGCTTTCTTTTCCTGAATTTTTTCAAGATATTCTTTCTGACTAGCTGATGTTTTTTCTAATTGAGCAAAGAATGTTGTAGTTCCATCACTATTAAAAGAAATACCAAACTTTGTTATTTTTGTATCAGTATCTGCACTGTTTTCTATTCCGTTTGTCTTACCAAATGCTCTTTCAAATCCAAACTGAGCATTGATTTCATCCGACATACGCAAAGCACCTTCAATACTATGCATCTTTTCAGCATAATATTTGGGATCGGATGCCATCTTCTCCATTTCTTCCTTTGAGAAAATAACCGTAAACTCTTTATCACTTTGTGCTAAAATATCTTTAGCATTATCACCATTTTCAAAATCTGCAACCATAAAGTCCATATCTGTTCTTGAGCCACGCATATCTTTAAGCATTTTTTGTGCCTCTTTACTTAGATTTTTTTCGGCTATACTTTCTGTCACATTTTTCTTGACCTTATCATTTTCTGTTGTTTTCGCTGTTTCTTTTTTCTTATCTACTGTACCTGCCTTGTAGGTATTCTGATAACTTCCATAAACAGTACCCGTTGTATTCACATTCATTGACATATCCTTTGTCCTCCTTCTCTGAATCCGTTCTTTATTATTTATTGTTTCTAATATTATATATCGGCTTTATTCCGAAAACTATAATCCTCCCTGTTATTTTTATCCCATGATTATTGAAAATCTAAAATTTGAAATTCACTCTTAAATCAGATTATGCATTAAATATTATTGCTATTGACAAACCACCTAAATATGAATTAAAAGATACTTCTTGCTCAACAGAAAAAAGCAGCCTATTGCAAGTTTATTGTGTCAGGCACCAATTGTTCCAATGCAATTTCGGCATTTTTATCGCAAACGAAGCGGCAGAAGAAAACCTGAAAAAGAAACGGGATGGCAGCAACAAGTATCTCTATGAACTTGACTTTTCTTCAGCATTAAAAACAGCCAGAAAGTTCTTCATGCGCAGGGATTCTGGAAGGCACATCGATATTATCCGGCTGATGATGAAATATGTCCACGCAGTGAAAGACAGGTTCCGGCAGTTTCAACGGCCTCTCCGTGGAATCAGCGCAATTCATTTTGGATATCGGTAAGTTCTGCAACTGAATATCCTTCTTTTTGGCAGATGGACAGCATCTGTCTTTTTGGCATACCTGTTTTTGGCTTTTTGAGTTCAAAATATCGGATATTTGACAACAACTGAGCTATCGAACAAAACTTCGAACAACTGACTTAATGGCATTGCCATTGTTTTTCCATTTGTTCCTTTGATGAATCTTCTTTTTTATCTTCTTCACCAGTTCCTGAATCTTCTGGAAAGATTCTTCGCTGATTGTATGTTCCATCCGGCATGCATCATGATTTGCAGTTTCTGGAGATACCCTATCAGTTCTAAGAATTTATTAAGAAATTCTGCCGTTCTCCATTTCATATACTACATCGGCCACGTTCATTGTGGATACTCTGTGGGATACCAGGACAACCGTTTTCTTCTTGGCCGATTCTTTCAATGATTTTAAGATAATTCCCTCATTTAAAGAGTCGAGGTTCGATGTAGGCTCATCGAGTAGAATGAGGGGGCATTCATGGAGAAATGCTCTTGCAATTCCGATTCTCTGTTTTTCACCACCGGACAGCGTATCACCCAGTTCTCCGACTTCTGTATCATATCCTTTCGGAAGTGTCATTATGAAATCGTGGATAGACGCTTTCTTTGCAGCTTCCATAATCTCTTCTCTGGATGCTCCCGGCTTTGCGATTGCGATATTGTTTGCAATCGAATCATGGAACAGGTGCGTTTCCTGTGTGACATAACTTTCCATATCTCTCAAATGCTTGGTCGGAATCTTGCGGACATCTGTACCGTCTACCGATACACTTCCATCCTGCACATCCCAGAACCGCATCAACAGTTTTAAAAGTGTAGATTTTCCGGAACCGCTCGCACCATGAATCCCTGTGATTTTACCCGGCTGTAATTTCAGTGAATAGTTATCTAAAATAACCTCATTATCATAAGCAAATGTTACATGCTCTGCCTCTGCTCCTGTAAATTCATGTTCCATGCTCTCTGCACCGGAAGTTTCCACGTCACCCGGAATTTCTTCCACAAGCGGTGTCTCTTCCAGAAGAGAAAGAACACGCTCACCACTTGCCAGTGTCTGGTTCAGGTTATTGGAAAGGCTTGATAATGCTACTACCGGTCCGAAAGAACCCATCATTGCGATGGTACAGGTTAAGATTCCCTCGAATCCCATCGCACCTTTGTCGTACAGCCAGATCGTCAGTGCAAGCATTCCAAAAGATGCAAGCAGGATAACCATGTTCGTAAATGAACGCTGTGAGCCTTCCATTTTGCTTAATGACTCCTGCATTCCTGCAAGATTTTTGGAACGCTCAGACATCTGCTCTTTTCTCTTTTCACCCTGTCCGTACTGGATGGTCTCGTCCAATCCTCGTAAAGAGTCCAGAACAAAGCTGTTCAGTTCTCCGAAGTTTGTCCGAAATTCCATTCCCTTCTGGCTGCCACGTTTTCCATTCCACATCGGGATGACAACACCGACAATCAGATAAGCTACCAGAGCAATCACTCCTGCCAGCCAGTGATATCTTCCGATAAAAATCACCATAATAATTGAGGTCAGCGTTGCAATCGCAATCGGAGAAATGGTATGTGCATAGAACACTTCCAGTAATTCGATATCGGTTGTAATAATCGAGATCAGATTTCCCTTGTCCCGTCCTTCCAGTTTTGCCGGGCAGAGTTTTCTCAGTGCTGCAAACACTTTATGGCGGATGATTGCCAACAGCTTAAATGCGATAAAATGATTACAATACTGTTCCACATAATGCAGGATTCCACGAAGCACTGCAATTACGATCATGACTGTGATAATCGTTTTTACTGGAGTAAATACCCGCCACATATTGTCCACCGGAACAATCATTCCGGCTACTCCTGTCAGAAGACCATGCACGATGACCTGTCCTGCCAGTATCGTCAGGAAGATTGCACATAAATAACCCAATGTTCCAAGGATGATTGCTGCCAGCATGATATGGAGCAGGGGTTTTACCAGACCAATCAGACTTCCCATGATCTGGATGGCACTTCTGCGTTTTGTTGTATTCGTATTTTCACTCATTATGCCATTCCTCCTTTTCCATAGTTTTCCAGTGCCATCTGGCTTTCATACAGATGTCTGTACGCACCATTCTGGCTCATCAGTTCGTCATGCTTTCCGCTTTCTTTGATTTCTCCGTCTTTTAAGAAATAAATCTTGTCAGACTTCACAACATTTGCCAGTCTGTGAGAGATCAGAAGCACCGTCTTTGTCTTTGCCAGTTCGTGAATCACATTCATGATCAGTTCTTCACTTTCTACATCGATATTGGATGCGGCTTCATCAAAAATATAAACCGCACTGTCTGTCCGAAGCAATGCTCTGGCAATTACCAGTCTCTGACACTGACCGCCGGACAGGTTGCTTGCTTTTTCCAGCAACTGTGTCTGCAAGCCATCCTGTGTCTGTAAGAACCCTAAGAGATTCACTTTCTGAAGGACAGCTTCCATCTCTTCTTTCGTTGCGTCCGGTTTTGCCATCTTCAGATTTTCTTCTACTGTACCTTTGAACAGGTAGCTGTTATGGCGAACCAGAACAACCCTCTGCATCAGATTGGTTTCATTCACTTCATTAAGCGGTACGCCACCGATGGTAATTTCTCCGTTATATCCCCGGTTCTTTGCTGCAAGGATTCCGGCAATCGTACTCTTACCACATCCGGATTCACCAACCAGTGATACAAAACTTCCTGCCGGAAGATTTAAGTTGATTCCTTTTAAAATCTCTCTGTCCTCTTCATAAGAAAAGTGCACATCTTTTAATGTAACATCTAACGCGACCTCCGGCAGTGTTTTTTCTCCAGCCTGTGGTTCCGGCAGATCTAAAATCTTGAAAATCTTATCACTCGCTGCCATACCATTCATTGCGATATGGAAGAATGAACCAAGCAGTCTGAGCGGCAGGAAAAACTCGCTGGCAAGCAGAACGATACATAACGTTCCTGCTACACTGATATTTCCTTTTAAGAATTCAGATACCGCAACCGCCATACCGATCGCAGCTCCACCATACGCCACAATATCCATCACGCTGGTTGAATTGAGCTGCATGGTCAGCACCTTCATCGTAATCTTACGAAAGTTCTGGGATTCCACATCCATCTCGTCTGCTTTCTGCTGGTCTGCCTGATAAATCTTCAGAGTGGTAAGTCCCTGTAAATTCTCAAGGAACGAATCTCCCAGTCCGGTATAGATACTCCAATAGTTATTTAATAATCTCTTTGCGATCTTCTGTACCACTACGATTGAGATCGGGATCAGTGGCACACAGATCAACAAGATCACACTTGCCTTTACACTCACTCTGCAAAGAATGAGAAATAATGTCAACGGTGCAATCAGGCTGTAGAACAACTGCGGAAGGTATTTTCCAAAATACGTTTCCAACTGCTCCACACCTTCTGTCGAAACCTGTACCACTTCTGATGAAGATACCTGCTCACTGTAGGATGCCCCCAGTTTCAACATCTTGTCATAAATCTTTTCTCTTAAAATTCTCTTTACATCTACACATGCAAGATACGAAGACCTTGCCCCCATCCGTTCGCATACAAATCGTATGGTCACCACCAGTGCGAGGATCATGATTGTCTTCTCAATCACCGGCACTGTCACCGCACGATAGACTACGCGCTCCAACAGGTCAGCAATCGTAAATACTGCCAGCACCTGTGAGAGCAATGCTGCCCACTGCCACAGGATGGTGTAAACAATATACTTTTTTGCGTGGGATAAAAGTCCCACCAGTCTTGTTTTAATCATAAAAATCTTATCCTTTTGTTTATTTCTTCGATTCTTTTTTACTGCATATCAAATGCCACACTGCAAGTGCCGGATGATACAACAGCATCCTTGGTCCTGAAAACCGCATAACCTGCCTGATCTGTTCTCTCATCTCCGGCTTATAACAATGCACCTTACAGTTCGCACAGAATGTTTTCTCTTCCATAAAGGGACATTTCTGGCTTCTGAATCTGGCATAATCCGAAAGTTCCTGACAGGAAGGACACATCTTTCCTGTCGTTTTGTCATATTCCTTATGATTCTTCCGGCAGTACAGCCGGATCATTTCTTCCACAACACGCTGTTCCTTCTGCCGCTTCTTTTCGATTGAATCCATTTATTCTGCTGCCTCCAGTTCCTGTTCCCCAGGCTTTATCGTTTGAATTTTCAGGAAGAAATATAACAAATGACATACCCAAACCACTGCGATACAGATTCTTCCAATCGGTACATTCTTCATGCAGATAAAACCAATCAACATAACTGCTGTTACCATTCCGATAATCTTGCATTTTGTCCCCATGGTCATAGCTCTTTTCTGAACAAAACTATCTAGATGTTTCTTATATAAATTCGTTCCTATGAACCAGTCGTGCAATTTCTTAGAACTCTTTGCAAAGCAAAACAGTGTTGCCATATAAAACGGAACGGTTGGCAGGATAGGAAGTACAATTCCTATCGTACCAAGTCCCAGACAAAGAAATCCAAGCACGATCCATACGATCGCAAGTCCCGGAAATAGTGCATACCATGGTGCGGTCTGCAAATATCCCTGTGCATCTGACAGCATCATGCCAAGACTCGCATCCGGTGCCTGTACTCCGATTCCAAGATAGCTCATACCGGACTCCGCAAGGATCGCGTTATTAAAACCGATCATCACCGAAACAAGCAGCACGGAAAAAATATTAGGTAAAATATGTATAAACAGAATCCGGAGTCTGCCTACTCCCATCAGCCTTGCTCTTTTTATATAATCCGCATCACGAAGACGTAAAAACTCTCCACGGACAATCCGCACAAAGCTTGGGATAAATACGATCCCAAGTGCGATGATCACATTCTGCCTGCCTTTTCCAAGTAAAGATATGATCACAAGCGTAAGCAGAATACTTGGGAATCCGTTCACCGCATCCGTGATACGCATGAGGATCTCATCTAAAATGCCTCCGAAATATCCGGTAAATGCTCCTAACAAAACACCTGCCACAGCTGAAAAAAGGACGACCGATGTGCTGATCACAAGCGTTGTTCCCAATCCCTGCATCACTCTTGAAAAAATATCCCTTCCGAAATTGTCTGTTCCAAAAATATGATGCATGGAAGGTGCTGTAAATTTCTCTGCCGCCGACATGGCAGTTGTACTGTATGGTGTCCAGAAATATCCTAAAATCCCCAAAAACACAGCAAGACCTGTCATAAACAGGCCTGCTGCAAGATATCCGTTCCACTTTTTTCTTTTATTTTTTTCCATAGGTTTCCACACTCCGTATTACAAGTCCATTCCACACAGCATCTTCTCCTTCTCTGTGAGAAAATGGCTCTGTCTTACTCATTCTATTGATTCCTGCGGATTCTCGGATCGATCACCCGGTAAAGAATATCCACGATAAAATAAACTAAAATCACCACGAATGTAATGTACAAAATCAAAATCTCCACAACCGGAAGGTCTCTTGTTCCGACCGAACTGATCAGAAGCCTGCCGATCCCAGGCAGTGCAAACACCTGTTCTACCACGATACTTCCTGCCAAAATTTCTGCGATCATCATGCCGAGAAATGTAATGACCGGCATCATGGCATTTTTTAAGACATGGCCGAACATGACCTGATTCCTGTTGCAGCCCTTGCTGTAAGCAGTCCGCACATAGTCAAGCTTCATCTCCGTCAACATGGAATTACGCAAAAAGCGTGCAGTCATCGCTATTTTCGGTAAAGCGATCGAAATCGCCGGGAACAGTAAATATGCTAAAAATCCGGTCATATTCTCCTGATAACTTATGTACCCGCCCGGTACAAACCATTTTAATACAATGCCACACAGGTAAGTCACTAAAATTCCAAGAAAAAATGATGGAACCGCCATCGTGACCTGCGTCAAGACTCCAAAGACTGCATCTAAGAACCTGCTTCCACATTTTGCCCACAATACCCCCAAAGGAATTGACACAAGTACGATCATGACAAATGAAATCACTGCCAGATAAAGTGTCACCGGCAGCTTATCTCCTATCAATTCCTTCACGGACATCATTTCATTCATATTCTTGGAATACCGGTAACTCACGCCAAAATCCCCGTGCAGTACATCATCTGCCCAGGAAATATACCGTTCTACCAGTGGTTTATCCAATCCAAGCTCTTCTCGAAGCTGTGCCTCTCTCTCCGGTGTTGCCTCCGTTCCTAATATGGAACGTACCACATC
>OLXI01001643.1_pt1 | contig 10502 bp, 4 predicted proteins | sample 1674181 | NCBI WGS metagenome assembly OLXI01 (sample SAMEA103958148, study PRJEB25191) | human gut metagenome | reverse complement strand
TCGTCGAATGTCTGCCCATGCAAGCATGGCATTCATTCTCCTCGTCGCCATGACACAAAACGGGCAATGTATATGATACACTGCCCGTTCTAAGTCTCTGTCTGATTTTCACTCTGATTCATTTTACGCCTCTTTGATCAGATTCTTTCACCAAAGCTCTTATAATATTCACCAAAGAACTCATTGATTTTACCCATAATCTTTTTCATAACACTCACCATAACCTTTCTACATTTTGAAATTGATCAGTTACTTTAGAGGTCCGGCCTGACTTCCTTTTGATGATTATAATGTATCATACAGGCTCTATAATGTGAAATACATATTATAAATATATTATGATACTTTTCGAGTATAGTGAATACAAATCATGTTTCATCTGTATTTTCACTGCCTTCCCGGATAAAAGAAAGAAATTCCTGCGCCACATGGGAAAGCGTGTGATCCTTTTTCCAAATGAGAGCATAGGATGCATACGCATCCGGATGCTCTATTTTACGGATGCAGACTTCCTTGTTCTTTGCCATTGCGGAAATAGAAGCCGGATAAATGGAAATCCCGACACCGTGCAGGCTCAGCTCATATGCATTCATCATATGTGCGATCCTGCCGCGGATCGCAGGTGTCTGACCGGTATTGGAAAACCATTTGTCAATCTCACTTTTTCTGGATTCCCTGGAAGGGATCAACAGCGGATACGGCAGAAGATCATCCGGCTTTACCGGATCATTTTCCGGCGTATATAATGGATGTCCCTTGGAGATCATTGCCACCCATGGCTCCCGGTAAACCGGAAGTACCTGAAATTCTTCTGTATTATAGGGTGCTGTGATCATCGCGATCTCACACAGACCTTTCATGACACGGTTATTCACATCATCCGTATTGCCATTCCAGAGATTATATTGCACATGTGGGTGCTGCTGTCCGAATGCTGCAATCCATTCTGCAAACAAACGCGGTCCACAGCCTTCTACGGAAGCAATATATAAGGTTCCCTGCAGACCTTCTTTTCTTTCCCTGACTTCTTCCTCGGAACGGTGCACAAGATCCAGTATTTGGGATGCATACTGCAAAAACAGTTCTCCTTCTTCTGTCAGCGTTACTTTATGCGGTGAACGGATAAAAAGCTGTGTACCAAGCTCTGCCTCGAGATCCTGGATCTGCCTTGAGAGCGGTGGCTGTGCGATCGCCAGTTTTTCCGCCGCCCGGGTAAAATTCTTTTCCTCTGCCACAGCCTTAAAATACCTGATATGTCTCAATTCCATGATGTATTCCCCTTTTCCAGAATCATTTTTTACTCCGCCGGATTGCTTGCCTGTTTCTCCGCCAACATACGGCAAACATTTGCATTACATCTGCTTTTTATTTATGTATCGCGTCAGAATGCCGGCAATCGGTTTTCTCATCCCGGCGCATATTTCATCACGGATTGCACCGTTTACACGGATCATCATAACCAGCTGCCACTGCTTCTTCCCTTGTTGTAAACGGCACCTGATTCTGCGGATCCGGCAGATAACTGCAGGAAGCCTTATGCAGCTTGCCGTTATTGCGATTACCGATATAATTGCCTGCCTGCGACGTTTCGTCTGCCACAACCGGTTTCTGCTCCTGCGCAGGAAGTGTTACCGCATCTGACTGCTGGGTTGCAGGCTTATCCTGCACGGCTGCAGTATCTGTCTCCTGTATGGGTGTCTCATTTGCAGGCTGTGTTTCCGCATTTTCTGCACCGGTCTGTGCATTTTTAGTTCGTTCTCCTGTCTGCCAGGTCTCGGAAGGTGCACAGTTCCATGTGATCCCGGTTCCATCACTTTCCGCGATCACAGAGCCCTGCTCATCTGTACGGAATACCTGAATGCCCATGCTGCGGAATCTGTTGAGGACTTCTGCATGCGGATGCCCATAGCTGTTTCCCTCACCGCAGCTGATCACCGCATAAGAAGGGCTGACTGCATCCATAAATGCCTGTGAAGATGCAGTGTCACTTCCGTGATGTCCCGCCAGGTAAACATCTGCACTAAGATCCGCGCCGGATGCGATCAGATCCGCCTCGGCTTCTGCTTCGCAGTCTCCGGTAAATAGAAATCTGTTATTTCCGTTTTGCACCATAATGACAATGGATGCGTTGTTGGAATCCGCATATTCTTTTACGGGAGCAAGAATCGTAAAAGATGCATTTCCAAGTGTATATGTATCTCCAACCTGACAGTCCGATGCGGTCGGACCTTTATACTGCATCGCGTCCCTGACTTTTTGTGTTGTTTTATTATCCTTCTCATAATTAGAAAGAAAAAGCTGTCCGATCCCAAATTTCGTAATAATGACCGGAGCACCACCGATATGATCCGCATGCGTCAGTACAAGGTAATCGAGATTTTCCACGCCCTGTTTTGTCAGATAGAGCTGTATCTTTGTACCCTGATCGCTGTCACCGGTATCAATCAGCATAGCATGCCTGCCACTCTTTAATAGTGTCGCGCTGCCCTGTCCGACATCTATGTAATGTACTTCAAGTGGTTCCTGACTATATCCGTCCGGATCCGCTGCTTCTCCCTCTGTATCCCCGGATGGCTGCATGAGCATATCACCTGTGAGCTGTCCATCCATCCTGATTTCATCCGTTGCCGCTGTCTCAGCCGATGTCTCTTCCGTCTGCACAGCTTCCTTCTGCCTGCTATCCGGTGCATTATCGCCGCCCTGCGAGCTGCATGCTGCCAGGAGCACGATAAGTGCCAGAAGCGGTGCCAGAAACTTATTGTGTCGTTTCCCTGATTTTCCTGTTTTTTTCATAGCCGCTCCTTTATCGCAGTAATGAAAACCTGTTTTCCATCAATGTCGTGTGTAATAATGCTATCTGTTCATCGCATTTTCGTAAATACATTATAAAAATTATAACATCATAATTGAAAAAAGCACGAAAATCTTTTTGCAAATACTTAGAGTAAAAAATGCAGTAAAAGGCAGCAGAAATACAATTACTTCCCTGCTCCGGTTGATTCGCAGGTCTGTATTTGCATTTCTGCTGCCTAAGCAGTCTCTCATATGAGGTTACTGTATTTTCAGCGTGTTGGTTACTTTTTGATCTTTGCCGCTTTTTTCAGACCTTTTGCCGGGAGCAGCTTTTTGTAGGTCTTATATTTGCTCTTTGGCACCTTTACCACAACCTTTTTGCTGATGCCGTTAAACGCTCCCTTTTTAACGGTTTTTGTTGTCAGCTTCTTCGTCTTAATTGTGATCGACTTTAGCTTTTTACAGCCGGTAAAGGCATTCTTTCCGATCTTCGTCACATTCTTTCCGATCGTGATACTTGTCAGACTTGTGCAGCCTGCAAAAGCATTTTTTCCGATAGAAGTAATGTTACTTCCGATCACTATCTTCTTAATCTTTTTAGTGCCCTTAAAAGCATTGCCTGCGATAGAGGTTACTTTGTAGGTTACGCCATCGATCGTGACCTCCGAAGGAACTGTCACCGTTCCTTTGGTGCCGCTCTTTGGTGCCAGATACTGCACTGCCGGTGTTTTGCCATTTGCACTTGTTACCTTGTAGGCTGCACCTGTGTCATCCTTCAGATTGGTGCCCTTTGGCTGTGGCGATGGTGTCTCCGGCTTATCTGACGGTGTTGCAGTTGGCTGCGGTGATGGTGTCTCCGGCTTATCTGACGGTGTTGCAGTTGGCTGCGGCGACGGACTCGTAAGCTTTGCAATGCTTTCTGTATAGGAATGCCCACATCTTGTACAGGTATAGGTTCTGATGCCTTCCTCTGTTGTCGTCGGCTGCTTTGTCACGCTTGCCAGATAGTCATGGCCGAGTGCCGCCAGCTCTTCTCCGGTTTCCAGAAGCTTATCACAGTCTGTACAATAGGTATCTCCGGTATATCCAGTCTGTATGCAGGTTGCTTCCCTGCGGTTCTTCACGGTTGTATGCACATGGTTCGTGGCATCCACTTCACCAAAGGTTTCACCACAAACACTGCATACTGCTTTTGATACGCAGGTAGCCGGTGTTCCGACCGTGTGCGGTTTTTTCCCGGTTGTTGTACCGGCGGCAAGCTTTTCACCACAATCCTTACAGTAAGTATCTCCGGTATAGCCCTCCTCTTTGCAGGTTGCTTCCCGCTGATTCCGTATTTCAGTATGTGTGTGTTCACATTCGCTTCTTGTAATCGTAATGCTTACACTTTCTGTCTCGTAGTTGCCCTTGTCAGTTCCTGTATAAATTGCATTCGCTGTCACTGCCACACCATCTGCAAGTGCCGTGTCCTTATCAGCCTCCTGCCAGCTCCATCCATCCGGAAGCGTAATATCGCCAACCTTCTTTGTGCTGTGTGCCGGTGTCATTGCATTTTCCGGCATGTTTGGAGCTTTCGCTGCCTGTTTTACTGTCATAACACCACTCTTGCCATCTGAACCGCTTCCGCTAAAGGATACTTCATAATTAGCACTATCTGATAAGCCTGTAATTGCGTAGGTTCCAACATTGGAATTGTCTTTCGCAGTAGTTGATAAGCTGATGCCAAGTGCTTCTTCGGTATCACCTGCCACCAGAACATTGTCTGCGTAGACATCGCCTGTGGCAAGACTCCATGTAAGTGCAGGGTTTGCTTCCCCATAGAATTTTTCTTTATCAGAAATCACTACGGTAATCTGCTTCTTAGAAACTTCCGGTGTCACTTCACAGGTTACAGAATCATAGGTATCTGCATCACTTCCTGTAGGTGTAAATGTCAGGATGTATTTCTCACTTGTACCGACTGCAGGAATCTCATCTGCATCCTCAAATGCCGGAGTCCATGTACCCTCAATCTTCGTGTCACTGCTTGGTCCTGCTGTCACGCTTGCCTTTGTTATATCTGCTTTTTCAAGCATGGCAGATACCGTATCTCCATAGTTACCGGAAAGAACCGGTGCAGTCTTTACATACGGAGTCGTCTTTGTAGTGGTAAATGATACTGATACTACACCGGAGTTTCCATCTGCCCCTGCTGACTCTGCCACGCTTGCATTGCCCGCTGCATCTGTCGCCGCAAGATATAATACATAGCTTGTATCAGCTTTCAGTCCGGTAAATTTAATTGTATTAGCTTCGTCTGCTGTCAAGGTTCCTGTTGACACACCTTCTTTCGCTGTCCATGTGTCAACCTTATCCCCGGCCGTCTTTGCTGCAAAATCACTCATTACGGTCGGAGCTGGTTCTCCATTTTCTTTCAGAATATAATAATAAGTTCCTGCTTCACTTCCGGTAAATGTAATTGTCGCCGAAGTATCAGAAAGAGTTCCGTTACTTTTCGCAGGTGTACTTACATTGGTCAGTTGCGGTGCGGTGTTATCCAATACCACACCATCGGAGCTTATGTAAGTACTCCTGTTACCAGCCGCATCTACTGCGTAGGCATAAATGACATAGTTATTGCCTGATGTTATCTCTGTAAGTTTTGTTGTACCATTTTTATCCGCAGCTACCTTTGTAAAGCTCTTATTGGAAAGTTCCTCTGCTGTCAATGTTGTTGTACTGCCGGAATTGTCTATATAGTAATAATACTCTGCGACACCACTCTGGCTGTCATTTGCTTTCGCATAGACATCTAAGCTGCTGCCCTTATACAGTCCAAATGTTACAGATGATAATGATTTATTCCACCATGTTGACTTAATCCGAATACCTGATTCGTTCCCACTCCAATCCGGTGCAGCCTTATCATAATTGATGATAACGTTGTTCAACTGCGAGCCTTCGATATCATCCGGGGCGTACCACGTGTGAGTGCCGTCCGTATTCGTGACCCTGAAGCCAATGTGGGTAGTCTGCTGCAGGATATCCTTCCACTGCGTGGTATCGGCTAATGTCAATTCGCCGATCACGGCGGGATAATCCGACCCGGCAAGGTTTGCTCCCTTGTAGGCAACGACCGCATCAATGCCGGCTGTGGTGGTGTTTCGTGTGTTGCTGAAAGTGGTGGTATTGTTTCCTGCAGCCGCCTTGACCGTCACCGTACCCTTGATGCAGTGGCCGTTCAGGTAAAGTCCCGTGTCCTGCGTACCGTTGATGGTGTAATCGCCGGTCACGTCGGCCAGCAGCTGAAGGGTTGCGCCACCGTCTCGGTCTGCATCAATGGCCGTTTGTAAATCGGCAAATCTCCGCCGCTGGCGGCCGCCCTCGCCATCATTCAAGTCAGTTTCAGCCACCGCGGGCGCGTTGCAGTCGGGACAGGCAGTGGCGTTTTGGTCAAAGCCATTCTTGCCGCCGTGGGTGCACGACTTTACCACCAGGTCGCAGGTCTGGGAAGCGGCTTCCTCCAGCGTGAGCTGCGTGTCACCACGATAGTAAGCCAGTCCCGCTTGCCCGGGAAGCAGATTACCCAATGCGATGCCATTATTCAGCCGCAAACCGCTTCTCGAAATCTTTCCGCCGTACAGCTCGACTGTGCCGCCCCAAACCTCCAGCTGGAGCAAAGTGGTATGGTCATTCTTCGGATCAAATACCAGTGTACCGCCGTCCCGCACGGTCACTCCCACCGCGCCGTTGCCGCCGCTGCTGTCAATGACCGTCAGGTTGCCGGTGCGAACCTGGCTCGTGGGCGTAAGGCCGCCCACATTCAAGCTGTATCCATCCAGACTGTGTCCGTCCAAATCCAGCGTGAGGGTCTTGCTGACATATATGCCGTCAGGCAGCATCTCGTTTGCCAGCAGTTTGACGGTCTGACCGTCAGATGCCACATCCAGGGCGGACTTCACATCGGTATAATAGGTTTCGCCGATGCCAGCCGCAAACTGTGTCCCGCAGACCGTGCACTTGCCGTCTTTACCGATGGTACTCGCGCCCTCGGCGTTCGTGTGGGTGCAGGACAGACCGCAGGCGCACTTGTTGTTCACCATGGTGTGAGTGTGTTCCTTGACGGTTACATCTTGCAGAAAATCTCCCCTGCTGCCGTCCTGCACTGTATTGTCCTTGTAGAAGGCATGGCCCGGCGCCAGCAGGGATATAGGCGCAATCAGGCTGGAGGTGTTGTCGAAGTTCTGAAGCGTACTAAACGTGCCGCCGCTGATAGCGATGGTCCCGCTGTTGTTATAGAACTTTACCACGCCGAACGTACCGTCTGTGATGTTCAGCGTACCATCGTTGCACCAGTTGCCCGCGTGCCCTGTGCCGCCGGTGACGGTAACAGTTGCGCCATCACCTACTGTGGCGTTATACACCGTGCCGCCGCTGATGATCACGCTGCCGCTGTTCCCATTGCAGGTAAGTTTGCTTCCGTCATAATCTCCAATCCAGCCGCCCTGAATCGCCAGTGAACCTTTTACAAATTCGAGGTTTTTGATTTTGCCGTAGCTGCCCCCTTGAACGTTATCTGCGACGGTCAGGTTGCCGTCGGTGGACTCAAGGATTCCGCCTGCCTCGTCAGAAACCACCTCGCCCACAACGAGATAATCCACCGTCCAGACGTTCAGTTCGAGCGTCAAGGTTTTCTTGACGACAGCCAAAGTGGAATACTCGCCCGCTTCGACGTCGCTCCAATTTGTCGTATGGTTTGCCAGCAGCTTGACGGTGTCGCCGTCCTGCGCCGCATTCAGCGCCGCCGGGAGGGATTCGTATGTACCGCCATCCGTGCCGTCCGCTCTTGTCACCGAAGCGGCCTCAACGACTGCCTCGTTGACTGTGAGTTCCACGACATTCGAGAGACCTTCATTGTAGTTCTTTGTCGCGGCAGTTTTGGCGTAGAGATAATAGGTGTTGTTGCCTTCCTCGTCGAGACTGTTGATTGCAGTGTTTTCGTCGATTTCAGGAATGACATCACTGCCCTCATACTCCGAAGCCCCAGCGAGTGCTTGGTACTGCGTATAGTAATATGTCACCGCGGCATTTTCCTGCCTGCCGCTGATAGACAACAGCGGCAGGAGCTTTTCGCCCACCGTGCAAGTCGTCTCGGAAAGAGATACGGTCAGCTCGGGATAGGCCTTGTTGATGGTGCCTCTGATCTTAAATTTTTCTTCGCCCGACTTGAGTTTGTACTCCGTCGCGGCGTTGCCAATCAACGTGATTTCCACAGTGACGGTATGATCACCCGCGTCCGCAGAATCGAAGGTCTTCTTGGCGGTAAAGTCCGTTCCTTCCGTGAGTTCAAACGTATTTGTGCCGTCCGTGAATTGCGGTGTGCCGAACGAAACCATGCTGCCGTCCGTCGTACCGTCATAGCTGCGGCCAATGGAATCGGGCTTTCTTACGAACCAGATCTCCGTCCGCGTGGCCTCTCCGGGGATATATGTGCCGCCGTCCCCTTCTGTCGGGCTTCCGGGGGCTACATAGATCCCACCGCCCTCGCCACCGGTCTCACCGCCGCCGATGACACCGCCAGAAATGCTCACGTCCCCACCCTCGGCAAAAGCCGATGTCGGCAGGAGCGTCAGGCAGAGCGTGAGCGCCAAAAACAGACTCAAAATTCGTTTTTTCATAGGATCCTCCTGTGTGAAAAAAGTGCGGTTTTCTATCGTCAGCCCGGTAAAATCCGGGCGGGGGTTTACCGTTCTTCCGGGATAAGCCGCAGACGCTTCGCGGCGGTTTTCGCTTCGCTTCGCCGCCGGACGTCCAGCTTATCCAGAATGTGGCTTACATGGGTCTTTACCGTGGGCAGCTTGATGTCCATGATCTGCCCGATCTCCGCGTTGCTCTTGTCGGCGCAGATCAGGTGCAGAATTTGCAGCTCCGTGGGCGTCAGGGCTTCCCCCGGCGCGAGGCGCGGTTCCAGAAAGCGGGGGTAATACGCCGCCTGCAAGCGCACGTCGTCCATCAGCTGCTTTTTCCACCGGGCGCTTCCGCTCCAATCCAGCCGTTCCAGCAGGGGCAGCACCGCCGCGCCGTAGACGCTGACGGTTCGGATGAAGTGGTATTCCGCCGCGGCGTTCAATGCGCCAATCAGGCGCTGCCGCCATGCTTCGTCCCTGCTTCGGTACAGGGCGATGGCGGCGAGGATGTTCAGATGGATGCCGTCGATGTGCCGCCCGCAGCTGCGGACGTAATCTTCCAGCGGGGAGAGGGTCAGCATCGACGCCCCCGGCTTCCCGCCCGCCAGCTCCACCATGGCCTGCGTGAGATACTGGTAGCGCTTCATGACGTTTACCCGCATGGGGTCTCTGGGCGCTTTTTCCCGATACCATGTGTCGGCGTAGTCCAGATCGCCGGTATGGAGGGAAATTCGGACGAGCATGGCGTCCATATTGGGCAGGAACCGCTCCCGCCCTTCCTCGGCGAATTTTTCCCGGAGGGATTCGATCGTCCGATAAGCGTCCTCGCTCTGCCCTGCCGCAAGAAGGCTTCGGGCCAGCAGACCGTTGATGGCGAATTCCATGTCCGGCGTGCCGCGCTGGCGTATCTCGCTGACGCGGGGGATGATGGTCAGCATCCGGCCGGTGATGTTCTCGCCCTTTTCAAATTTGCTTTCGGCGATGGCGCAGTCCGCAAGGCCAACGCCGTCCCGCCCCAGCACGGCCTCCACCGGGGCGCGGAGCGTCTGGTAGAGCAGGTCGTCCCGCTTGCTCCAGACGGAAAAGTCCTTGCCGCCGTTCATGACGCTGGGCAGGGCGCTGGTGACGGAGAAGGACGGGAGGGAAACCTCCTTGCTGGTCATCAGCCGGAACACGGCGGGAATGGTCTCCGTCAGCCCTTCCACGCCCCGCTGAGGCAGGGAGATGTCCAGCCACGCCAGACGGCTGCGGGCCTGCTTGCCTGCGGCGTCGTCCCTGCCGCACCGCTTTCCGAATTCCCGCAATTCGTGATACCAGCGCTCAGAGCCTTCGTAATCCATGGCCAGAGCGCACAGCATACTCATGCCCTGCATCAGCGCGGGGGAAGCTGCGATCTCCGCTTCCGGGAGACTGCGGTAGTATTTTTCCATTTCGCTGTAATGCCCCATGCCGGGGTGCAGCTCCGCGTTGCGGATGAGAAGCTCGGAGACCTTGGCGTGGTCGCCGCATCTGGTGTAGCATTCCAGCGCGTGGGCGTAATCCTCTTTCAGCTCGTAGTAGAGCGCGCCCCGGCTGAAAAGCGCCCGGCGCTTTTCCTCGCTGTATTCCCGCTCCATCTCCCACAGCAGGAAGCTGCGGAACTGCGGCCAGAAGCGGAAATGCTGCACGTCGTCATAGCGGAGCATGGTGGTGTGGCTCAGGAGCCAGTCCAGCCGGTCGCCCGCGTGGGGGTCGCCGCTGACCATCCGCGCCATTTCCAGATTGAACCGTTCAAAGGGCGCCAGCTCCAGCAGAAACCGCCGCACGGGAAGGTCGAACCGCCGGTAGATCGCAGCCTCAAAATAGGAGAACACCTCCCGGAATGCCCGCGCCACGACCTCCGGGCCGAAGGGCCTCCCGCCGGACATGCACCGGGCGGTGACAGCGACACCCAAAGGGTAGCCGACGGATTCTCTCAGAATACCGCCGATCTCGCTGTCCGTCACGGCGACGCCGCAGCCGGAAAAGTATTTGCAGATATCCTCCCGGTCAAAGAGCAGGTCG
>OLXI01001633.1_pt1 | contig 10536 bp, 9 predicted proteins | sample 1674181 | NCBI WGS metagenome assembly OLXI01 (sample SAMEA103958148, study PRJEB25191) | human gut metagenome | reverse complement strand
GCTCCGAGGGCGTTTCCGGTATGCTCTCGCAGGCGTTTGACAAGTTCATGGCGGACCTGTGCGAGGCGCAGGGCGTCGCGCTGCGCGACTGTCTGGCAAACTCCTTCTGCCTGAGTGCGGACGTGACCGCCGCCTACGACCCGAACTTTGCCGACGTGTACGATAAGCGCAACGCCGCCTTTGTCAACTACGGCGTGGGTCTTTGCAAGTACACCGGCGCGGGCGGCAAGTCCGGTGCCTCCGACGCCTCTGCCGAGGTCGTGGGCCGCGTGCGTAAGCTGCTCAACGACAACGGCGTGTTCTGGCAGATGGCCGAGCTCGGCAAGACCGACGCGGGCGGCGGCGGCACGGTCGCCAAGTTCATGGCCCAGCGCAACATCGACACGCTCGACGCGGGCGTCCCCGTGCTCTCCATGCACGCGCCTTATGAGACGGTCGCCAAGCTCGACTGCTATATGACCTACAAGACCATGCGCGTGATCTTTGAGCAGAATTGACGAAAAAACGGCAGGGTGACCACCCTGCCGTTGTCATGCTGTTAGGTTAATGTAAAGAATCTGTAACTTTGCTTGTTTCCGCGCTTAGAGCGTGGTACACTGAGTGTTAAGAAATACAGAAAAGGAAGTTTTGCCATGACGAAGCTCTATACCGACACCTCGGCCAATCTGCCGCTCGCGCTGCTGCGCGAGTACGATATCGCGGTCATTCCGTTTTCCTACACGGTCAACGGCGTGGCGGAGGACTACAACGAGGAGACGGACTTCGACGGCAAGGCCTTCTACGACGCCATGCGCCGGGGCGCCGAGGTCAAGACCTCAATGGTCAACCCCGCAACGGCGGCGGCGTTCTTTGAACGCGCGCTCGCGCAGGGCGACGATGTGCTCTACGTCGGTATGTCCGGCGGCATCAGCGGCACGGCGCACGCCGCGGCGCTCGCGGCGGAGGAGCTGCGGGAAAAATATCCTCGCGCCAAAATCATGACCATCGACACCTACGCCGCCTCGCTCGGCGAGGGCCTGCAGGTGCTCGAGGCGGCGGAGCTGCTGCGCGCGGGCAGGAGCTTTGAGGAGGTCGGCGACCGCATTCTCGCGCGCCGCCCCCACATGTGCCAGTTCTTCACGGTGGACGATCTGAACTACCTCAAGCGCGGCGGGCGCATCTCCGGCGCGGCGGCACTGGTCGGCTCGGTGCTCGGCATCAAGCCCATCCTGCGCGGCGACGAGACGGGCCACATCGTTTCCTGCGGCAAGGTGCGCGGGAATAAGAAGGCCTACGCCGAGCTGGCGGACTATTTCGACAAGCGCGCGCTGGATAAGACCGCGCGCATCGGCATCGCCCACGCGGACAACCGCGAGGGAACGGATTATCTGCTCGGTCTTCTGCGCGAAAGGGACTTTACCGGCGAATGCCTCGAGGTCTACTACGAGCCGGTCACCGGCGCGCACGTCGGCCCCGGCACGGTGGCGCTCTTCTTCTACGGCACGGAAAAATAACGGGATACATAGCGGGAAAGCATACGGCGCGCCGTATGCTTTCCCATTTTTCTGCAAATCCTACCTTGTGAGAAAAGAGGAGGGATGCGCCATGACGGAACCGACAAAGCCGAACGAGAACGAGGAGCAGAGGTCTGCGCCCGAGCAGACGCCGCCCATGCAGCCCATCGTGGATATGGGAGCCGTGACCACGCGCACCGCGCGCGGCACGGTCTACTGCCTGACGGTCGTCGGGCAGATCGAGGGCCACAGCCTTCTGCCCAATACCGTGAAAACGACCAAGTACGAGCACGTTCTGCCGCTGCTCGCGGCGCTCGACGCCTTGCAGGCGGCGCTCGGGGAGCTGGAATTCACGCACAACAACCTCCGGGAAAGCAACCTCCGCTGGCACCGGGGACGAATCATACCGATCCGTTATTACGACGCCCGCATAGGCGCGGCGGAAAACGGCGGGGCCGATGCGGAGGCGTTCGAGGCCCTGAAACGCCGGATCGCCGAGGCGCCCATGCCCCGGCAGTCGGTAAACGACGTCGAGGCGGTCTACAATCCGGTGCGGAAGCTGACCGGGCACCGCTGGACGAGCCATGTATTCGAAGGGCTGGTATGCGTCGAGGACGAAGGCGGATTCGGATTCGTCGATACGGACAACAACCCGGTGATTCCGTCGCAGTTCCTCTGGGCGGGCGACTTCCACGAAGGCCGCGCCGAGGTTCAGACGCGGACCGGCATGGGGCTGATCGACCGCAAGGGAGGCTACGTCATCCCGCCCGAATACGAAATCGTCGATTACGACCCGGCGGTCAGCATCGTGCACGTCCGCCACGGCGGACGCTGGGCGCTGTTCGACTATCTGGGCCGCCGTCTGACGGAGTTCGGCCGGGAGGATATGCAGGAGCCTGTCCGGCAGGAGCCGTGCAGGTCCGAAATTTGCAGATAACAACGTCACAAAACATACGACAATGGAAGAAACGATCAAATGCCTGATTATCGGCAGCGGCCCCGCAGGGTACACCGCAGCTATCTATACTTCGCGCGCCAACCTCCGGCCCGTACTCTACGAGGGTATCGAGCCGGGCGGGCAGCTCACGACCACGACCGATGTGGAGAATTTTCCGGGCTATCCCGACGGCGTCAGCGGCCAGCAGATGATGGCCGACATGCGCCGTCAGGCCGAACGCTTCGGAGCCGACATCCGCATCGGAACCGTGACGAGCGTGGACCTCTCGTCGCGTCCGTTCCACGTGGTGATCGACGGCACGACGCAGATCAAGGCCGAGACGCTCATCATCGCCACGGGAGCATCGGCAAAATACCTCGGCCTGCCTTCGGAAACGAAATTCCGCGGCATGGGCGTCAGCGCGTGCGCCACGTGCGACGGATTCTTCTACCGCAAGAAGGACGTGGCCGTGGTCGGCGGCGGCGACACGGCCTGCGAGGAGGCCACCTATCTGGCCTCGATCTGCCGCAAGGTCTACATGATCGTGCGCAAGCCCCACCTGCGCGCTTCGAAGGCCATGCAGGAGCGGGTGTTCAACACCACCAATATCGAAGTGATGTTCAACCACAACACCGCCGAGGTGCTGGGCGACGAATCGGGCGTGACGGGCGCGCTGCTGCGCTGCAACGACGGCAAGGAGGTCAGGATCGACATAGCGGGATTCTTCCTCGCCATCGGCCACCATCCCAATACGGAGCTTTTCGCCGATCAGCTGACGCTCGACGCGGAAGGGTACATCAAAACGGAAGCGGGCACCTCGAAGACCAATATCGAAGGGGTCTTCGCCGCGGGCGACGTGCGCGACCCGCATTACCGGCAGGCCATAACGGCCGCGGCGTCGGGCTGCATCGCGGCGATCGACTGCGAACGCTTCATCCTGAGCCGCGCAGAGTAAACCGAATCACGCAGAGCGAACAAAAACAGGCACCCCGCATGAGTTTCAGCGTCACCATACTCGGATCGTCCTCCGCCAAGCCCACCCTGAGCCGCCATCCGTCGGCCCAAGCGGTCAATGTGCACGAGCAGTACTATCTGGTCGATGCGGGCGAGGGGGTGCAGCAGCAGCTGATCCGCTGCGGGATCAACCCGCTGAAACTGCGCGCCGTGTTCATCTCGCACCTGCACGGCGACCATGTCTTCGGACTCTTTCCGCTGATCTCGACGCTGGCGCTCTACGGGCGCAAAACCCCGCTGCGGGTATTCGCCCCGGCGCCTTTCGGCGAGATACTGGCCTGCCACCTGCGGTTTTTTGACAGCGAGCTGCCCTATCCGGTGGTCTGGACCGAGGTGGACACGACCAAGCACGCGCTGCTGCTGGAAAACCGCACGCTCGAAGTGTGGAGCATTCCGCTGCGCCACCGGGTGCCGACGGCGGGATTCCTCTTCCGCGAGAAGGAGCCGCCGCTGAACGTCGAGAAGTTCAAGATCGCGAAGTACGGCCTTACGGTCGCGCAGATCACCGCCGCCAAGCGGGGCGAGGAGATCGCGCTCCCGACGGGCGAGGTCATACCCAACGCAGAGCTGACCTACCGCCCCTATGCGCCCCGGTCGTACGCCTACCTCTCGGACACCAACTTCTCGGCGAAGGCCGCGACGCTGGCCAAGGGCGCGGACCTGATGTACCACGAGGCGACCTACGCCGCCGCCGAGCAGAAAACGGCCAAGGAGCGGGGCCACTCGACAAGCGCCGACGCGGCCAAAGCCGCCCTAAAGGCCGGAGCCAAGCGACTGATAATCGGACACTATTCGTCCCGCTACAAGAACGAAAACATATTGGTCGAAGAGGCCCGCGCGATCTTCCCGGAGACCTATCCGGCCACCGAAGGCGTGACCTTCACCATAGAGAAACAACGATGACGAAAGCCGAAATACAACTCGTCCGCGCGCTGGCCGACAAACGCGGACGCACGGAACACGGACTGTTCGTGGCCGAAGGGGAGAAACTCATCGGCGAACTGCGCGGCTCGCACCTGAAGGTCCGCAAGATCTTCGCGCTGGAGGGCGTGTTCGCAGGGCCGGAGGTCGAGACCGTCGCCCCGCGCGACATGGAGCGGCTGTCGCAGCTCAAAACCGCCGCCAACTCGCTGGCAATCGTCGAGACGCCCCGCTACGGGCTGAACATGCGGTCGCTCGCGGGGCGGCTGACGCTGGCGCTCGACGACGTGCAGAACCCCGGCAACCTCGGCACGATCGTCCGGCTGGCCGACTGGTTCGGCATCGCCGACATCGTCTGCTCGGAGGCTTCGGCCGACTGCTTCAACCCGAAGGTCGTGCAGGCCACGATGGGCGCGATCCTGCGGGTGCGGGTTCACTACACCGATCTGGGAGCGTTTCTGCACGACGCGGGAGCCGCCGGGCTGCCCGTTTACGGCACGTTTCTGGAAGGGGAGAATATCTACGGCACGACGCTTACGGAAGAGGGCGTCGTCGTCATGGGCAACGAAGGCCGCGGCATCTCGCAGGCCGCGGCGCGCGCCGTGACGCACAAGCTCTTCATCCCGCCCTACCCGACCGACCGCCGCGGGTCGGAGTCGCTCAACGTGGCGATGGCCACGGGCATCGTATGCTCGGAATTCCGGCGTCGGGCAGGCATGGGAAGCGGGAAATAGGCCGCAGGGCTAAAAGGAAAAAAGACTGCCGGGATTGCTCCCGGCAGTTATTTTTTGCAGCATCCGGCAAGACCGGCGGCGCGGGAACCGCCTGCGGCACGCCGCAAAGGAGGTTCGGCAAAGGCAGATTCAACGCAAGACAGATTCGGCACAAGGCAGGCGCGACGCAAGGCAGGTCAGCTCAAGGCGGATTCGGCACAAGGCAGGCGCAACGCAAAACCGATTCAACGCATGCCGCCCGGCAACAGACCGATAACAAACCGTCAACAGACCGGCACCGGCAAAAGGCTCAGCCCACGGCAACGGCGGCGTGCTCCTGCACGATGGCGGCGATCCGCCGCACCTGCGCCAGCGCTTCGGCACACTGCCAGCGGGAGAAAAGCGTCTCCGATTCGAGCCGGCCGATGGTCTGCACGAGCCGGTCGACGGCCTGCAAGAGCGTCTGCAGTTCGCCGGGCGAGGCCGAGCGCAAGTCGGTGGCGGCCAGCAGCACGGCAGTCTCCCGGCTGCAGCGTTCGAATCCCGAAAGCGCCGCATTGCTCCGGCGCCGGTCGTAGGGAGCCACCCATAATATTTCGAACATCAGCCGGAAAACCGTATCTACCAGTTCCGGATTGTGTTTTTCAGTCGTCTTTTGTGCGCAAGGTTCCATCTTTCGGGCGGTTTATCGAAAAAAGCGCGGGCAGTATCACCAAATCCACCATCGAGGTATTGGACGACCTGTAACGTAGAATACGGTAAATGCCCACGCCGAAAACAGCGAGAGCATCAACCTTTGTTCCTTACGTTACGCGAAAGTGTCCAATTTTCGACGGTAAGAAAAAAGCCGATGCGCTTTAATCCGAATATGTCATCAGCCCTAACAGGCTGCATAAAACAAATGTAGGAAAAAATAGTCCATCCGCAAAACATTACGGATCGCCGCAGTGCAAAAAAACATTTTAATTGCATCCTGCCTATTGCAGATTCTGAATAATATGTATCTTTGTAGATTGAAATACTTGTATCCATGTCAGAACAGAAACTTAAAATAGGCATCACGCAGGGCGACACGAACGGCATCGGCTGGGAGGTCATCCTCAAGGCGCTGGCCGATCCGCGCATGACGGAGCTTTTCACGCCCGTCGTATACGGCTCGCCCAAGGCCGCGGCCTATTACCGAAATACGCTCGCCCAGACCGAACCGGTGCAGTTCAACGCCGTAACGTCGGCCCGCGACGCCCGCCGCGGCAAGGTGAACCTCGTCGCATGCGGCGACACGGAGCAGATCGAGCCGGGCAAAGCCTCGGCCGAAGCCGGGCGCGCCGCCGTCGAGGCGCTGCGCCGCGCGACGCAGGAGCTGAAGGAGGGGCTGCTCGACGCCCTCGTCACGGCACCCTTCAACAAGGAGAGCGTACAGGGCGACGGATTCCACTTCACGGGCCATACCGAATTCATCGGGGCTGAACTGGGCGGGGAGCCGATGATGATCATGTGCAGCGAGATTCTGCGCGTGGGGCTGGTCACCAAGCACATTCCGGTGTCGGAGATCAGCGGCAGCATCACCGGGGAGAAGATCGTGCGCGACCTGCATACGCTCCGCCGCACGCTGAAAGAGGACTTCGGCATCGTCGAGCCGCGCATCGCCGTGATGGCTCTCAACCCGCATGCCGGGGACGGAGGACTGCTGGGACGCGAGGAGCAGGAGATCATCCGCCCGGCCGTCGTCGAGGCGTTCAATCAGGGCGTGCTGGCGTTCGGGCCGTTTGCCGCCGACGGGCTTTTCGCAGGCGGAGGATACGCAAAATACGACGGCATACTGGCCATGTACCACGATCAGGGGCTGGCGCCGTTCAAGACGCTTTCGCCCGACGGCGTGAACTTCACGGCCGGACTCTCGAAGGTCCGCACCTCGCCCGACCACGGCACGGCCTACGACATCGCCGGGCAGGACAAAGCCGACCCGCAGTCGATGCGTTCGGCGATTTACGCCGCGATCGACATCGTCGAGCACCGCCGCGCATGGGCCGAATGGAGCCGCAACCCGCTGCAACGCGCCGAGCGCGAGAAGGGCGGCCGCGACGTCTCGGTCAAGGACCTGCCGCAGACCGAAAAGGAGGATTAGCGCAGGAGCGACGAAAAACCGGGATCCGGGCCGGAGGAAGAGGAAGAAAAGGAAGAGCAAACGACATCCGCCGTATCCGCCCAAAGATTGCGGGCAGGGCGCAGCAAGAACAGAAACAACAAACCGGGCAAACCGGAGGCGTATTCCGTCTCGTAATTGTGGAAGCGCCGAAGGCCCCGAAAACTTAATTTATATTTTATGATCAAAATCACTTTTCCCGACGGCTCGGTCAGAGAATACGCCGAAGGGACTACTGCTTACCAGATCGCAGAGAGCATCAGCCCTCGTTTAGCTGCCGACTCTCTTGCCGCTTCGGTAAACGGCGCGACGGTAGACATGACGCGCCCGATCGGGGAGGACGCCTCGGTCAAATTCTACAAATGGGACGACGAAGAGGGCAAGCACGCCTTCTGGCACACCTCGTCGCACCTGCTGGCCGAAGCCCTCGAAGCCCTCTATCCGGGCATCAAGTTCGGCATCGGCCCCGCTATCGAGAACGGCTTCTACTACGACGTCGATTCGCCCACGCCGATCACCGAGGCCGACCTTCCGAAGATCGAACAGAAGATGCAGGAGCTGTCCCGCAACAAGGAGCAGCTCGTCCGCCGCGAGGTCCCCAAGGCCGAAGCCCTCAAGACCTTCACCGAGAAGGGCGACCAGTACAAGGTAGAACTGATTACGGACTTGCAGGACGGCACCATCTCATTCTATACCAACGGTGCGTTCACCGACCTCTGCCGGGGTCCGCACATCCCCAACACGGGTTACATCAAGGCCCTCAAGCTGACTTCGGTGGCAGGTGCCTACTGGCGCGGCAACGAGAAGAACAAGATGCTGACGCGCATCTACGGCATCTCGTTCCCCAAGAAGTCGATGCTCGACGAATACCTCGTGATGATGGAGGAGGCCAAGAAACGCGACCACCGCAAGCTGGGCAAGGACCTCGAACTGTTCTGTTTCTCGCAGCGCGTGGGACAGGGTCTGCCCTTGTGGCTGCCGAAAGGCGCCGCGCTCAGGGACCGGCTCGAACAGTTCCTGCGCAACGTGCAGAAAGAATACGGCTACCAGCAGGTCATCACCCCGCATATCGGCAACAAGGAGCTGTACGTGACTTCGGGACACTACGCCAAGTACGGCAAGGATTCGTTCCAGCCGATCCACACCCCGATCGAGGGCGAGGAGTACCTGCTCAAACCGATGAACTGCCCGCACCACTGCGAGATCTACCGCTCGAAACCCCGTTCGTACAAGGAGCTGCCCGTCCGTCTGGCGGAGTTCGGCACCGTGTACCGCTACGAGCAGTCGGGCGAGCTGCACGGACTGACCCGCGTCCGCGGATTCACGCAGGACGACGCCCACCTGTTCGTACGCCCCGACCAGCTGCTCGAAGAGTTCGAGCGGGTGATCGACATCGTGCTCTACATCTTCAAGACGCTGAAGTTCGACAACTATACGGCACAGATTTCGCTGCGCGACCCCAACAACAAGGAGAAGTACATCGGCTCGGACGAAAACTGGGAGAAGGCCGAAAGCGCCATCATGCAGGCCGCCGAGGAGAAGGGACTCAATACGGTCGTGGAGTATGGCGAAGCCGCGTTCTACGGTCCCAAGCTCGACTTCATGGTCAAGGACGCCATCGGCCGCAAGTGGCAGCTGGGAACCATTCAGGTGGACTACAACCTGCCGGAGCGGTTCGACCTGACGTACAAGGGCGCGGACGACAAACTGCACCGCCCGATCATGATTCACCGCGCGCCGTTCGGCTCGATGGAGCGTTTCGTGGCCGTACTGCTGGAGCATACGGGCGGCAAGTTCCCGTTGTGGCTCTCGCCCCAGCAGGTCGTGGTGCTCCCCATTTCGGAGAAGTTCAACGACTACGCCCTGCAGGTTGCGGAGTACCTCAACCGCAGCGACGTGAGGACCGAGGTGGACGACCGCAACGAGAAAATCGGCCGCAAGATCCGCGACAACGAACTCAAGCGCATCCCCTACCTGCTGATCGTCGGCGAGAAGGAGGAGGCCGAAGGACTCGTGTCGGTACGCGCGCAGGGCGAAGGCGACAAGGGTCAGATGACGCTCGAAGGCTTCCGCGACTTCATCGCCGGAATGGTGAAGGAGGAGATCGAGGCCAACAAAATGGAAAAGAAATAACGACTCCGGTCCGCATCCGGGACTTCCCCTTTCGGGGGAAATTCCGGACGGCGGAGTTTACGGCACGCCGCAGGTCACGCCCCGGCAGCCGGACAATGAAAAACAAAAGTAATTAACCACTTTAATACTTTACGATTATCGCAGCACCGAAACCATTCCCGCCGAGGCCGTTTACCCCCGGGAATAACAGACCAAGACCGGCAACAGGCAACAATCCCCGCTTCGGACGCAGGCCGCCCGAAAAGGAGAATCCCCACCGCATCAACGAACAGATCACGGTTCCCGAGGTGCGTCTGGTGGGGGACAATATTCCCCAGCCGCAGGTGATGTCGATCCGCGACGCACTGCGTCTGGCGGACGAGATGGAACTCGACCTGATCGAGATCTCGCCCAAGGCCGAGCCGCCCGTATGCCGCATCGCCGATTACCAGAAATTCCTCTACCAGCAGAAGAAGAAGGCCAAGGAGCTGAAAGCCAATCAGGTGAAAGTCGTGATCAAGGAGATCCGCTTCGGTCCGCAGACCGACGACCACGACTACAACTTCAAGCTCAAGCACGCCACCAACTTCCTGAAGGAGGGCTGCAAGGTCAAGGCGTACGTCTTCTTCCGCGGCCGTTCGATCGTCTTCAAGGAGCAGGGCGAAATCCTGCTGCTCCGCTTCGCCACCGACCTCGAAGAGGTCGCCAAAGTGGAGATGATGCCCAAGCTCGACGGCAAGAAGATGAACATGATGCTGGCGCCCAAAACCAACAAGAAGTAGCGGCGGAGCGGTTCCGACACCGCGCGAAGCGACTATATCCGATCCATAATCGGGGTCCCGGAAGGGAGTCCGATTGTGGATTTTTATTTCATGACCGACGCAAGCGGCAGAGAGACGGCGGCCTTTCATATACCTGCGGAAGCGGACCTGCAGGCATGCACCTGCGGGAACGGGCTTTCGGGGACGGGCTTCGGGAACGGGCTTCGGGGACGGGCTTTCGGGAACGGGCTTTCGGGAACGACGCGGGGGACAGACTTTCGGAAGCGCTACGCAGGAAACCGCCCTGCCGGACTTATTCCGTCCGCAGAAAAGGGATTTTGCCGAATTTCGAAATATATTTACCTTTGCAATGAAATGATTACGCAGGACGACATATTCGGGATCACGGACGACGCGGCGTTCGAAGCCGCCGCACTGGAGG